>OGYU01002016.1_pt1 | contig 13632 bp, 9 predicted proteins | sample 1576581 | NCBI WGS metagenome assembly OGYU01 (sample SAMEA3541547, study PRJEB24748) | human gut metagenome | biome: human gut; feature: human-associated habitat; material: faeces | place: China | collected 2012 | reverse complement strand
GTTTCCAAGAGTTGCAAGGTGCTACATTAGTGTTCCCACCTAAGCGCAACGAAGACGGTTCCATGCCTGAATTCGATATTCCAGAAGGGGCTCTCGTATTCCCTGAAAATGGCTACCGTGGTCCTGATATTATCGAGACTGCAAAAGCTATTGCAGAACGCGAAGGCTTTGATAAATTGAATGCTATGAACGAAGCAGATCGTATTGCCTTTTTCAAAGAGGAAGGTCTTAAAGAAAAACTAGCTCGCCTAGAGGAGACATTGAGAAAGTTCCGCGTTACTTTCGATAATTGGTTCTCTGAGCGTACGGTTCACGAAACTGAGGAAATTCATCACTCTGTAGAGGCGTTGAAGGCTCTTGGCAAAGTATACGAAAAGGACGGCGCTTTGTGGTTGAAATCCACTGATTATGGTGACGATAAAGACCGCGTTGTTATTCGTGATAATGGCGTTCCTACATACTTAGCGGCAGATATTGCATACCACCGCAGCAAATATGATCGTGGATTCAAAGAAATGATTGATATTTGGGGCGCTGACCATCATGGTTATGTATGCCGTGTAAAAGCTGCTATGGCTGCTTTCGGTTATGATCCAGACCAATTAACTGTATTGTTATTACAAATGGTAGCATTGTTCCGGGATGGGGAACTCGTTAAATTATCTAAACGTAGCGGCGATAGCGTTACATTAGATGAGTTGATTGATGAAGTAGGCGTAGATGCATCTCGTTACTTCTTCTTGATGCGTTCCTTAGATAGCCAACTTGATTTCGATATTAACTTGGCGAAATCTCGTAGCAATGATAACCCAGTGTATTATATCCAATATGCTCATGCTCGTATTCACAGCATTTACAACCAAGTGCGTGAAGCTGGCATCGCATTTGGCGATTATAGTGAAACTGATTTCACAACACTTACAAGTGAAATGGAATTAGAATTAATTAAGAAATTAGCTGAATATCCGGAAGAGGTCGTTCAAGCTGCTGAACATCGTGCACCTCATCGTATTGCTCGGTACTTATACGATTTGGCAAGCATGTTCCATTCATTCTACCGTCAAGGTCGTATCATTGGCGTAGATCCAGCGTTGCAACAAGCTCGTCTAGGATTAATCACAGCGATTGCCCTCGTACTTCGTCAAGGCTTGGGTATTTTAGGTATTTCCGCTCCGGAAAAAATGTAATAGGTGGGAGGCATCATGGCAACTAAGTATATTTTCGTAACTGGCGGCGTTGTTTCTTCTCTTGGAAAGGGGATTACAGCAGCATCTTTGGGTCGCTTACTAAAAAACCGCGGTTTCAATGTAACGATTCAAAAATTTGATCCATACATTAATATCGATCCTGGTACGATGAGCCCTTACCAACATGGTGAAGTATTCGTAACAGATGACGGCGCCGAAACGGACCTTGATTTGGGGCATTATGAACGCTTTATCGATATTAACCTTAGCAAACGTTCTAATATTACAGCTGGTAAAGTATATTGGTCTGTAATCAATAAAGAACGCAAAGGTGATTACCTAGGTAGCACTGTACAAGTAATTCCACATATTACAAATGAAATTAAACAAAATGTTTACCGTGTAGGTAAAGAGGATAATGCTGATGTAGTTATTACAGAAATCGGCGGTACTGTAGGTGATATTGAAAGCTTGCCATTTATGGAAGCTATTCGCCAGGTGAAAAAAGAAGTAGGCCGTAACGATGTACTTTACATTCACGTTACGTTAGTGCCTTACATCAATGCCGCAGGCGAGTTGAAAACAAAACCTACACAACATAGTGTAAAAGAATTGCGTAGCATTGGTATTCAACCAGATATTTTGGTATGTCGTAGTGAGAAACATATCTCTGATGATATGAAAGAAAAACTTGCTTTGTTCTGCGACGTAGAACCTGAAGCAGTTATTGAAAATCAAACTTGTAGCTCTATCTATGAAGTGCCATTGATGATGCAAGATCAAGGTCTTGATGATATTGTTATCAAAAAGTTAGGTCTTGAAGATCGTCCATGTGATATGACTGCATGGAAAGAAATGGTTCATAAGATCTTGAATCCTAATAAAGATATTACAGTTGCTATCGTTGGTAAATATGTAGCGTTGCATGATGCGTATTTATCCGTAGTTGAAGCTCTAGATCATGCTGGTATTGCTACGGGTACTAAAGTGAATATTCGTTGGATTGACTCCGAAGAACTTGATGATACATCTGTAGATCCTAAAGAGGTGTTTGATGGTGTTGAAGGTATCATCGTACCTGGTGGATTTGGGTCCCGTGGTGTAGAAGGTAAAATTCGTACAATTCAATATGCTCGTGAAAATAATATTCCATATCTCGGTCTATGCCTTGGCATGCAATCTGCAGTAATGGAATTTGCTCGTAACGTATGTGGCATGGAAGGTGCTACATCTAGCGAATTCGACGAAAATGCTAAATACAAAGTAATCGACTTGATGAGCGATCAAGTTGATGTAGATAAAAAAGGCGGTACAATGCGCCTAGGTATTTATCCTTGCAAAGTAGAAGCAGGTACAAAAACTCATGAAGCCTATGGTGAAGATTTGATTTATGAACGTCATCGTCACCGTTATGAGTTCAACAATGAATACCGTCAACAATTGACTGATGCTGGCCTTGTTATCTCTGGTACATCTCCAGATGGTCGCCTTGTGGAAAGTATTGAAGTGAAAAACCACCCATTCTTCATTGGTACACAAGCACATCCAGAGCTTAAATCCCGTCCGAATAATGCACATCCATTATTCCGTGGCTTCGTAGATGCGATTTTAGAACTTAAAAAATAGAGTAGAGCCATGGGATCTCTTTTATCTATTATAGGTATATTTATATTAGCTGCACTCAAACTAGAGCAGTTTGTATATGGTAAATCGGGAAAAGAACAATCTACAACTGGTCATATAGCACGGAGAGGGCTTGCTAATATAGCGGGTTTAATCGCATTTGATCATTCTACTGTGAGTAGTAAATCTGTTGTAGTACGTAAAAAGAAGAAAGATGCTCAGAAATGAGCATCTTTCTTTTTTTTATCGTATCGAAATAAATTGGAAAAATATATCGATAAATTTAAAAATAACACTTGCAATCTTGAATGATATTTGTTATTATATAGACAAAGATAGATATAGATTTGGTGATAAGTACACTGATAATAATATAATTGTTACATTAGAACTCAATTAAGGAGGACATAACATGTCTATTATTGGTAAACAACTTCCTGAATTTACTCTAGATGCTTTCAAAAAACCTGAATTAGTAAAAGTTAGTACTGCCGATGTGTTGGGCAAATGGTCCATCTTCGTATTCTATCCAGCAGACTTTACATTTGTTTGCCCTACAGAATTAGAAGACGTACAAAACTCTTATGCAGAATTGAAAGAACTAGGTTGCGAAGTTTACTCCGTATCTTGTGACTCTGAATTCGTTCACAAAGCATGGTCTGATGCTTCTCCAAGCATTAATAAAATCGAGTACTACATGTTGGCTGACAAAAAACATGAATTGGCTGATTTCTTCGATGTATTCCAAGAAGAATCTGCTATGGCTTACCGTGGTACATTCGTAGTAGATCCAGAAGGTTTCGTTCGTACAGCTGAAATCCATGATATGGGTATCGGCCGTTCTGCTGAAGAATTGGTTCGTAAAGTACAAGCGGCTCAATTTGTAGCAAAACATGGTGATCAAGTGTGTCCTGCACGTTGGAAACCAGGTAAAGACACATTGAAACCAGGTCTTGATCTAGTAGGTAAAATCTAATTTAGAAATAACTTAAACGCTAGAATAATCTAGACAACTCCTCAAATGACAAAACGGGCGCGCATCGTTTTCCTGACGATACGGTAAGTCCCAATACCAGATGAACCCTCTCCAATTCATCATGGTAAACCTCATATAACAAACTACAAACTATACGCAAAAGGACTGGCCTCCGGGCTGGTCCTTTTGTGTTATGTAAAATAGTTAATGTAGCGATAGGTGTGATTGCAAGTCTAATAATAGAATAAAATAAATCAATAATATAGGCTTAGGCCAATAAATATAAGGGTTTTAAATACCCCCTTGTAAAAGTAGGAAATAAGTTCTTGCATTTTTAGATTTAGTGGTCTATAATGAAATTAATTCCTAGTGATACACAAGGTTTTATAAATGGAGTAGGATAAGTGCTTTATAACATGGGGTGTGTTAGCACTAACTTTTACAAAGAGAGGCAAGATATATGAGGATTTCCACAAAAGGTCGCTATGCATTGATGGTTCTCATCGATTTAGCAGAGCAAGGTCAAGATAAACCGGTTTCCTTGCGATCCGTTGCAGAACGACAAGGTATATCTGAGAAATACCTTGAGGGTATTGTGGCTCGTTTGGGTGCCGCTAACCTAGTGGATAGTATTCGTGGTAAATACGGAGGCTATCGCTTATCTAAAAGCCCTAAAGAGTACACTATTATTGAAATTTTGCTTGCCACGGAAGAATCCATGGCTATCATCTCCACTCTTGATGAAGGGGTGAGTACTGATACAGTAATCAATGAAAGAACTGTTGGTTTCTGGGCAGGATTACAAAACTATATTCATGATTATTTAGAAAACGTAACTCTTCAAGATGTAATTGATGGAACTTATGCTAAACTTGATACAAAATATGATAATTGGGATGGTTCTATTTAATAAGGAGTGACCACTATGTCTAAAATTGCAAAATCTTTTGTTGAATTAATTGGTAAAACACCATTATTAGCTGCTACACGTTTTGGTAAAAAATATGGTGCAAACGCTAATATTTTCGCAAAATTGGAATACTTCAACCCAGGCGGTTCCGTAAAAGACCGTATCGCAGCAGCAATCATTCAAGCTGCAGTTGAATCTGGTGAATTACAACCAGGCGGCACAATCGTAGAAGCTACATCTGGTAATACTGGTATTGGCTTGTCTGCTGTAGGTGCTGCGCTTGGTTATAAAGTTGTAATCGTAATGCCTGAAACGATGTCCATTGAACGCCGTAAATTAATGCTTGGTTATGGCGCGCAACTCGTATTGACTGACGGTTCTCTTGGCATGAAAGGCGCTATTGCAAAAGCTAAGGAAATCGTAACGGCTACAGCCGGTGCTATTGAAGCAGGTCAGTTCGTAAATCAAGCTAATCCAGCAATTCATTACAGAACAACTGGACCTGAAATCTGGCAAGATACTGATGGTACTGTAGATATCTACGTGTCTGGTGTTGGTACAGGCGGTACGTTGACAGGTGCAGGTCGCTACTTGAAAGAACAAAACCCTGATGTACATGTGGTTGCCGTAGAACCAGCAGATTCTCCTGTATTGTCTAATGGTAAACCAGGCCCTCATAAAATCCAAGGCTTAGGTGCTGGCTTCATTCCAGATACATTGGATACTAACATTTACGATGAAGTAATCCAAGTTTCTAACGAGGATGCTTTTGCTACATCTCAAGCTTTCGGTCACACAGAAGGCGTATTGGTAGGTATTTCCTCTGGTGCTGCGCTTTGGGCGGCTCAAGAATTGGCAAAACGCCCTGAAAATAAAGGCAAAAATATTGTAGTAATTCTCCCTGATACAGGCGAACGCTACTTATCTACAGCATTGTTCCCTGAAGTTTAATCGCCTATCATGGTGAAAGCATAATAATTGCTTTTACCTGGCTCAAACACATAGATGCCCCCTGTATTTTACAGGGGGCATCCTTTTTTGATTGAATTCTTTTATTATTATAATAGGGTGATGTACTGATTAAATAATGGTGCAGATTATTCATAGTCGGAGAGGGACTTTCACAATAACATTTATAATTGAATACACAAGAAAATTTATAATTGTATATGAAAAAGGAACTACTAGGTAGCTCCTTTAGTATTTTGGTATGTATTTAATTGTGATTATCTACCGTTTTTAACGATATTATCCATCCAGTTGAATAATTCTTCTAAATCGTAGTCACCAGAGTGATCTACATTAAATGGTGTTGCCATATCTACTCTGTACCCAAGGTTTTGAGCACGTGTACCTACGATTAAAGGAATTGCAACAGATGTATTACTGTCGGCTGTGCCATAACGAATACGATAGAATCGTGCATTTGTCGCAGCAGGAGAACCAAGATAGTTCATTGGGTTCATCATAGTAACGATCTTAGCATTTTCTACGTATACATCTTGGTTAGCTGTTGAATCGTGTAATGCAGCAGTAATGGTAAAGTGATTATTATCTGTAGTACTTGTACCAAATAGATTGTTTTCACCTGTATCATTAGCACGAGAGTCAAAGGCACCAGGCGCTTTTGAGCGACTTACAAAGTGGTTATATGCTTCCCAGTTTATGTCTTTGATAGTTCCTGTTTTATTATCTCGTACAAGGTATGTATGCTTGGATAAATCAGTACCTTTAGCTGCTGCTTTATTAGCGGCAGCAACAATAAATTCTTTTACATAATTTTTGAAAGTACCGTTACCGTTCTTGTCAAGTTTTAGTACACGACCTAGAGAGTCACGTAATTGTAAGTTATTTACGTAATCAGGGAAGTGTTCGCTGAGCATTTTAGAGTATGATAGATCGTCTGCATTCAAGTTTACACGTTGCATCGTGCGTTGTGGTGGAGCAGAGTTGCCACCTACATTAGCTTGTGGTAATTCGCCTTGGCCCATAGTTACTTTGTTAAAGGATGTGATACCATTATAGCTCCATTCGTAAGCCATATCAGCCGCATCAAGGTTAGTGATAGGGGCATACGCAGATACTGCGTATACATTAGTTGCCGCTGTAGCTGCACCTAATGCTTGTAAATATGGTTGGAAGTCGGAACTGTTACCAGTTGCACCTTGTAACAAGGATACACCACCGCCTGCACTTGTACCATTTGTGATAATGCGGTTTGCATTACCTGGCATAGCGGAATCGTTAGCGTGTAAGTAGGCTGTAGCCGCTTGTAAGTCAACGATTACTGCCGGGGCCTTACCGATGAAGTTGCCATCGGAAGCTTTATTGGTACGACCACGAGTAGATGGGGAAGCTACTACATAACCACGGGATAATGCGTAAAGAACACTGTTAGGTTTTCCATTTTCCACCTTAGGCGTCATAGCTTGGCTCGGCATGTAACCACCTACTGCATTTGGCATGAAGATAGGGGCTGTTTGGGTATTGTAACCATTGATTGTACCGTTGTTGAAATATTCCTCTGGTACATAAATGTTCATGTATTGCTGATCTATGTCGATTGGATTAGCCACGTAAGGGATATACTCGAAGGCGCGATATTTAATTTCCTTATTATCTACTGTGGTAGACATGGATTCATAATTTTTCGCGTCGAAAGCAAGACTAATCTTTGCAGACGCATCAGCTTGCAATGGGGGTTCAATTGGTTGGGAGAGAATATTTTTCTCTTCTGTAACAGTAGAGCCCTTTGTGGAAGCTTCATTACGAGCGTTTACATAAGATTGCGGTAATTTACTTTCTTGAACCTGTTTAGTCTCTGCGTCAGATTTAGCTTTTGCTTCGGCTTCAGATTGAGCTTTAGCCTTAGCCTCGGCTTCAGCCTGAGCTTTAGCAGCAGCATCTACTTCTGCTTTAGCTTTTGCCTCTGCTTCAGCTTGCGCTTTAGCAGCAGCGTCTGCTTCTGCTTTAGCTTTTGCCTCTGCTTCAGCCCGAGCTTTAGCTGCAGCGTCTGCTTCTGCTTTAGCTTTTGCCTCTGCTTCAGCCTGAGCTTTAGCTGCAGCTGCCGCTTCTTCTTTTGCTAGTTGTTCAGCAGCTAAACGTTCTTGTTCTTCTTGGATCACAGCTTGTCTTGCAAGTTCCGCTTGTTTAGCAGCAATACGTTCTTGCTCCGCTTTTATAGCGGCTTCGCGTTCAGCTTTAGCTTTCTCGGCCGCGATACGCTCTTGTTCAGCTTTTAAAGCTGCTTGCCGTTGAGATTCAGCCTGTTGTGCGGCGATACGTTCTTGTTCTGCTTTAATAGCTGCTTGGCGTTGAGCTTCAGCCTGTTGAGCTGCCATACGTTCTTGTTCTGCTCTAATAACTGCTTGTCGTTCGGCTTCAGCTTTAGCGGCGGCTTCAGCACGTTGGCGAGCTGCTTCTTCAGCCGCTAAGCGTTCTTCTTCAGCCTGTTGAGCGAGGATACGCTCACGTTCAGCTTTTAAAGCCGCTTGGCGTTGAGCTTCCGCTTGTTGAGCAACGATACGTTCTTGTTCTGCTTTAATAGCTGCTTGGCGTTGAGCCTCGGCTTGTTGAGCGGCGATACGTTCCTGTTCAGCTCTAATAGCTGCTTGACGTTGCGCCTCGGCTTGTTGAGCGGCGATACGTTCCTGTTCAGCTCTAATAGCCGCTTGACGTTGAGCTTCAGCTTGTTGAGCTGCCGCCATACGCTCTTGTTCAGCGCGTAAAGCTTCTTGTCGTTGCGCCTCAGCTTGTTGAGCGGCGATACGTTCCTGTTCAGCTCTAATAGCCGCTTGACGTTGCTCCTCGGCTTGTTGAGCGACGATACGTTCTTGCTCTGCTCTAATAGTCGCTTGACGTTGCGCCTCGGCTTGTTGAGCGGCGATACGTTCTTGCTCAGCTCTAATAGCAGCTTGGCGTTGCGCCTCGGCTTGTTGAGCCGCTAAACGTTCTTGATTTGCTTGTTGCTCAGCAATACGGCGTTGTTCCTCTTGGATACGGATGCGTTCTAGCTCAGCCGCTTGACGGCGTTCTTCTGCAATACGAGCTTGCTCAGCTTGTTGAGCCGCAATACGTTCCTGTTCAGCACGTAAAGCCGCTTGTCGTTGTGCCTCGGTTTGCTGAGCTACCACACGTTCTTGTTCCGCCCGCAAAGCTTCTTGCCGTTGTGCTTCTGCTTGTTGTTGTGCTTGTAGTGCTGCTTGCCGTTGAGCTTCAGCTTGTTTTTGAGCGAGTTGTTGTTGATCAACTTGTGATACATTTTCTTGTTGAGCTGCTTCTTCCGCGGCTAGTTGAGCTAAACGTTCACGCTCAGCTCGTTGAATATCTCGAATCGTAAGCCTCTGTTTTGCTACTACGGCTTTTGTTACTGTAGTATTAGATACAGTTAATGGCGCTATGGATTCTTGTTGAATAACAACAGGCGTACGCTGTACTTGTGTAGTTTGTACTTGTTGCTTACCATCTACTGGTTTCTCTACAGTAACAGGTTCAGTTTTTCGCTGTACATTTATCAAGCTGTGCATTGCTAATGTAGGTTCCATGACAGCCTTTGTATCTTTATTGACAACATACTGAGGTTGAGCTTGAACCTGTTGTTGAGATTGCATTGGTACTACTTGTTGCGGTACTGCTTGTAATGGTGTAACTTGTTGAGTTTGTATAGGGCTAACCGTTGCTGGTTGCATCACGTAGGATGGTTGAGGTTGTGCCATCGGTGGTGCTTGTTGTTGTACAATGGTGGCTGGTTGTGGTGTAGTTGGTAAGACTGGCTGAGTTGCCATTGGTTTCACGACTGGAGTTGCTACACTTGTAGTACTTTGTGTCGTTGATTCAGCACTGGTACTCGTACCTACTAAATCATTCATGTTAAGTGTAGGCTCTGCATGGGCAACACCACCCAGCGCAGCTGCGGCAAGAAATGCAGCAGTAACCTTACAATTTTTGGATGATTTCATGAATTAGTTCTCCGAACTAGATTTCTAATAATAATTTATAATTTTAAAGTTAATTAATATTTATATAGTTTAACATAAATCGATGTAATTGTACAATTTTGAGGATTTGCTTCCACTTTTGAAAGTAGTTTTGATAATGAATTATAAAATAATATTAATTATTTTTGAATATAAGAAAAGGACTAGAGCACGTATATTTTTGAACTATACCTCCTAAATTATGTCCAATTTTAGGTCAGTTCAGAATACGTATATTCTAGTCCTTTTACTATATCTACTAGTGTGACACTAGCTTTTACCATCATAAGAGTCATTAATCAATTAGTCGCTAAATGTTAACTATTAGTTACTAACTGCTAATCGTCGAAACTCATCATAAACAATCAACAATTATCAGCCATCAATCAATCATATATAAGCTATAATTGATGGTTAATTTTAATGATTTATTTTGTGATACTATTTTTTAAGCTTGGCTTTACAAGTGCTAAGATAAAGCAAGCCACAACGGAACCGATTGCGATGGACGCAAGGTATAGTAGTGGATTACCAATTGTTGGTACTACAAAAATGCCGCCGTGTGGAGCGCGTAGTGTGCATTCGAAGAACATGGATAACGCACCGGCTGTACCAGCACCGATAATACAAGCTGGTAATACGCGAACTGGATCGGCTGCTGCAAATGGGATGGCACCTTCTGTGATGAAGGAAAGGCCCATGATGTAGTTTGTGATACCAGATTTACGTTCAGCCTCTGTGAAGCGGCTAGGGAAGAATGTAGTACAAAGAGCGATTGCCAATGGAGGAACCATACCGCCTGCCATGACAGCCGCCATAATACCGTATTCGCCAGTTGCAAGAGCACCAGTACCGATAACATAAGCCGCTTTGTTTACAGGGCCGCCCATGTCAACGGACATCATAGCACCAAAGATAAGACCTAACAATACGCGGCTCGTTGTGCCCATGGATTGCAAGGAGTCCATCAACCAGTGGTTAAGTGCGGATACAGGAGGATTGATGATAAAGGTAATGGCGATACCAATGAATAATACGCCAAGCACAGGGTAGAAGAGAACCGGTTTTGTACCTTCTAAGGCTTGAGGTAAACCAGATACTAATTTCTTAACTAATAATACCAAATAACCTGCTGCGAAACCGGCAATCAATGCACCTAGGAAACCAGAGCCACCTTGGTTAGCTAATAAGCCTCCAACAAAACCAGCTACAAGACCTGGACGGTCCGCAATACTCATAGCGATGTAACCCGCTAATACGGGTAACATGAAGCCAAAGGAAGCGCCACCGATTTGCATTAAGAAAGCTGCAAGAGGTGTACCGGAACCAAAGTTTTTAGGATTTGCTGGGTCGAATACATCGAATAAAAAGGCAAGGGCAATTAAGATACCGCCACCGATAACGAATGGCAACATGTGGGAGACACCATTCATCAAATGTTTGTAGATTTGACGACCAAAGTTATCTGCCGCATCGAATGCAGCCACTGCACCATTTTTGTCAGATGGGGAAGCATGGTATACAGGTGCTGTACCAGCCATAGCTTCACGCAATAACTCTTCCGCTTTATTGATGCCGTTCGCAACCTTAGTTTGAATCATAGGTTTGCCATCAAAGCGTGCCATCTCTACTTGACGGTCAGAAGCTACGATAATGCATTTAGCGTGCTCGATTTCTTCTGCTGTAAGAGCGTCTTTAACACCAGATGCACCATTCTTTTCTACTTTTAAAGAAACACCCATTTCTTTAGCTTTGCGTTCTAAAGATTCAGCCGCCATATAGGTATGTGCAATGCCTGTAGGGCAGCCAGTAACAGCAAGTACATCATAATGCGGGTTATCTACAGAAATCTTAGGTGCTACCTTTTCAATTGCTTCTGTAGCCTTTGCTTCGATAGCATCGGTAATGCTGGTTGCTTTTTGATCCTCTGTTGGCTTGATATATCCTTCTACAGATGGGTCAAAGTTTCCTTCTTCTTTAGCTGTAATGAGCTCTAAGAATCGATCAACAGTAGCCGCTTGAATTAGGGCTTCTTTGAAGTCTGGGTCAATCACCATAGTTGCTAGTTTGCTCAATACCTCAACATGAGTGTCAGCGGCGCCTTCTGGAGCCGCAATCATGAAGAATAGGCGAGAAGGTTGACCATCTAATGCTTCAAAGTCTACCCCATTAGGTACAACCATAGCGGCGAGGCCTGGTTCTTTTACTCCTGCAGATTTAGCATGTGGTGTGGCAATACCGTCGCCAAGGCCTGTAGAACCAGACTCTTCACGAGCGAAGACAGCTTTTAAATATTCTGCCTTGTCTGTCAAATAGCCTCCTTTGTCCATCAATTCACCTAAGGTGTAAATGGCGTCAGCTTTTGTGACAGGATCTGCATTCAGTAGGATAGATTGAGGTTTTAATAGATCAGTGATTTTCATATGTGTACTCCTTGATGCACATAAAATATAAAACTATTTAACTCGTACTTGTGAAAGCAGTGTTTCTACTTCTTCAAGGGTTGCGAGGTTTTCAGAGTAAGCGGAGGCAGAGCCACTGGAGATACCCCAATAGAGCGCCTCTTGTAAGTCACCCGTCTTTTCATAGCCCGTAATAAAGCCGGCTACCATGGAGTCGCCAGCACCCACGGAATTCACGAGAGTTCCTTTAGGGGCAGGACTGGTATATACAGTGCCGTCAGCGGACACCAAAATAGCACCATCACCAGCCATGGAGATGAGCACGTGTTGTGCGCCTTTCTCTTGCAATGTTTTTGCTGCTTCTACAAGCTGATCTTTTGTAGATAAAGTGCGCCCAAAGATTTCACTAAGCTCGTGATTATTTGGCTTAATTAAAAATGGTTTATAAGGCAAGACTTTTGTGAGTAGATCCTTTGTAGCATCGACTACGATGCGAATATTTTTATGTTGTAAGCGCTCCATAATGAGTTCGTACATATCGCTTGGTAGGCTAGAAGGAATGCTGCCAGCAAGGATTAAGGTGTCCTTTTCGGTCAACGCATCAAGCTGTTTGTATAGAGCTTCTAATTCGTCGGTACCGATGATTGGGCCGCGGCCATTAATCTCTGTTTCCTCATCAGAGGCTTTTACCTTAACATTGATGCGGGTTAATCCTTCGCGAAGCCGGATGAAATCTTCTTTCACGCCGAATTTCTTGAGTTGTGTTACGATTTCTTCGCCTGTAAACCCTGCGATGAAGCCGAGTGCTGTCGTATCCATGCCAAGATTGTTGAGCACGATAGATACGTTGATACCTTTGCCACCACCGAGAACGTATTCTTGGATGGTGCGATTAATAGTACCCGTCTTGAGGTGATCAAGGCGCACGATATAATCGAGAGCTGGATTAAAGGTAATGGTATAAATCATACAATTTCCCCTTTTGAGATAATACTAATTAGCGTATGATTGGTTGATCTTGCTTCCGTAATCGTAACCAATAGATGAGTGGTACTAGATATAGGAAGAAGGCAAATGGTACATAACCTGTTGAACTTGTACCCATCATGACAATGGGCACGTAGGCAGCGATATTCCATGGTTGTAATGGAGCGATGAGAATGCCACTATTTTCAAAGTCTAGCATTACATCTTCGTCTTGAATACCTCGCTGTGCGTAGGTAATACGCATAATAGAGTGCGTCATAACTACCGCAATAGCTTGGCTGCATCCAACCGCACCTGTTAAGAAAGCAAGACCTACATTGGCAGCAAATACATCGCTCCGTGTTTTAGCTCGCTCTAACAGTTGTCGTATATCGTTCCAGAAGCCAACCCCTTCGAGCATGCCTGAAATGGCAGTAGCCATAAAAATTGAAAGGGTAGGGATAAACATCGTTTGTAGACCGCCGCCATGAATGATATTAGCTAGTGGATTATAGTGCGGTAGTTCAAAGCCTGTTAAGGTATACCATCCCAACTCAGGAAGGGTAGCTCCTTGATTTGTATAAGCTAGAAT
>OGYU01002004.1_pt1 | contig 13689 bp, 10 predicted proteins | sample 1576581 | NCBI WGS metagenome assembly OGYU01 (sample SAMEA3541547, study PRJEB24748) | human gut metagenome | biome: human gut; feature: human-associated habitat; material: faeces | place: China | collected 2012 | reverse complement strand
AACTTTGCAATCAGTTTCCTTGACCGTACCCACCAGCGATTTATCCTTGCAGCGTTTCGACCACAGGATTTGCTTTTCCACGACGGGAATGTAGACCACATGAAGGTGATAGTGGTACACGTCCTGCCCCAGCGCGTCGGACATGGCGCGGTTGCGCTCGTCGGCGTGCATAACCGCCGAAAGGATATACTGCTCACCGCCGACGATTTCTATTGCGGATTTGTATGCGTCGGTGTAGAATTGTTTTGCGAAGTCATAGCCGCCGTGATTATGAAAATAGGCGGTGTTTACGTCAAAGACCAGCTCGCCGTAGAGAAAGGCATCCTCTTTCAATCCACGTGTGGAGATGATTCCGTCCTTTTTCAACTGCTCAAACATCTCCGCATATCCGGCGGTCGGTTCCTTGAAATGGACATTGAGGTGCGTTCTCTCCGGGACAATATCCTGATTGACATAGGATTCCTTTTCACGTTCGTTGTGCTGCTGCGCGTTGCCGATTTTGGCAGCGGTCAGCCTCATATTTCTTGCGTTGGTACGATGAATACCGTCGCCTCTTGCCATAGGCAGTTTACCTCCTGATTTCAGATTGTGCAGGACGGGGCAGCTTTCGGGGAGACACTTCTGCGGAAGTGTAATAACCCACTATGATACTTTCATCCTGCGGCTGCAAAGTATCGTGGGCTCTCCGAGGGGGAATGCGGCTTCTGCGGAAGCCTCTGCCGTGGCTTGCAAGTAGTACCCACTTTGCAAAATCCACGGCGTGACCGCCAGCCTTTCAGCAATCAAATTTGCTTCAACGCTGCCGCCCACAGGCAGAGAAGATTTGGGAAATCCTCTCTGCCATCCATCTCAAAATCTGCGGGTTTTTCGATGGGGACGGGGATGCGAGGGGCTTTGCCTTGTCCTCCAGCAACAGGAGCGTGGCACGCTCCTGTCACAGTTCCCAAGGAGGAGTAGTCCATCGGTAGCTCTGCGGCACTCCACGCCGGTCAAGATACTCCTGCCTTGCCTGTTCCCGCTGTTCTTCGGTAGGAGCGGTCTTGTATTGTGAGTAGAGCTGTCGGTTCAGCATGGCGTCGAGCTTCTTCTCCAAGCCCTGCCGGATTTCTTCTTCAAAATCATCCTCGCCCCGCAGATGGTACATGGCGAGGTCGATGAACAGATCATAGGGGATTTGTACGCTTTTCATTTTCCTATCCTTTCCTATCCGCGACGGTCGCAACGATTGCGACGGTTGCTTTGATGGCATCATTTCCACCGTCGCGACCGTCGCAGCCGTCGCGCTGTCCTCAGTCGATTACTTCGTACTCAACATTGTCAATTATCATATGGGTGAGCTTCACCTGCCGCCCGGAGTGTTTGGCCCTGTTCTCATACCTCACATGGTACTCGTCCAGCAGCCTGCCGGATTTAACGTTCAGGTATTTGGTGAGGGCATTTGCCGCCATGCCTGTATTCACCGCTTCCGCAAGCTCGGTCGGGCTGCCTGTCCATTCTCTGCTTTCGGAGGAAACAAGCTGGGAAACCGTATCCAATACCGGGTCGGGCGGCTCCTGATACGGCTCGTTCTCCGTCCGTTCAAGGCTCCATATCTGCGTGTCGGCATCTTTTTTCAGATATAGAATCTGATCCTGTTGATCTCGCCCCACCGCATCGACCGTGGCCTCCAATGCAGTCCGTTTCTTCTTCTGCATCAGGAGTGCTCCGTCTGCACAACCAAGAAGTCCTGTTGTGCCGGAGATCGTTTCAAAGCTGTCTCCGGCTGGCTGCTTTCTTGTGTGATGAACGGTAACGATGCAAATGCTGTGTCTGTCCGCAAAACGCTTGAGCTTGCCGATGATCTCATAGTCGCTGGCGTAGCTGTAAGCCTCGCCTCCGGCCTCCCGAATCTTCTGCATGGTGTCAATGATAACCAGCTTCGTGTCGGGGTGTTCCTTTATGAAATTCTCAAGCTGCTCGTCAAGACCGTTTCCGATTTTGTTTGCTGCCGTTGCAAAATGCAGGCTGGCGGTATCCGCCACGCCGTACATCATAAACATCCGGCTCTGGATTCTCTGGAAATCATCCTCCAGCGCGAGGTATAACACCGTGCCGGAATGGACTTCATAACCCCACAGCCTTTGCCCTGTGCTGACATGGTAGGCAAGCTGCGCTACCAGAAATGATTTTCCGATTTTGGGTGCTCCCGCGAGGATATATGCCCCGGAGTAGAGCAAACCGTCTATGACGGGCGGTCTGCTCTTGTATGCGGTCTGATACAGCTCTGTCATGGAAACGGTATGAAGATAATGTGGGTCGTTCATGCACCGGATTCTCTCACGTATTTCCTCAATATTTTCCTCCGGGGGATTGCTTTCGCAGGTTTCATGTGGTATCCTTTGTTTAGTTGAATTGTGAGGCGGCTGCCCTCCATCTGCGCCAACAGATGGGATGAGGGCGGTCGTTTTCTCATTTCCCGTCATTGCGCTCACCTCCGGGAATCTGGAAGCCGTAGAACTTCTGCTTGAAATACTGGGCAGGGCATTTTCCGGCTACGGTCAGATAGCCTTGGGCTTTTAGCTCTCTGTTCATTTCCCGGACGATCTGATACGCCTTGCTGCGGCTGATGCCCATGATCTCCGCCACCTCTGACGCTGTGATAAACTGTGCTCTCATAGTACCTCCTGTTTCAAAGTGATTCGCCTCGGTCTGCGCATCTTTTGTTCATCCTCCTTTCTCTGCTCTCCTCTAAAATGCGCATCTTGAGTACATATTTTATTATACGCATACAAGATGCATCTGTCAAGCCTTCAGAAAATAAAAATATGTACTTGCAATTCGCTTTATTCTGTGATATGATATGGACGAGGTGAATCAGATATGGACAATTTCGATTATCCCGCCATTGGGCAGAGAATCAAGCAGCTCCGAAAACGGAAGGGGCTGAACCAGACCGAGCTGGCACAAATGCTAAAAAAATCCCTCCGCACCGTACAGAAGTACGAAACCGGAGAGATTGAAGTGTCGATTGCAGTTGTCAATCAGATCGCAGACCTGCTGGACACGACATCAACCTATATTCTTGGCTATGAATCCAGCACCGCGCAGATCATTCGCCCGAGGCGAAAGCTTCCGGCGTGGGCCGGACGCTGCAGCCCGGCCAGTGGCTCCACTACCACCGCACCTTCACGCCCCCGGCGGGCGAGGGCGGGCGCGTCCTGCTCCACTTCGGGGCGGTGGACTACGCCTGCGCGGTGGAGGTCAATGGCCGTCTGGCCGGAGGACACCGGGGCGGCTACTGGCCCTTTACGCTGGACATCACCGACCTGCTCCGCCCGCAGGGCCGCAACACCCTCTGGGTGGCCGTGCAGGACCCCACCGGCACGGGAACGCAGGCGCGGGGAAAGCAGACCCTCCGGCCCGGCGGGATGTTCTACCCGGCCCAGAGCGGCATCTGGCAGACGGTCTGGCTGGAGCGGGTGCCGGAAAATTACATTGATACATTGACCGTCACCCCGGACTACGACGCCCGGACGGTGACGGTGAAAGTCCATACCTCGAAGCCAGGCGGCGCGGTGAACCTCTGGGCCGTGGTGCGGGCCGGCGGCGTGACCATCGCCGAGGACTGGGGCAGCGACGAGGCCGACCGGGACGGCGAAGTGACCCTGAACATCGCCGAAGAGCATTTCTTCCCGTGGAGCCCCGACAGCCCCTTCCTCTATGATTTGACGGTCGGCACGACCCAGGGCGAAGAAGAGGGCTTCGACACCGTCCACAGCTATTTCGCCCTCCGCAAGTGGGAGTGTAAAGAGGATGCAAAGGGCATCCGGCGGTTTTTCCTGAACGGCAGGCCCATCCTGCTCAACGGCCTGCTGGACCAGGGCTATTGGCCCGACGGCCTCTACACCCCGCCCTCCGACGCCGCCGTGGAGCACGAACTGCACACCGTGCGGGAGCTGGGCTTCAACCTGCTGCGCAAGCACGCCAAAATCGAGCCGGAGCGCTGGTACTACCACTGCGATGAGCTGGGCATCATCGTCTGGCAGGATATGGTCAACGGCGGCGGGGCCTACCCGATGTGGTACGTCACCTACCTGACCAACGCCTTACAGCCCCTGATGCGCCGCGCCCCGGACGGGAAGCTGCTGTGGGGCTTTCTGGGCCGGGGCAGCGCCCACAGCCGGGAGGAGTACGCCCGGGAGCTGGCCGACACGGTAGCCGCCCTGGGTCGGCACCCCTGCATCGGGTGCTGGGTGCCGTTCAACGAGGGGTGGGGGCAGTTCGACGCACGGAAAGCCACCGAGACCCTCCGCGCCCTCGACCCGTCCCGTCTGGTGGACGAGGCCAGCGGCTGGTTCGACCGGGGCGGGGGAGATGTGCATTCCATCCACAACTACTTCTATCCGCTTCGCATCCGCCCGAACGTGCGCACGGTGGCCCTCAGCGAGTACGGCGGCATTGCATGGCCCATGCCCGGCCATGAGCCGCCACGGAAGACCTACGGCTACGGCACGGCCAGAAGCCGGGCGGAGCTGACCGAGCGCTACCGTGATCTGCAGCGCAAGACGGTGCTCCCGCAGCTGAAAAAGGGCCTGTCGGCGCTGGTGTACACCCAGCTGACCGACGTGGAGGACGAGGTGAACGGCCTGTTCACCTATGACCGCACGGCCATCAAACCCGATGCCGCCGCCGTCCGCGCCGTCAACGAGGCGCTGGAAGCGGAGTTTGAAAAGGCAGTAAAAGAATGAACGGGCTTACGGCCATTTGTCCCTGTGCAGGCAGAGCATTTTGCTGTTTTTCACGGCTCCTGATTGGCTAAAATGTCGAAAATAATACCATATATTGACAATTCTGTAAAAATGCACTATACTGGACCCATCGAGACAGACCACGAAGTTCTTGTATATGAAAATGTTCAGGATAACAGCGTATTTGCGATATGCAATTCAACGCTGCTGCTGTTGCATTAAAAAGTTGAATTGCTATAAAACAGGTATTACAGGCACACGGCCTGTAATGATAAACATTATATGTTCGCGCATGTAGTGATTTATCTCACATAGTCTGAGGGCGAGGTTCCGCAAGGGACCTCGCCCTTGGGCTTTTTATAGGCGCTGGGCTATTGACATTGGAGAGCGATTCATCTATAATCGAGGTGCAGACCAGCCGAAGAGGTATGGACTGGAAAATTATGGGAACTCAAAAACGCAAAAACTGCCCATTCTGAGATGCTCTAAAAGGCGAAAATAACGCCGAAATATAAGAAAAATGATGTATCTGCATTGTTTTTGAGAGAATGGATAAAAACGTCGGATCGCATCAGAATGCGTTAGAAAATGTCGGGCCGCCCGCCACAGCCTGAGAAGGCCGAAGCGGGTGGTCCGTTTTTATCTTTTGTATTCTGGAAGTTCTGGCGCTTGACAATCCGCGTACGACTGCCTATAATAAAGATAAGGAAAGGCGCTGACCGTGCAAACGGCTAGCTCCTCACCAGTTTAAGTCGCTACAAAAAGTAATGACCGCCACCGAGTTGGGGAACTGTGGGCGGTCATTTCTTTTTGTGCTTTTTCCTTTTGCTGCCATAAGAATCATCCTTTTTCCGGTCGTCCATCAGATGTACAACACTTACGAGAAGCGCCAACAGTGCGATGATCGTCTGGAAAAGCAATAGAATTTCCGATGTAGTCATAAGGCATCCCTCCCTTCGCCTTGAGCGTCGGGAGCGGAACTCCAAAAAGTTGCCCTCCCGCGCTTGCTTTGCTCCGAAGAGCAAGACAGCGAGACCGGTGAGGAGCAATAGCCGCCTGCGTTTGGTTGGACAGCGCCTTTCTGCTAAGAGAATACCATAAAAACTGACAAAAAGCAACGCCGTACGATGCATATCCGCGCGGCGCTGGAAGCGGGATCTGAAAAGCAGTATGAGTACAGAAAAGCTCCGGGAACCAATAGTTTCCCGGAGCTTTTGTATTATTTTTGAGGAAAATTACTGCTCGTTCTTGATCTTGGAAGCCGGCATCTTCTTCATGGCGGCAGAATCCAGAGCGTGGGGCAGCTGGGCGCCATAGGACTGAAGGCTGTCCTGCAGCTCGCCGCTCTTCATGTCGGAGAGGGCCTGTGCGCGGAGGCTGTCCAGCGTGTCAGCGTCCAGCGGGTCGAGACGGACGAGCATCATCAGCGCATAGCTGGAATACTGCACCGCAGCGGCCTCGCCGGGCTTGAGGGCGCGGACGGCGTCGGCGGTACCTTCCTCGGAGAAGGTGGAATCGATGTTGTCAGAGCCCAGCAGGGCAGTGGAGAGAGAAGAAGCGTCGGAAGAGGGCTCGCCATCCAGCACCGCGTAGATGTCGGGCAGGGCAGCGGCGACGGCGGCGCTGAAAGCGGAGGTCTGGGCGCTGGCCCCATCGGGGATGGCAGCGTTGCAGTTCTCGGCGGCGGTCTGGGCCAGCTCGAGCATCTGGGCGCTCTGGGCGTCATCAGCAAAAGCGAAGGTGCTGGTGTTGTAGAGCGGAACGACCACATAGCGGATGTAGACCATTTCGTCCTCGAGGTGGCTGGTCAGCTCTGCGTCGGAGACGGGGGTCTCGCCGTCGGTGCCGTAGCACATCTCGAGCAGGTCGTTGCTCTTGATGAGGATGCGCTCGAACCGCTTGAGGGTGTCGAGGCCGATGCCGTTGGCCTTGTAGAGGTCGCCGTTCTGCTCCATCAGCTGGGAGGCGTAGCTGTCGGCCTGCATCTCCTCGTCGGGGGTCAGAACGCCGCCCAGCTCATCAAAACGGGTCTCGATGGCGGCGTAGGACTCGAGGTTCTCGAGGGTCTTCTGGGCCACATAGTCGCTGACCACGGCGGTCTCGCCGGTGGCGTCATCGACGGTGATGGTGGCCTTGAGGAAGCTGGACACCTTGGTGGCGTCCTGGTCGTCGGAAGCGAGGTCGGCGGCGGTCTGGTAGGCATCGAACTGGGCCAGCAGATAGAGGCCGGAAGAGATGTCCACGTTACCGATGGTGCCTACGGAATCCGGGGTGGAGAGGCTGCAGCCCACGAGGCCGACGGCCAGAGCGAGGGCGCAGGCGAGCGCGATGAATTTCTTCTTCATAAGTGTACTCCTAGTGAAATTTATTTTTTGCCGGTGTTTTCTTCCGGCGGGGCAGCAAGGATGTCGGCCATCGCCTTGAGGATGCTTTGCAGCAGTTCCAGCGGCTTTTCGTCGGGTTGGAGAGTCACCGAGAGGTAGGGCTTGGTGCCGGCTCCTGCCGTCACCCGGCCATTGAAAGCGATGAGCAGGCCGCGTATCATGGCCACGTCCAGCGTCTCCACCTGTAACAGCAGGGTATCCTTCTTCTGGGTGACTTCATAGACGCCCACGGCGGCGGCCTGGACCCGCACCAGCGAGACGTTCACGAGGTCGCTGACGGAGGGCGGCGGGTCGCCGTAGCGGTCAATGAGTTCGTCCAGCACGTCGGCGGCGTCCTCGGGGGTCTGGATGGCGGCAATGCGCTTGTAGGCCTCGATGCGGCCCGGGCCGTCGGCGATATACTTCTCCGGGATGAAGGCGTCCACCCGCAGGTCCACGAGGCATTCGCTCTTGTCCCGCTGGATGGGCTCGCCCTTGGCCCGGGCAATGGCCTGACCCAGCATCTTGACGTAAAGGTCATAGCCCACGGCCTCCATGTGGCCGTGCTGGCTGTGGCCCAGCAGACTGCCTGCGCCGCGAATTTGTAAGTCGCGCATGGCGATGCGGAAGCCGGAGCCGAAGGCTGTGAACTCCCGGATAGCCGAAAGCCGCTTCTGGGCGATGTCGGTGAGGGTCTTGTCCCGCCGGAAGGTGAAGTAGGCGTAGGCTTTCCGGCCCGAGCGGCCTACGCGGCCCCGGATCTGGTACAGCTGGGCCAGACCCATCCGGTCGGCGTCCTCGATGATGAGGGTGTTGCAGTTGCGCACATCAATGCCCGTCTCGATGAGGGTGGTGCAGACGAGGATGTCGATCTCGCCGTTCAGCAGATGCTGCCAGACAGGGTTCAGCTCTTCCTCGGTCATCTTGCCGTGGGCAATGCCCACCCGCGCCCCGGGTACCATCTGGCTGACGTGGGCGGCGCAGGACTCGATGTTGTCCACCCGGTTGTGCAGGTAGTAGACCTGACCGCCCCGGGCCAGCTCCTTCTTCATGGCTTCGGCAAGGATGACGTCATTGTACTCGAGCACGAATGTCTCCACCGGCTGGCGCTCGATGGGCGGCTGCTCGATGGTGGAGAGGTCGCGGATGCCGCTCATGGCCATGTTCAGGGTGCGGGGGATGGGGGTGGCCGAGAGGGTCAGCATGTCCACGCCGATGAAGTTCTCTTTCAGCTTCTCCTTGTGCTTGACGCCGAAACGCTGCTCCTCGTCGATGATGACAAGGCCCAGGTCGTGGAAGCGGACATCCTTGGAGAGGAGGCGGTGGGTGCCGATGACGATGTCCACGCTGCCGGCCTGCAGGCCCCGCAGGGTCTCTTTCTGCTGTTTGGCGGTGCGGAAGCGGGAGAGCAGCCCGACTTTCACCGGGAACGCCTCCATGCGGGAGATGATGCTGTTGTAGTGCTGCCACGCCAGCAGGGTGGTGGGGGCCAGAATGGCGCACTGCTTGCCGCCCATGACGCACTTGAAGGCCGCGCGGAAGGCGACCTCTGTTTTGCCGACGCCCACGTCGCCGCAGAGCAGGCGGTCCATAGGCCAGCCCTTTTCCATGTCCTTTTTGATCTCGGCGGTGGCGGTGAGCTGGTCGTCCGTCTCGTCGTACTCGAAGCGGGACTCGAAATCGCTCTGCCACTCGCCGTCGGCGGGGAAGGCGTAGCCTGTGGCCTGACGGCGGCGGGCGTAGAGCTCGATGAGCTCCTGGGCCATCTCTTCGGTGGCCTTTTTGACCTTGGCGCGGGTGCGCTGCCACTCGGTGCCGCCCAGCTTTGCAAGCTTCACCTTTTCCTCGTCGCCGGGGGCGGTGTAGCGGCTCAGCAGATCGAGCTGAGTGACCGGCACATACAGCACGTCGGAGCCGGAATACTGGATCTTCAGGTAATCTTTTATCGCGCCCTGCACCTCGAGACGCTGGATGCCCGCATACATGCCGATGCCGTGGCTCTGGTGAACCACATAGTCGCCGGGCTTGATGTCCGAGAGGCTGGACAGGGCGTTTTTGTTCTTCTTGCGCTTTTTGTTCTCGGCGGCCTCGTCGTCCAGACCGTGACGCCGGGACGAGATGACCGCCACGCGGGCGAACGGGAAGGTGCAGCCCGCCGTGAGGTGGCCGGGCAGTACCTGAACCAGACCTTTCGCGGGCCGGACGTCCCGGCTCATGCTGACGGCATAGCCCTTGTCAGCCAAATCGCGGGTGAGGGCCGCTGCACCCTTGGGCGTGCCGGCGAAAAGGGCCACGGCGTACCCCTGCTGGATCAGCGGGTCGAGGTCTTCCCGCAGGGAAGCGAGGTCGCCGCCCCAGTTGGGAGCCGCGAAGGCCTCGGCGTTGATGAGGTCTTTCAGCTTGAACTCGTTCATGCCCCGCAGGAAGTTCTCGCAGAGCAGGGTGCTCTGGTCCTGCGCCGCAATGGCGAGGTCGTCCATGGTCTGGTAGAGCACATCGAGGCCGGGGCAGATGACGCCCTCCTCGAGCAGGCCGGTCAGCTCTTCGCTGCGGCGGAACTCGGTGGCTTTCTGGGCGTCCCGGATGCCGCCCACCTCGTCGAGGATGAAGATGGGGCTGCTCAGGTGGTCCAGCAGGGTGGCGGGCGTCTCGTACCGCAGACCGTAGTATTTGTCCATGGCCTCGGGCATGACGCCGCTGTCCAGCTGGGTGAGGTCGGCTTCCATGGCCTTTTCGAGGGCGGTGCGGCGCTTGCCGCGGGCTTTCTTCTGGGCGGCGCGGAGGGCCTCTGCCGTGTCGGCGGTGCTGCCGAACAGCACCTCACGGGCGGGAGAAAGATAGATCTTTTCCAGCGCACCGTCCCGCCGCTGGGTCAGCAGGTCGAAGGAGGCGAGGGAGTCTATCTCGTCGTCCCAGTACTCCACACGGGCGGGCTGGCGCATATCGGGGGCGTAGATGTCCACGATGTCGCCCCGGACGCTGAACTGTCCCGGGCCGTCCACCTGACTTCGCCGCACGTATCCGGCGGCGAAGAGCCGTTCCACCAGCGCCTCGCGGTTGTAGACCATGCCGGGCTTGAGGGTGAGGGTGTTTTTCTGGAATTCGTCCTGCGGCACAGTGTATTGGAGCAGGGCTTCGGCGGGGACGCAGACGGCGTTCAGCCGTCCGCCCGCCAGTGCGCCCAGCACCGACAGACGCCGGTACTCGTACTCGCGGCCCGCGCCTTCGACGGGGCGGAGCATGAAGTCCCGGGGCGGGAACACCGCCGCCGAGAGCCCCAGCGTCTTGAGGTCGTCGGCAAAATGGGTGGCCTCGGCCTCGCCGGGGGTGACGACGCAGAGGATGCGGCCCGTGTCCTTCTGGAGCGCGGCGTAGAGCAATGCCCGGCCTGCCGGAGGCAGACCGAACAGCGCCGCCGGGCCGGGGGAGGCGAGGCTGGCCGCTGTCTTCTGATATTCAGGGGTGTTTTTCAGGAGCGCTTCGTACATGGTGGACCTCCTTTCTAGTGAAGATGGACGTAATAGCCTCTCCCTTTGGGAGAGGTGTCACCGCAGGTGACGGAGAGGGCAAGCTCGGGGCGAAAGAGCTGCCATACAGCGATAAGCAGACTCTTTGTCAGAGGGATGTTATCGCTGTGTCTGTGCTTTTTGTCAGCGGCCTTGCCCTCTCAGGCGCTTCGCGCCAGCTCCCCCAAAGGGGGAGCCTTACCCGTTATACTTGCTCTGCGCCAGACCCAGCTTGCCGTCCATGATGAGCTTTGCGGCAGCTGCGATGTCGGGGCAGCGGTCGGCGAGGGCCTTGGCGTCGTCGGGCGGGAACTTGCCCAGCACCCAGTTGGCCAAATCGTAGTCCGGGCGGGGCTTTGCGCCCACGCCGATGCGGATGCGGGGGAAGTTCTCGCCGCCGAGGCGGGCGATGATGCTCTTGAGGCCGTTATGGCCGCCCGCAGAGCCGGAGGGCCGGATGCGCAGCTTGCCGGGGTCCTGGGTGATGTCGTCGCACAGGACGATGACGTGGTCGGCAGGGATCTTGAAGAAGCCCGCCAGCGGGCCGATGGAGTCGCCCGAGAGGTTCATATAAGTCAGGGGCTTCAGGAGCACGACCTTGTGGCCGTCCACCTCGCCCTGCCCCCACAGGCCCTGAAACTTGGTCTTGGAGACGGAGATGCCCCACTTGCCGGCCAGATAGTCCAGCGCGGCAAAGCCTGTGTTGTGACGGGTGCCGTCGTATTTCGGCTCCGGATTTCCGAGGCCGGCAATGAGCCAGATGTCATTGGTGTTCATATGATATATTCTGCCTTTTTCTGCGTTGAATCTGTTTTCAAACAATATGTTATTATAACATACGCGCGCGCAAAAAGATACACAAAAAGCAAATAAATATCCCCCGGCTCCGCCGGGGGATATTTATTTATGCCCGGAGGCGGCACCCGCCGGGGCAGGGAGGAAGCTTGCCATATTTTGTTGCACATTGCCGCAAAAATGAGGATTTTAAGCCCGAAATTTCGCTGTTTTTCCCTATTGCCAAGACTGTAGGGGGGGGGGGTATAATAAAAAATGAGAAATACCCTCAACAAAGAAGTGCAAAAAGCACAAGAAAACGTAGAAAAAGAAAGGAGATCACAAGGTTGACTTTTTGAAATTATCGGTTGTTCCCGCTGCGACTATTTTTTGACGGAATTGATGAGATGAGCGATTAACTAATCTATTTATGACGGGAAGGTTTTATGCAGTTAAATGTAACAACTGACTATGCAATCAGGATGACACTATTTCTTGCAATCCTTGGAACGCCTATGGGGAGTGAGGATATCAGCAAGCAGATGGGAATCCCAAAACAAATGATTGCTCAGATCGCAAAGCCTCTGCGCGATGCGGGGATCATTGCGACAAAGCGCGGCGTTGGCGGAGGCTTTAGTTTAAACCGAAAACCGGAAGACATCAGTTTGGCTGATATATTCAATGCGGTGGAAGGAACTACCAGGATCAACCGTTGCTTGGAAGAAGATTGCTACTGCTCGCGGCATGCAACGGAGACATGCCCGGTCAGAAAGTTCTATAAGGAGATGCAGACATTTATGGATGAAGCGTTTTCCGGTAAGACAATTGCGTCTTTGATGTAGTCTGCTGTGTATGCAGCATGAGATTCTGAAACAGAATGCGGAGGAAGCAGTTCCACCCACCTCTCAGAGTGCGGAAACACGGTTGCGTGTTCTGAGAAGTGTTGTATAGTGTAAAAACCACAAAAAAACGTAAAAAAGAAAGGAGATTACCACGATGAAGAAGAACAACGCATTCCGCCGGGCAGCAGCTCTGATAGCAGCGTTGAGTATTACGGTGTCTCTGGCGGCTCCGGCCTTTGCAGATACCTACTACATCGACTACGGCGATATTACCATCACCAAAAATGAGGATGGCAGCCAGACCATCGAACAGGGCGGAGATAAATGGACGGACAAGGCCGGGGAGGAGACCGTCATCACCACCTCTAATACGGTCATCACCACGCTGGAGAGCGACCTGGAAGGCCCCGCAGCAGAGGATTCCGACTTTGGCCCTGTGGTAGAGGACAACTACCAGTCTGCCCAGCCGGAGGACGCTGAGGAATCGGAAGATGCAGACCAGCCGGAGATCGCCGAGGAACCGAAAAGCGCAGACCGGCAGGAGAGTGCAGACCAGCAGGCAGCCCCGGCTGCTGCCCCCGCAGACACTACTCCGGTGAACCCAAAGGATGATGGCTTTTGGGGCAACACCATTACGGTGATCAACAACATTGCCGATAAGGTGCTGAACCTCACCCTGAAAGACGTAAAGATCGATGTGAGCGACACCGGAGATCAATATGATTGGGATCAAAAAGGAAAGGCTGCCCTGAGCGTTCAGGGAAAGGGCAATGTGGAGATCGAGCTGGACGGCGATAACGAGCTGAAAAGCGGCACTCAGAGTGCGGGCCTTGAAAAAAACTCCACAGGCAAGCTGACCCTGAAGGACGATAATAACGAAGCCGGCAGCCTGACGGCCACCGGTGGGTTTAATAGTGCCGGCATCGGCGGCGGTTACCTTGGCGACGGCAAAAACATCACCATCACCGGCGTGCTTCTCAATCTGTCAATCCCTATGGTTCTTCAACTGCTGCCATGATTCAAAAAGCTTTTACCACCGGAGAAGTAATGAAACTATGTAAGAGTTACCGCTCTACTTTTGAAATTACCAGTCTGGCACAGAAAATCCAGGCAAACAATGAACTGGAACCCATTATGCGACATGGAGAACAACCTGAAATTCTTCCATTCAAGAATACAGAAGAAGAAACGACAGGCATTGTTAATTTGGTATCGGACTTCAGAAACTCCGGATATACATCTTTGGGAATAATCTGTAAAACAGAAACTCAGGCAAAAGCACTTGCCCAGAAACTCCAAGTCCATACAGATAACATATCGCTTTTGTCAAGTCTAAGTTCAGCTTATACAAAAGGCATTGTTGTCACTTCCGCACACATGGCAAAAGGGTTGGAATTTGATGAAGTAATCGTTCCACAAGCTGTCTCTTAGTAATTGCATTGTTAGCATGTAGCACTCCACATGCTTTTGCAATTTC
>OGYU01001997.1_pt1 | contig 13723 bp, 8 predicted proteins | sample 1576581 | NCBI WGS metagenome assembly OGYU01 (sample SAMEA3541547, study PRJEB24748) | human gut metagenome | biome: human gut; feature: human-associated habitat; material: faeces | place: China | collected 2012 | reverse complement strand
CACCCACCTATGAGCAAGCTCATGTGGGCTTAGACCTTTTGACCCTGGCATCATATAAAATAGTAGTCAGTTTTCAGTTGCAGGCGTATGACAAAAGATCCATCCGATCTTTTTTAGTATAGACTCAGTATAGCATGAATAAGCTGTGAGAGGGAATGAAAATAGTGGAGCAGAAATATGGAAAATAGAAAAAGAGAACGGATCATAGAAGCCGGAATGGCATTGCTGCTTGTCATAACGCTTCTGGCAGCAGGACAGTCAGGAAAGATTCCGGTTGTGAAGAGTCAGGAGATACAGGTTCAGGCTGATTCAGGGAAAGAGAACGAAAGTAAAGAAAAAGGAAATACGGAGAATACAGATTCGGAGACAACGGGTACAGAGAAAAATTCCGGGGATACCGGGAAAAATGAAAGTGGATCTGATATGGAAAGCGTTGCAGTGGCTGCTTCTGCTGCCCAATATCCCATTATGGGAAAAAGCGATGTATCCGTACAGGAAATGGTCGATTATTTTAACAGATCAGGACGAACTTATCCGGCTGCAGCACTGGCAGCAGGAGGGGCGGATTCTATCGAGACATTTTGCCAGATTTATTATGAAGAGGCAACTGCAGAAGGAGTCCGACCGGAAGTTGCCTATGTACAGGCAATGAAAGAAACCGGTTTTCTTCAATATGGAGGAGATGCATCCATTGAACAGTATAATTTCGCAGGGATCGGAACAACCGGAAATGGAGTGCCGGGAAATTCATATGCGGATGTGCGGACAGGAATACTGGCACAGGTTCAGCATCTGAAAGCATATGCAACAACGGAACCATTGAATGAAGCGTGTGTAGATGAGCGGTATGAATATGTAAAGAAAGCGGCAGCTCCGTATGTACAGTGGCTGGGGCAGCAGGAAAATCCACAGGGAACAGGCTGGGCGACTGGAAAGAATTACGGATATGATATCGTGGAAATGATAAAGAAAATGAGGGAGGGCAGTGAAACCTGATGCACTGCTCTCTTTTTTTAAAAGAGTCACTTATACTGCGATGGGACGATTCACTTCCATTTGTTGCTTTTATAAACAAAAAATTATATACTAAAAGAAAAATTGGGAGATCAGGGAATGAAAATTAAAGAAGGATATATTTTAGATGAAATAGGAGATCAGAAAGTAGCAATTTCTCTGAAATGTGGGGAAAATGACTTTTCGGAGATGATTAAATTAAATGAGATAGGTGCATTTCTTTGGGAGAAGCTGACAGAAGATATTGAGGAAGAAAAACTGGTGGAAGCGGTGACAGAGGCTTATGATGTTGACAGTGCAACAGCACGAAAAGATATAAGAAGTTTTACAGAAACCCTTGAAAAAAATGGTATTTTGGAACGGTGAATGATGGAAAAAAGAAAAAGATATCGGATTGCAGATGCGGAAATTGAAATTGCATTTACAGAAAATTATACAGAAATAATATGCCGGGATTATGAAGTGAAGGCAGAGGGCAAACCAGATTTTGTAATTGAAGTTACAGACGAGGAAGTTGAAAGAGAAAAAAAGAAAAGTGAACCGGGGGCATCAAAAGGAATTATTGAGTCATTGGCAATTTACAGAAAATTGTGTGAAAAAATACTGGACAGAAATTGTGTCCTGTTTCATTGCTCTGCTGTTGCTGTGGATGGAAAAGCATACTTGTTTACGGCTGCAAGCGGAACAGGAAAATCCACGCATACAAGGATGTGGAGACAGCATTTCGGCGGCAGGGCAGTGATGGTTAATGACGATAAACCGATTCTTCGGATAAAAGATGATGGAATTTATGTATGTGGAACTCCGTGGTGCGGGAAGCATGGATTGCAGACAAACGTGGAAGTGCCGGTGCAGGGGATCTGTATTTTGAGAAGAGGAGAAGAAAATATGATCAGAAAAATTTCTGCAATAGATGGATATCCGGATCTGTATAAGCAGACTTACCGTCCCAGTGAAAAGGACAAGATGTTAAAGACACTTTCGATGATTAAACAGATGGCAGAAAGACTTCCGCTATATGAGATGCATTGTACGATATCGGAGGAGGCAGCAGTTATGGCATGGGAGAGGATGAAGCCGTAAGAACAACCTGTTCTGTGATCTTGCACCGGCAGGGCTGGCAGTTACAAGTTACCATGCGGCTTACGGAATGCTTGCAGGAAATACGGGATATGATGAGCAGGGACATTTGTTACTTGCAGAGGATCCAAGAAATAAAGAAAGGAAGAAAAAATGAAGAACAGAAAAAAAGTATTATCATTTCTGCTGGCAGGTGTTCTTACTTTGGGGTGCTTTCCGGTGACAGCCGGAGCAACAAATAACTCAAAGGACGGAACAAAGCCGGCAGATGGAACAACAGTGGAGCAGCCGTTCCCGAAAACATTGTTTTTGGAGGAACATAATTCATCCAAAGGATTTACAAGATTCCGTATTCCTGCCTTGGTAACTGCAGGTAATGGAGCATTAATTGCAGCAACAGACATCCGATGGGATATTTGCGGAGACGGAGCAGGATTGGATACGGCAGTATCAAGATCCACAGACAATGGAGCAACCTGGTCTTATACGGTAGCTAATTATCTGGGAGATAACGGAAACCGGTTTAATCGTGATTCAACAGCATTTATTGATCCTGCATTGCTTGCTGACGGAGATACAATCTACCTCGCATGTGATTTGTTGCCGGCAGGTCTGGCAGTTGCAAATGCAGCAAGATATCCGGCGAAGGCAGGAAGTACAGGTTATGATACAAATGGAAATCTGCTTCTTGCACTCAGTACAACCAGTGTAAATGGTCTTTCCAGTTCAACAGCACGTGCTGCTGCAAGTTATGATTATCATCTGGAAAAAAAAGCCGATGCGACATCTGAGTCCTGTTATGAAATCAAGAATAACAGTACCAGTGAAGTTGTAGACGGAGACTATACGATCGATGATCATTTTAACATTAAGAGTGCAGACGGAGCAGTAGATACAAACCTGTTCTGTGGAGATACACCGTACTTCCAGTTTCCAACGGATTTTCTTTATATTACAAAATCAACAGACAACGGAGCCACATGGTCAGCACCGCAGCTTGTAGATGCCAAGAATGAATCCGAGCAGGTATTTCTGATCGGACCGGGACGAGGAATTACAACTTCTACGGGAAGACTGATCTTCCCGTGCTATCAGTATACAAGTGGAGTTCAGAGAACATCTACAATCTATTCTGATGATGATGGAACAACCTGGCATCGCGGAGCTACTGTATCAGGCAACAGCTCTGAAGCAGTTATTACAGAAGCAGATGGAAGATTGTATCTGTTTGTGCGTATGTCCAATGCCTATTATATATCTGAGGATGATGGGCTTACATGGTCAGAACCAAAAGAGACAGGTTTTAAGTATAATAACAATTGCCAGTTAAGTGCCATTACATATTCAAAGAAAGTAAACGGAAAGACTGCAATTCTTTTTGCAGGTCCATCTGATACATCAGCACGTAATTCAGGACGTATCTGGGTTGGTCTGGTACAGGATGACGGAAGCCTTCAGTGGCAGGATAATCCGTATGTAGTCAATGATGGTACGCATTATGCATACTCCTGTATTACAGAGACATCAGATGCACAGATCGGTCTTTTGTATGAAGATGAAGATGAGCAGCTTGAGTTTGATAAAATTGCAATTGATGATATCGTAAATGGTGCAGCGACCAGTGGCGTATGGGTTGAAAATGATAACGGTTCTGTAGTTAATTCTTCTGTGATCAATACAGATGCAACGGCTTCTTATGTTGTAAGATGCCTTGATGCAGATGCTGACATTACGGTTTCTTCATCTAACAGAGCAGTGTTGGATGCAACTTATGCAGATGGAAGACTGACATTGACATCCAAGGGGAATGTAACCGGTCTGAAACAGGTGAAAGTAACTGTTAAAGCAGGTGAAGAATCTTTTATTATGAATGTGACGATTACAGATGCAGAAAAGTACAAAGTGGTCAGCCTTGAAAAAGATGAGACCAGGACATTGACAGTAAAAGACGGAAACTATGCAGATGCCGATACATCTTCTGTTGATACAGCAGTAGCGGGAGTTACCGTAACAGGTAAGGATGTACAGGATACATATGAAAAGACGGTGGCACAGATTGCCACAGCGATGGCAACGTTTGATGGTGCAACTGTAGATCTGAGCAAATGTATGTATACATTAGAATCAGGAAGTGACAGCTACACTTATAAAGTAAAAGCTACGGCTGCAAATGGAAACGGGATTTACCTTGGACCAAAGGCATCTTCTACTGCCGGTATCCCGAATGTAACAACAGCAGCCAATATTACCTTTGAAAAAAATCCTTCTGATGCGACATTCAGTATTATGGATAATTCATCAGGCGGCGGTGGAAAGTATTTGTATTTCCACAGTACCGATGCGACAAAACTTCATTTCGACAGACAGAATGTGGCAGATGATAACTGCTGGTTTGAGTTATATACACCGTCCACATCAGCGGAAGATTATGACTTGATCAATGGATTTAAGAAAATAACAAGTGAAAAAGAACTGAAAGCCGGAGTCAGCGTGCTGATTGTGACAAAAGCAGATGCACAGGGTAACAGATATATCCTGCTTTCTACTACAGGAAGCCAGAAGTATAATCATGTGGCAAAACTGGTAAAGCAGACAGCAGCGGCTACAGAGGGAGCAGCGTATCCGGGAACAAGTACCGCAGTATTTGAGGATACGAATGTAAGGGGACTTTCAGAGTGTCAGTATACATTCAAGAAGATCAGCAATGGAGTTTATGCAATTTCAGGACATACAGCAGATGGAGCAACCACATTTGTAACAATGGGAACAGTAGGAATCCCGAACAAAACAGCAAAAGCCAATATTACAGTTGCTGATGTTACAAATTCTAATGGCAAGGTATCTCTGTATGACGGATCAGCTTCACGTTACCTGTATTTCTGGAGGGATGCATCCAAACTTCATTATGACAGACAGAGAACACTTGATACAACAGCATGTGCATTTGAACTGTTTAAAAAGTCCGCAACAGCTTCAGCCGATTCACCGATCAAGGGATATGAGAAGATCACCGGAGCATCAGCGATTGAAGATGGAGGACAGTATCTGATCGCGGCAGAGGTTGACGGAACATACTATGTGATGAACCCGACACTGGATCATTCAAACTTCAGACATGTTGCCAAGGTTACAAATACGATTTACCGGAATCCTGCCGCAGAAGCCAGCACAACGATCAATTTTACAGGAGTTGCGGCAGGAACAACATCCGTACAGATCGGTGACGTAGTTTACTATGTGATCGTAACCGATGACGCAGTTGAGTGTACACATTCTACAACAGTTGTTCTTGATGCAAAAGAAGCAACCTGTACAGAAAAAGGATCTACAGGCGAAGTAGTTTGCGTGGATTGTGGAACAGTTGTACAGGAAGCACAGGAAATCGCAGCAAAAGGACATACTTTTGGTGAGTGGGTAACAGTCAAAGAACCTACGACAACTGAAGAAGGATCGAAAGAAAGAACCTGCTCTGTATGCCAGACAAAAGAGACAGAGACCATCGCAAAACTTCCGGATAAAGAAGACCCGGATCAGCCGGCAACACCGTCAGCACCGGAAAATGTAGCGAGCAGTGAAGTGACAAAAGATTCCATTAAGATCACCTGGGATGCACCGGCAGCAACAGAAGGAATCGCAGGATATAAGATCTATGTCAACGGAGCCGTATATGCAGCCGATATTTCCAAAGATGCAGTAGGATATACACTTTCCGGTCTGAAGGCAGGAGAGACTTATCAGATCCAGGTTGTTGCAGTCGGAACAGACGAGCATGCAACAGAGTATGCGGCAGCAGCACTCAGCGTAACAACGAAGTCTGAAAATAAAGACGACAATAATGGCGGAAATGACAACAATGGCGGTAATAACAATAACGGCGGAAATAACAACAATGGTAATAATGGAAATGCCGGAAATAACAAGCCGTCAGATAACAAGAACACTACAACCGACAAGAATCAGAATAGTACAGTAAATAAAGCAGCTAAGACAGGAGATATGACAAACGTTGTATTCCCTGCAGCAGTGATGCTGCTTGCAGGTGCAGTAGTGGCAGGAGTCCTTTTCAGAAGAAAATGGATGAAATAAGAGTCTGATTCGTTAAAAGAAATACAGAAGAAAAAGATTAGAAAGCGGAAGCAGATGCATTCTTAAGATTCTCTAAACCACCTGAAATCCCTTGACAAATCAGCACATGACCGCTATAGTATTTGTAGTTAAAAAATATTTAACAATTTAGTAAAGAATTAAAGGTGCTGAGGAAGAGGAGTACATCGTTACTGCCGTCAGAGAGAACCGTTCGGGGAGAGGAGCAAAGCTGCCGGTCAGACCGGTTGGGAGAGAAGATCACCCGGCTGAAAGACGGTTTCGGAGAGGGATGATGGAAGGTAGCTTCTGAACCGGATATCTGAAGGGCTGTAAAGTCTGTGGAAGTTCCTGGATTCAGGATTTCAGAATGCAGAGGCAGGGCAGGTAGGATGTCCCGGAGTGGTTTCCGTTAAAGAACTTAAGAGATACAGAAAATTGTCTGTAAGATAAGGTGGTACCGCGAGATTTTCGCCCTTTACATTAGTAAAGGGCGTTATTTATATTATAGACAATTAGAAAAGTAAAGGAGAGATAGAATGAGCAAGGAGCTTGCAAAGACTTACGATCCGAAGCAGATCGAAGAGAAGATGTATGAAAAATGGTGTGAGAATAAGTATTTTCACGCAGAAGTAGATAGAAGTAAGAAGCCTTTTACGACGGTGATGCCGCCTCCGAATATCACAGGAAAGCTGCACATGGGTCATGCACTGGATAATACACTGCAGGATATCCTGATCCGTTATAAGAGAATGGAAGGATACAATGCACTGTGGATTCCGGGAACAGACCATGCGGCTATTTCTACCGAGGTCAAGGTTACGAACCAGTTAAAAGAAGAGGGAATTGACAAAAAGGAACTGGGCCGTGAGGGATTCCTTGAGAGAACCTGGCAGTGGAAAGAAGAGTATGCGGGAACGATTGAGAATCAGTTAAAGAAGCTTGGTATTTCCTGTGACTGGGACAGAGAGCGTTTCACCATGGATGAGGGATGTTCCAAAGCAGTAGAAGAAGTATTTATCAGCCTTTATGAAAAAGGTTATATTTATAAAGGATCAAGAATCATCAACTGGTGTCCGAAATGTAAGACTTCGCTGTCTGATGCCGAGGTGGAGCATGAGGATCAGGACGGACATTTCTGGCATATCAAATATCCGATTGCCGGAACGGACCGTTTCCTTGAAATTGCAACGACCCGTCCGGAGACGTTGCTGGGAGATACCGCGATCGCCGTACACCCGGATGATGAGCGATATAAGGATATCGTAGGAAAGATGGCAATCCTTCCACTTGTAAACCGTGAGATTCCGATCGTTGCTGATTATTATGTAGACAAAGAGTTTGGAACAGGTGCTGTTAAGATCACTCCGGCACATGATCCGAACGATTTCGAGGTTGGAAAGCGTCATAACCTTCCTGAGATCAACATCATGAACGATGATGCAACGATCAATGAAAAGGGTGGAAAATATGCAGGAATGGATCGCTATGAGGCAAGAAAAGCGATCGTGGCAGATCTGGATGAGCAGGGATACCTTGTAAAAGTTGTTCCACATATGCATGCTGTAGGAACTCATGACCGGTGTGGTACAACAGTAGAGCCATTGATCAAACAGCAGTGGTTTGTCAAGATGGATGAGCTTGCAAAACCGGCGATCAATGCACTGAAGACAGGAGAGCTGCGGTTTGTACCGGAGCGTTTTGACAAGATTTATTTGCACTGGCTCGAGAATATCAAGGACTGGTGTATTTCCCGTCAGATCTGGTGGGGACATCGGATTCCGGCTTACTACTGTGATGAGTGCGGTGAATTTGTTGTGGCAAGAGAGATGCCGGAGAAATGCCCGCATTGTGGATGCACACATTTTACGCAGGACGAGGATACACTGGATACATGGTTCTCTTCCGCACTGTGGCCGTTCTCCACACTTGGCTGGCCGGACAAGACAGAAGACCTGGATTATTTCTATCCGACAGATGTACTTGTAACTGGTTATGATATCATTTTCTTCTGGGTGATCCGTATGGTATTTTCAGGCTATGCACATACAGGAAAAGCACCGTTCAATACAGTATTGATCCACGGCCTTGTAAGAGATTCACAGGGACGTAAGATGAGTAAATCTCTTGGAAATGGAATCGATCCGCTGGAAATCATCGATCAGTATGGAGCAGATGCACTGAGACTGACACTGATTACCGGAAATGCACCGGGAAATGATATGCGTTTCTACAACGAGCGTGTAGAAGCAAGCAGAAACTTTGCAAATAAAGTATGGAATGCATCCCGTTTTATCCTGATGAACATGAAGGAAAATGTGGTTGAGAAACCGGAAGATGCACTGCTGACACCGGCTGACAGATGGATTTTATCCGCAGTCAATACACTTGCAAAAGATGTAACAGAAAATATGGATAAGTTTGAGCTTGGAATCGCGGTCCAGAAGGTCTATGACTTTATCTGGGATGAGTTCTGTGACTGGTATGTAGAGCTTGCAAAATACCGGATCTGGCACGCAGAAGAGGATCAGGCTGCAGCAAACTGTGTTCTGTGGGTACTGAAGACGGTTCTCGGACAGGCATTGAAGCTGTTACATCCGTTTATGCCGTTTATTACAGAAGAGATTTACCTGGCACTTGTACCGGAAGAAGAGTCTCTGATGATGTCCAGTTGGCCGGTATATAAAGAGGAGTGGAACTTCCCGGCAGACGAGAATGTGATGGAGCATATCAAAGCGATCACAAAGGGCATCCGTAACGTGCGTGCAGAGATGGATGTTCCGAACAGCAGAAAGACAAAAGTTTATGTAGTCTGCCAGGATGAGGCACTCTGCAATGGAATTGAGGGAATGACAGAGTCAGTCAAGCCACTGATGAATGCAAATGAGATCATCATCGAACAGACGAAAGAGGGAGTTGCGGACAATGCAGTATCGGTTGTCGTACCAGATGCAGTTGTATATCTTCCGCTGGAAGATCTGGTTGATTTTGAGCAGGAGCTTGAGAGACTGAAAAAAGAGGAAGACAGACTGAATAAGGAGATTAAGAGAGCAGAGGGGATGCTTGCGAACGAAAGATTTGTAAGTAAGGCACCGGCAGACAAGGTTCAGGCTGAGCGGGATAAGCTGGAAAAATATACAGAAATGCTTGCTCAGGTGAAAGAAAGAATGGAAGGTCTTGGAAAATAAGATCCGATGTGAGGTCATGTATGAAAAAAATTCATATCAGAAAGCCCGATATAAAGGGGCTTTCTGTTAAAGTCAGAAATCTGAAGTTTAAAGATATTAAGGAACACTATAAGGCGAGAAAAGAGCGGCGTCAGAAAATCCTGGAAGAACGCCGGAACAGCAAATTTGCAAAGAAAATGCAGCCTGTATATAAATGGATGAACCGGCTTTCATTGCCGCTGCAGTATCTGCTGGCGTGCGTGATCAATTTCTTTATTGAGGTGATTTCCAGACACTCACTTTTTCAGGCATGGAATTATATGACAGGGACTCCGCTGGTGTTCCTGTTTAATGCATTTTTGATCTTTGCGACATTTATGATCGTATACTTATTTAAAAGGCGTGTATTTGTCAGGATTTTACTTAGCGTATTCTGGTTGTTCCTCGGTACGTGCAACGGCTATCTGCTTTTAAAAAGGGTAACGCCGTTTAATGCACAGGATCTGAAAGTATTGTCAGATGCCCTGGAACTGACCAGCAACTATTTTAATGCATTCGAGATCGTAATGCTTTCGGTAGGAATTGTAGCGGTGATCCTCTGGATCATTTCCATGTGGAGACGTGGCGGACAGTATACCGGAAAGATGCACCGCCTGCTTGCGGTTGCAGGGATTGCAGCCGGAATTATGGGCTATATGGGACTTACCAATGTAGCGATCGAGAATCGGGTGATCTCCAATTATTTTGGTAATATTGCATTTGCTTATGAAGATTATGGATTCCCTTACTGTTTTGCGGCAAGTCTGTTCAATACAGGGATCAATCAGCCGTCAAGTTACAGTGAGGAGACCATGAAGGAGATCAGTAATGACGGAGCATTGACAACAAGTGAGACTTCACTTCCGTCAGAAGAGCGTCCGAATATTATTTTTGTCCAGTTAGAATCTTATTTTGATCCGACAGAAGTAGAATGGCTTCGCTTTTCGGAAGACCCGATCCCCAATTTAAGAAAGCTGTATAAAGAGTATTCCAGTGGATATTTTAAAGTACCGTCAGTAGGGGCAGGTACGGCAAATACAGAATTTGAAGTCCTGACAGGGATGAGTATGAGATTCTTCGGACCTGGAGAATATCCGTATAAAACCTATGTGAAAACCCATGTACTCGAAAGTGCGGCGACAGCACTGACATCTCTTGGATATGGTGCAGAGGCACTGCACAATAACGGTGGCAATTTCTACAGCCGTGCAAAGGTATTCAATGATATGGGCTTTGACCATTATACGAGTAAGGAATTTATGAATATTCTGAAGACTACTCCGAAAGGATGGGCGACCGATGATATTTTAGTTCCGAATATTATGGAGTCTATGGATACGACAGCGGGACAGGATTTCGTATTTACGGTCAGCGTGCAGGGACATGGAGATTATCCGACTGAGCCGACACTGGAGAATCCGGAGATCAAAGTGACCGGAGTTGAGGATGAAGGCAAGAGAAATGCATGGGAATATTATGTGAATGAAGTCCATGAGATGGATAAATTTGTCGCCCAGTTGATCGAGGCTGTGGAGGCAAGGAATGAACCGTCAGTTGTCGTATTTTACGGAGATCATCTGCCGACGCTTGGACTGGAGGCAAAGGATTTAAAGAGCAAGTATCTTTATAATACGAACTATGTCATCTGGGATAATATCGGATTGCAGAAAAAAGATGGAAATATAGCGGCATATCAGATCATGGCAGAAGTTTTTGACCGGTTGGATATTCATTCCGGTACGATCTTCAATTACCATCAGCAGAGAAATAAGACAAAGCATTATCTGTCAGATCTGGAACTGCTTCAGTATGATATCATGTATGGAAAGCAGTATGCTTATGAAAAAAATGGTGCACCGATCACAGAAGGTCATATGGTCATGGGAGTTAAGGATGCCGAGATCAAGGATGTGGTAACGCAGCTCAACGGCGATTACAGTATCTACGGGGCAAACTTTACGAAGCAGAGTAAAGTGTATATCAATGATGAAAAGCAGGATACCAAGTTCATGAATAATACGCGGCTGGATCTGAAAGATTCGGAATTGAAAGACGGAGATACGATCATGGTGGCACAGGTGGGATCAAGTAATACCATCTTCAGAACCTCAAAAACGTATGAATACAAGGATGGAAAACTGTCAGAAGTAGTGGAGACTGATGATTCAGTAGAAAATGGACGACAGGCGTTTACAGATCAGGAAGAGAAAAAGGACTGACAGGATCAAGGTCAGCAGATCAGAGAAGAAAAGGGCTGTCAGGATCAAGGTCGTCAGATCAGGAAGAAAGTAAGAAATGACATATCAGGAAATAGAAAGATATATATCGGAGATTCCGAAGTTTACAAAAAAGCACAGCCTTTCCCATACGAAGAGGTTTCTTGAAATTCTTCAGATCCCGCAGGGGAAAATGAAGATTCTCCATGTGGCGGGAACGAATGGAAAAGGCTCTGTATGTGCGTACCTGGATGCAATGCTGCGTTCCGAGGGGAAAAGGACAGGACTGTTCATTTCCCCTCATCTGGTAAAGATGAATGAGCGGATCATGATCGATGGTGTTCCGGTGAGTGACGAAGTTTTCAGTGAAGTTTTTACACAAACACTAGGGGCGGTAAAGCAGATGGAGGCGGAGGGACTGGAGCATCCGACCTTTTTTGAATTTCTGTTCGGAATGGGAATGCTGGCATTTTCCCAGGCAGAAGCAGAGTATGTGATCCTGGAGACAGGACTTGGCGGAAGGCTGGATGCAACCAGTGCCACAGAAGATCCGGAAGTGTGTGTGATTACTTCCATTGGACTGGATCACATGGAATATCTGGGGGATACCGTGGAGCAGATTGCCAGTGAGAAAGCCGGGATCATCCGTCCCGGTGTTCCGGTCTTTTATGCACAGAGTACAGAAGAAAGTGACAGAGTCATTGAAAAGACGGCAGCACAGCAGGGAAGTTCCTGTAAAAAAATCGGGAAAGATGCGTACGAAATTCTTGGAATCGAAGACAAACATATTGCTTTTTCCTGCACGAATGCTTATTATGGAACTACCACGTGGAAACTGAATAATATAGGAAGTTATCAGCCGGGAAATGCCCTGCTTGCCATGGAAGTGATGCAGTACCTGTTCCGGGAAAAAGGGCATGTGGACCGTTGGAGAGAGGCACTGGCACAAGTGAAGTGGCAGGGGCGAATGGAGGAGATCCTCCCGTCGGTTTATGTAGATGGAGCCCATAATGTGAGTGCCATTGATGCATTTGTGAAGAGTGTGCCGGAGACAGCAGAAGGAAATATTTTCTTGTTTTCTGCTGTGAAGGATAAAGAGTACGAAGAGATGATCGCACATTTGTGTGACAGTGTTCCGGCAGAATTTTACGTGGTTACGCTGATTGACGGGGAGCGTGCAACAGATGCAGAGCTACTTGGAAAGTTATTTGAAAAGTATACAGACCGTCCGGTCGTCGTCATTGAATCGGTGCAGAAGGCTTTGGAATATGTCCTGGAGCATCAGGAAAAAAGGACTGTGTATTGTCTGGGATCACTTTATCTGACCGGGATGGTCAAGGAGACGGTAGAGCGGATGCGAAAAGAAAAAGCAGACGAAAGCCGGAGGAGAAAAAACTGAAGGGCAGCAGGAAAAGCAGAAGCTGGAAGCAGCAACAGACAGAAAGAGCAGCAGACAGAAAGAGCAGCAGACATGTGGGAGGTTACAGGCAGATGCTGAACTATGAAGAGGAGATCAGAAAGTTTAAACCGAGTCTCGAAGTAGAAGATATTGAGGATGCGGTTTATGAGGAAGATCTGACAGATATGCAGGATCTTCTGAAAGAAGTCATGGAAAAGAAGAAAAAGAAGAAATAGAAAATGGTGGGTATAAATGGATTATGCTAAGAAGATCATGTACCAGTCCAACTACTGGTATAATGATGGTCTGAAGAAAGCTCAGGAGAGAGATATGAACGGAGCGATCATCGCCCTGCGTCAGAGCCTGCAGTACAACAGGGAGAATATTGCAGCGAGAAATCTTCTGGGACTGGTATATTATGGAATAGGGGAAGTGGCAGAGGCACTGGTAGAGTGGATCATCAGTAAGAACCTGAAGCCGCGTGACAATATAGCTGATTCCTACATACGGAATGTTCAGGACTCTGCGAATGAACTGGAGAGTATTAATCAGGCGATCAAAAAGTATAATCAATGTCTCGGGTATTGTAAGCAGAACGGAGAAGATCTGGCGACGATCCAGTTAAAGCAGGTGATCGCAGCACATCCGACTTTCCTGAAGGCTTATCAACTGTGTAGTGTTTGCACCGAAATATCGGAGAATGGTAATTTACGGTCAGATTAAAA
>OGYU01001996.1_pt1 | contig 13724 bp, 10 predicted proteins | sample 1576581 | NCBI WGS metagenome assembly OGYU01 (sample SAMEA3541547, study PRJEB24748) | human gut metagenome | biome: human gut; feature: human-associated habitat; material: faeces | place: China | collected 2012 | reverse complement strand
CATACTGCAACCTTGTCCGCACCTGTTCTGCCTTTGCCGAAAGCAAACGATTGCGTGACTCCATCAACTGGAAGACTGAAACAAGTCCCTCCTCCCATTTACGTTCCGTCTCTTTCAAGACTTGTGTTTCGGCCTGTACTTGCAGCATAGCCTGCCGATGCTCTTCCCATCCTGCGTACAATGATAAAGTGACTTGCTCCGTCTCAATACGCAAGTTGTTGTTTTTTGCTTCAATGCGATTACGCACACGCGCTACGTTCAATTTTTTCTTTCTTAAAGAAGCATAACGATCCAAACCGGTAAATAGTGGGAACGAAACTCCTACGCCAATATATTTATTCCAATGGTCACGTATCTGGTGTAAAGAGAATAAAGAATTATAAAAGTCAGACCCCCACGAAAAACGGGCATAAATAGTAGGACTAAACTGTCCGGAAGCAATAGCCAACTCCTTACGCGCAATCCGTTCCCACATTTCCCTTTTCTTATAATCCGGCAAGACACGTGTAGATTGCCAATAAAGTTCATCGGCATTCGTAACAGGCAATGCCAACACACTATCTTCATCCGCACACACAACAGCCAATTCCGCGGATGATTTCATCCCTATCAATTCTTTTAAATAGAGAAGCGACATCTCCCGGTTCTTTGCATACGAACTATAACGGAACACATCTCCCTGATGACGCGCTTTCACTTCCTGAAGATCAGAAGCAGACCGCAAGCCTAATGTCAAAAACGTCTCGGTCTGCTTTAAATAACGTTTGCCCAAAAGCAACTGCTCTTCGGCCAACTGCAAAAGTTTTTCATCCAATACCACCTTATAATAAGCCTCGACTACTTGGTAAGCCAACTCATTCTGTTTTGCCAGACGGCTCCACTCCTTTTCCTTTTGCACCAAACGGGTAAAGCGCAAACGGTTGATCCGAGTAAATCCTTCAAATAAGGAAAGGGTAACATCCATGCCCACTGTTCCCTGATTGTAAGAGTCAGAAGTATACCCGTTAGTGCCGGGATCAATAGAACGGCCTATATGCCTGCCCACTTCTGCCTGTACAGATACGCTAGGCATAAACTTTCCCATAGCTGCCACATAATCAGTATGGGCTTCTTGCACTTCTATCTGTGTGTTTTTAAATTCGAGATTATGTTTCCAAGCATAATGTATACAATCGTCCAGCGTGGTCTGCCCATCTAGAGGCAAAACCAACCCTAACAATACACACACAATTATCATTTTATTTTTCATACTTTTTTTACTTTGACGGATAAAGTAAAGCAAATGGCATGCCATAAGCATCAAACTATTAATTATCAACAATATATAAATTTAGAATTACCAAATACTGTCCATTTCTTAGACGCTGTTGCGTCCAACTCATGGACACTCCCACTCCTATAAAAAGAATAAAAATCGATCACGAGCAGACTTTTACCATGTATTTTAGGTTATAGACACCGACGCTTCACTATAAAACTGAATTTAAGAGGAGAAACTATTAAATTATCTTCCAAAAACGTCCAATTATTAGACACCTCATTTGGAGGAACAAGCAAAAGCAAATATCTTTATCCCCGAAAGCAAATTAATGATGGAAAAAGGAACTATTTTAATTGTAGACGATAACAAAGGAGTACTGGCATCACTGGAACTTTTATTGGAAACAGAATTCAGCGAAATTAAAACAGCCGGTAATCCTAACCAAATCATATCCATACTCAATACTTCACCGATAGACGTCATCATTCTCGACATGAACTTTTCTGCCGGCATCAATAATGGCAACGAAGGCTTGTATTGGCTTAAACGCATCCGAGAAATCGCTCCCACCCTTCCCGTCGTGATGCTCACTGCCTACGGGGACGTGGAATTGGCCGTCAAAGCACTGAAAAATGAAGCTACCGACTTTTTACTGAAACCATGGGATAATCAAACCCTTGTGCACAAGATAAAAGAAGCATTCGGCAACGGAAAGAAAAGCAAAGTACCTTCCCCTATCCTAGGTCATAAGCCGCAAATGATTGTCGGTCAGTCGCCCGCCATGCAACAACTCATGAAAATGGTCATCAAGGTAGCACGCACCGATGCCAACATTCTTATCACCGGCGAAAACGGAACCGGAAAAGAAATGCTGGCACGCGAAATCCACCACCTTTCTCCTCGCCGGAAACAAGAAATGGTAACAGTCAACATGGGAGCCATCAGTGAGTCGCTGTTTGAAAGTGAACTTTTCGGGCACGAACGAGGGGCTTTTACCGATGCTTACGAAAGCCGACCCGGAAAATTCGAAGCAGCTTCGGGAAGTACCCTCTTTATGGACGAAATCGGTAACCTGCCTTTGGGAATGCAAGCAAAACTGTTAACGGCATTGCAGAATAGGAATATCACACGGGTAGGTAGCAACAAAGTTATCCCCGTAGACATACGACTGATTTCGGCTACCAACCTTAATATTCAGGAAAGAATAGAATCCGGTCGTTTCCGTGAAGATTTATTATACAGACTGAATACCATCCATTTAGAACTTCCCCCTTTGCGGGAACGCGGAGATGATATACTTTTATTCATAGATTACTTTATTCGCCGCTATGCCAACAAATACGGACGGAAAGACATTTTTTTGCATGAAAACGCATTAGAAAAGCTCCGTTCCTACCATTGGCCCGGCAATATCCGCGAACTGCAACATTCCATTGAAAAAGCTATTATTCTATGTGAAGGAAACGTAATCCGCCCCAAAGATATTTTTGTGAAACAGACATGGAGCCCTCAACTATCTACAGTAGTCCCCAACTTGGAAGAAGTGGAACGCCAAGCCATTGAAACGGCTATCCGGCAAAATGACGGTAACCTGACCGCAACAGCCGAACAATTGGGCATCAGCCGCCAGACACTCTACAATAAAATTAAACGATTCAAACTCTGATATAGTATGTTCTTCAGCCGTCATCTCTATATCGTCATCCTCTGTTATGTCCTTTTGATTTTGGGTGTAGCCGGAACCGGGCTGGTATTGATCGTCACTCACACCGGGATTATTATAGGATGTTTGATAATAATAATTTCCTTCTTCATAACCGGAGCCCTCGTAAAACGGCTAAACAAATCCAATGCCAAACTCAAGCTCTTCTTCGATGCCATAGAAGACAAAGAAAACATGATACAGTTCAATGAATATTCCGGAGATAGGGAAATGAATGCGCTCAGTCGTTCTCTCAACCGTATAAACGAATTGCTTGCCACTGCCAAATCCGACAGCCAAAAACAGGAAAAATTTTATTATTCTTTACTGGAAGAAATACCAAGCGGTATCATTGCATGGAACTCCGAAGGAAAAATCATACTGGCAAACAGCACGGCACTTTCACTTTTAGGATTCGAACAACTGGTTTTTGTCCGACAACTAAAACAACTTTATCCCGAAATAAGAGATTTCCTTCAACAAAATACGGTACAAAAATCGACTGTCATACATTCCATTGGCAAACGGCAGCTTTCACTCTCTCTAAACTATATGAAACTGGAACCGGAAACAATAACCCTGCTTGCCATCAAAGACATCAGCAATGAGTTGAGCGAAAAAGAAAGTGAATCATGGAGTAAACTGACGCGTGTGCTCACTCATGAAATCATGAATACCATAGCTCCCATCGTATCACTGGCACAAACACTTTCTGCCCGTCCCCAAACCGATGAAAAAGTAACACGCGGTCTGAATGTAATACGTGAGCAAAGTGAACGGTTGATGGAATTTACAGCATCTTACCGCCATCTTTCTTACCTGCCCGATCCGATAAAAAAAACATTCTCGCTGACAACAGCACTCCACAACCTGGAGATACTCTTACAATCGGACTTCGAGACAGCGCACATCCGGTTCACCCTGCACAGCATCCCAAACGACATAACAGTTGAAGGAGACGAGAAACAACTCTCACAAGTTTTCCTGAACCTTCTTAAGAACAGCATCCAAGCTTTAGAAGGAAAAATCGGAGGAAAAATAGAAATCAACCTCACCCGATGCGAAAAATTACGCATTTATATAACGGACAACGGAAAAGGAATCCCTCCCGAACTACAAGAGAAAATCTTTGTACCTTTCTTCACCACAAAAACAGAAGGAATGGGAATCGGCCTCAGTCTGTGTCAACAAATCATAAAAAAACACGGAGGCAATTTCTATTTACAGGAAAGCCAAAAAGGGAAAACGGTTTTTGTCATAGAATGGCCGGAAACTCCCTGAGTACAGATTTCCACAATATCATTGAATACCACTTCCTCCGACAATAATATTCATTTTTGTATGGGCAGGCATTATATACCTGCTCATACAAAAAACTTATTTTTTTACCCTCAGCTCATATAAGTCATGACGGCGATCGCGCAAATTGCGCACACTACCATAAGTATGCAATTCGTTAAGCAAGTCCAAATCCACATCTGAAACAAGGATCATTTCCGTATTCGGAGTAGCTTCTGCACGTTTACCATCTGTGGGGAAAGCGAAGTCACAAGGAGTAAATACCCCCGACTGTGCATACTGAATATCCATATTATGCACACGCGGCAAGTTACCTACACTCCCTGCAATAGCGACAAAACATTCATTCTCAATAGCACGGGCCTGTGCACAAACACGCACACGCGAATATCCGTTTTGTGTATCCGTAAGAAAAGGCACAAATAGAATCTGCATACCCTGGTCTGCCATAATGCGCGACAGTTCGGGGAATTCAACATCATAGCAAATCAAAATACCAATCTTGGCACAATCGGTATCAAAAGTCTGCACCATCTTACCTCCCGACAGTCCCCAACTCTTTATCTCGTCCGGAGTGACATGTACTTTTTCATACATTTCATAAGTACCGTCACGACGGACAAGGAACCCCACATTATACAGTCCGCCATCTTCCTTTACATAGGGCATACTTCCGGTTATGATATTAATATTATAACTGATTGCCAGGTTGATAAAACGATCACGCACCTCTTCCGTATATTGCGCCAGCCCGCGGATGCTCTGTGCTTCACCTAAATGGTTGAATTTAGCCATTAACGGTGCATTAAAATATTCGGGGAAAAGTACAAAATCACTTTTATAATCAGATACGGCATCAACAAAAAATTCCACTTGCTCGAACACATCATCCAATGTCTTGTAGGGACGCATCTGCCATTGCACCAATCCGACACGAACAGTTGTCTTTTTATCTACATAATCCTGTGTAGGAGGCTGATAATAAATATTATCCCATTGCAACAACGTGGCGCAATGCTTAGATTCCTCATCATTAGGAAGATAATTCTTCATGACACGTCTGACGTGAAAGTCATTAGACAACTGGAAAGTCAGTACCGGATCATAAATCTCACGCGAACGAACCTTGTCAAGATATTCCTTCGGCCGCATCGTATCGGCATATTTATGGTAATTGGGAATACGTCCGCCAAACATTATCGCCTTCAGGTTTAATTTCTCGCAAAGCTCTTTGCGGTATTCATACATACGGCGTGCCAAACGCAGTCCGCGATAATCCGGATGAATGAAAACTTCAATGCCATACAATATATTCCCATTCGGATTATGAGTGCAGAAAGTCTCATTTCCTGTTACTTTGGCATAAGTATGATCTCCTTTCACCATGTCATAATCGACAATAATGGAAAGAGCGCATCCCACGATTTTCTCATCTACTACCGTTACTACTTGCCCCTCAGGAAAAATCCTGATCAGCGTTTCAATTTGTTCATGTGTCCAGAAAACATCTTTATCGGCATATACTCGTTTAAACGATTGCGATAACTGGGCATAATCTTCGATCTGTAAATTTCGGACCTCTACTTTATTTATTTTGTGCATCGGTTCCATAACATTTCTTTTTATACCTTAAAATTGGAGAGCAAAGTTATAAACAAAAAGACAAAAAATAGAAAACAAATAGCTTTTATTTAGATTTTTACTTAAATTTGCCAACATCTATAATAATAAATATATGAAGAACAGGGTCATCTTTTATATGGTATGTACATGCATATCATTATCTTCTTGTTTAGACAAGAATAATCTAAATCTTTCAGACAGAGACAAAGAAGAAGAATTAGATTTATCATTTGATTTCGGAATGATATCGGAAAAGAAATTGGAAATCACAACTCGTTCCAATAGCGGTTCGGCAATACCTGACGTTCCATTTTACGTCTATTTGGAAAATCCTTATACAGAAGAAGGAGACCGCCGAACGGATATCTTTCCTCTTTATTCGGGCAAAACGGCAGAAAGCGGTACTATAAAAGCGACACTCGCTGTACCTAATACAGCAACCACTCTTTATGTTTATACTCCTGTCTCAAGTTTTGAAATGATTCAGACCTGCGAGATTCAGAATAATATGAATATCACCTTCACCACTACCGGTGTCAATGCCAAATCCGCCAAAGCACGAGCCGGAGGAGAAGGCGTTTTTACCGGAAGAAGAAATGCTAAAGTGATAGAAGCATCTACTAATCTATACTCTTTTTACAACTTTCAACTCACCGATGGTGCCAGTGGAGGAATTATCAATGATGGCAAATCAAATGATAAAGAAGTGATTGAAGCCGGAAATACTTTGACTTCAAAAGAAATAACGCTGGCTTCCAATTATTTCCCGGAAAGAGTTACCGTAGAAGATGAAAAATATTTTGGAGAGAATTATTGTACAGATTTAGAGATAACTCCTCCAGCCAATACAGAAGGAACTTTTCAAGGTGCACACGTATGGGTTACACTAATCGGTGACGGAGGATTCAGCATAAATAATAATAATGTGGCAAATGCCCTGTGTTACTATACCTATACCGGCAATCTGACAGCCGATGATGCCCAAACGATACACAAAACCATCATCTATCCAAATACTAATACAAAAAGACTGACAAACTCTGCATCGGCAACTATCGGTTCAAAAATTCAATTATTGTATTGGGATGAAAAAAGCAATCAATATGTCGATACCTTTCCCGAAGGAGTTAAAATAGGCTGGGTCATGATTAGCAATGGAATTATCGGGAATTACAGTAACTATAAAATGATAGGAAATTATCGTTTTTCCACCTCTATCCTCAATAGTAAAATTGGCAACTTTCCCGGGAACTACACAAATGGTATTACCCGTTGGTGTGAAGAAGCACAAATGAACATTGTAGGTATGGAAAATCGTCAGCATAATGATGAGAATGAAAATAATGATAAAGACTACAATGATATTTTGTTCAAAGTCACCTCCGATCCTATTATGAAACCCAAAGATGAAATACCGGTTGCCCCCGAAGAATATGTTTCTTCCATCAGCGGCACATTAGCATTTGAAGACAATTGGCCGCAAAAGGGAGATTATGATTTCAATGATTTCGTTACTGGTTATTCTTATTCTTTAATAAAAGGAAACAATGATAAAGATGTAAAGGCTATTCGTTTAACATTTATACCAAGGGCTTTAGGAGCGTCATATAATAGCGGTTTTGGTATTCAATTGCCTATCGAAACCAATAATATAGAAAATGTTACAGGAGGCAACATAGAAAAAGACGAAACGAAAGCAACGATTATCATTTATGAAGATACCCGCAAGGATGCATTCGGAGGACACGGCGGTTTTATCAATACACAAAAAGGAAATGCAGAAATAGCAGGAACAAAACAAAATGTCTATATTACTTTAAAAAGCAATATAGGACTCAATTCTTTTAAAGATTTCAATCCCTTCATATATGTTGTCAACAGAAATCACGAAATACATTTGACTGACAAAGCTCCAACAAGCAAAATGGATATATCTTTATTCGGAAGAGAGGAAGACGATGACTGCTCAATGCCCGAAAAAGGATATTATTATCGCATGGATAATGATTACCCATGGGCACTTGATATCCCTTCCTCAAATAATAGTCTCAACAATTTATGGCGATATCCTATAGAAGGAAAAGGAGTAAGTGAAGCCTATCCCGACTATCTCAATTGGACTTCAGCGTCCGGCCATCATATAAATTGGCTCGATAAGCAGAATTCAGCTTACATATATTGATAGAGATTTAAAACTTTTCATTACCTTTGGGACATTAACCCTAGAACACACTAAAAGAAACAACATACTATGAATAAAGAATTAGAAATGAATCCCAACCAATTAGTGGCTTTTATAGGTAAACCTTGTGCTGAATTTACCAAAGCAGATATCATACACTATATCCAAGAGAACGGTATACGTATGGTTAATTTTATGTATCCGGCAGGAGACGGACGTTTGAAAACTCTTAATTTTGTAATTAACAACCTTGGATATCTGGATGCCATTCTTACATGTGGCGAACGAGTAGACGGTTCCAGCCTCTTTCCCTTTATAGAAGCCGGAAGTAGCGACCTTTATGTAATTCCACGTTTCCGCACGGCTTTCCTTGATCCATTTGCCGAAATTCCAACTCTTTCCATGCTTTGCTCTTTCTTTAATAAAGATGGCGAACCATTGGAAAGCTCTCCTGAACATACATTGCAAAAAGCATGCAAAGCTTTTACCAATGTCACCGGTATGGAGTTTCAGGCAATGGGAGAATTGGAATATTATGTAATTGCCCCTGATAGTGGAATGTTTCCGGCAACCGACCAGAAAGGCTACCATGAGTCTGCCCCCTATGCTAAATTTAATGATTTCCGCACACAGTGCATGGCTTATATTGCACAAGCCGGCGGACAAATCAAATACGGACATTCCGAAGTAGGCAATTTCACCCTGAACGGAATGATATACGAACAAAATGAAATTGAATTTCTGCCGGTTCGGGCTGAAGATGCTGCCGACCAACTGATGATTGCCAAATGGATCATTCGCAATCTGGCTTATAAAAATGGTTATGATATTACATTTGCACCGAAAATCACAACCGGAAAAGCCGGTTCGGGATTGCATATCCATATGCGCATCATGAAAGACGGACAAAATCAGATGTTGCAAGACGGGGTATTGTCGGAGACAGCTCGCAAAGCCATTGCCGGAATGATGATTACAGCCCCTTCAATTACCGCTTTTGGCAATACAAATCCAACTTCTTATTTCAGACTGGTTCCACACCAGGAAGCTCCCACAAACATTTGCTGGGGAGACCGCAACCGTTCTGTTCTGGTCCGGGTACCTTTGGGATGGGCTGCCAAAACAGATATGTGCATAACTGCAAATCCGTTGGAAAGCCAAAGCAATTATGATACCACTCAAAAGCAGACAGTAGAAATGCGTTCACCGGATGGCTCGGCCGACCTCTATCAATTAATTGCCGGACTGGCCGTAGCTTGCCGACATGGTTTTGAGCTGGAGAATGCACTGGACATAGCAGAAAAAACTTATGTAAACGTAAATATTCACCAAAAAGAAAACGCAGACAAACTAAAAGCATTGGCACAACTGCCCGACAGTTGTACTGCTTCCGCTGAATGTCTGCAACAACAACGTGAGATATTTGAAAAATATAATGTATTCAGTCCGGCCATGATTGATGGAATTATCAACAAACTACAAAGTTACAATGATAAAATTCTGCGTAGCGAACTGAAAGACAATCCTGAAGCAATGTTGGCCTTAGTAAACAGATATTTTCATTGCGGATAAGGTTTTACTAACGAAGTTTTATAAATAAGGCTCAGAAAAAGAACTTGCTCAAGCAATGAAGATAAACGGTCTTCTGCTTGAGCAAGTTTCATTTTATACAATCAGAATCTTACCGGATTGAATTATCGTACCTTTTCAATGACAACCTCAGGTAACGGAGCTTTTCCCACAGAAACAGTTCCCCCCAAATTTCGTAAATAGTCAATAAAAACAACAGTCGGTTCAAGATTCAAATCATTAAATTCTTTAATTGGTTTTTGAAATAGTCCTGCATCGTAACCATCTCCACCATCAGTAATAAAAGAATCCAGCACAACAATACATTTATCTGTATCCTTTATCTTTTTCCCTGTAACCAAATCAGTGACAGAAGTAACAGTCACTCCATCCGATGCCAGACCGATAGCCAAATGAGATGTCTGCAAAAAGCCATTCTTATTAATACGACCATCAGCCAACAATTTCTTCAACTCCTTACCGGAGAAATGGAACGCAAGCAAATGTCCTTGGAAGGGTAACACATTCCCTGCGCGAAGCTTTGTCACCTCCCCTTTCAATATACTTGCACGTAAACCACCGTAATGATTTACCCCGACAACCGACTGCTTACCATATTTCTTCGATATCTGAGAATATTTACGGAAAGTATCTGCATAAGATGCCGTCACATAAGCTCCCACCGTAGTATAATCTTTTTTATTAATATTACGGTCATGGATTAAATCATTCTCAGCCATCGTGAGTACCTCCTCAAAACCATATTTATCCATTTCTTTGTTCACCAGCGAGTCAATAACCGAATTACTGCAATTTTCTCAAATGCATCACCTTATCTGGATATTCTTTAGCAACTACTTCACTGCCAATCTGAATATATGATAAGCGCTTAATTTTTAGATATGATAGAAAAAATCCCCGACTACTTTTCAATAGCCGGAGCACCTTGACAATTCATATATGATCGATTTGATTCGTTTGCACAACGTTCGATTTCAGTTTTGACGATTTCGTTCCACGGAGCCAGAAATTCTAATTCATCATCGCTCATCCTATCATTATCGTGCTGATATGCACAAAAAAATAACCTTATTATGCCGGTTGACAGGTTGGATTACGCTGATTTTTTGAAAACTTTATATGGTATATTTTAATGAATTGCAGGATTACTTTATTGACATTTCTGACACTATCATATACACTGTACATATCGTATAAGTACGCACATATCAGAAGGTGGTGAGAGGAAATTAGAATGGAAATTATCATAAGTAATAGTAGTGATAAGCCTATTTATGAACAAATTGCTATGCAGATCAAGAGTTTAATCATGAATGGTACCCTATCTGCCGGAGAAGCCCTGCCTTCCATGCGTGCACTGGCAAAAGACCTGCATATAAGTGTTATTACTGTTCAACGAGCTTACGAAGATTTAACTCGAGATGGGTTTATCGAAACCGTATCGGGAAAAGGTAGTTTTGTTGCATCACCAAATAAAGAATTTATTCAAGAAGAACAACTACGAATAGCGGAAGAACTTTTAGAAAAGGTTGCTATAATCGGTCGTACTCATGGTATCAGCTATGAGCAAATGGCTAATATTCTAAAACTATTTTTTGAAGAATGAGAGGTGGAATTATGGAACAGAACAGTATTGTTGTAAAAAATGTGACTAAAAAATTTGATGATTTTATGTTAGATCATATTTCATTTACAGTTCCTACAGGACGTATTGTGGGTTTCATAGGAGAAAATGGTGCTGGAAAAAGTACAACTATCAATTTAATTTTAGACCAGTTGAAGTTGGATGCGGGTGAAATAAGAATATTGGGTAAACAAAATCATTCTTATTTGCATAAAGAAAACATTGGTGTTGTTTTTGACGAATGTAAATTCCATTCCGTCTTAAATGCAAAAGATATTGCCCAAATCCTTTCGGGATCTTATAAAACATGGGATATGAATTTGTTTGAAGAATATATGAAACGCCTTGATGTTCCATTAAATAAATCAATAGGGCAACTTTCAAAAGGTATGAAGATGAAATTGTCAATTATTTGTGCACTATCGCATAGACCCCAGATTCTGATTTTAGACGAAGCAACAACAGGGTTAGATCCTGTTGTACGAGATGAAATTTTGGACATTTTTTTAGAATTTATTCAAGATGAAGAACACTCTATTTTGTTCTCTACACATATAACCTCTGACATACAAAAGGTTGCTGACTATGTAATTCTGATTCATAATGGAAAAATTATTTTTGAGGAAAAGAAAGATGACCTCATTTATAATTATGGAATTATACGCTGTAAAAAATCAGAATTTAATACTGTTTCGCCAGATGACTATGTATGTTGTCGAGAAACAAATCTTAGCGTGGAATGCTTAATACATGACAAAGTAGCTGCAAAAAAAAGATACCAAAATCTAATTATTGATAATGCTTCTATTGAGGACATTATGCTGTTCTATATCAAAGGAGGTGTCAAATGAAAGGATTGGTTTTTAAGGATTTATTGCTTATGAAGAAAATGAATAAAAAAGTCATTCTTGTAATGTATTTTTTTGTAATAGCAATTTCATTCTTCGGAGAGAATGAAGTTTACTCAATTATGTCATCGGCTTTTTTTTCACTTTTTATCGGTATGCACTTAATGATGACCATGACCTATGATGGATTGACTTCATGGAAACAATATGAATTAACCTTGCCGATGAGTAAGTACCAAATCATTTTCAGTAAGTATTTGACTAGCTTGCTTCTTGTTCCGATTAGTATAATGGGTACAGTTATCATTTATATCATTCGTTATGTGGTTTATCATAATTTTACACTTAGCCAGTTTGGTTTTTCTATCGCCATTGCAATAGCATTACCTGTTTTATGGTGTTCTATATGTTTAGCAATAGCACAGTGGTTTGGCTATATGAGTGTTCAGTATGTGAGAATGATTTGCACACTTCTCGTTATCTTTTTCGTAAGTAAAATATCAAAAGATATGAAATACGTTACTCAAAATTTGGTTAAAAATCCTATGTTGATTGCTATTTTTGTTTTGGGTATAGTAGTTGCATCGTATTTTGTTAGTGTTATAGGATATTCAAGGAAAAAATAAAAAGTAGAGACGCAAATAAAAGTAAGTGTCGAGTGGGTGCGTTTCCCTGTCTACGGAAATAAAACTCGCGACAAAATCTGAGAAAATGAGCCGGTGACAAATTTTCCACTCTTTTGTCCGAAGTGCAAAAGCGAATGCCTAATCGACATTGAACAATTCCATATAACTGCTATTAAAACGCCAGACGCACAGCCGCAGAGCCGATAATACACAGTTCTTGAACTGTGGTTATCGGCTTTTGTATTTTCCTAATCATAGTGATTATCAGCATACAGGCTTTTTTCTTCAAACTTCTTCCGAAAATACATTTTAAGCAGCATGATTCCCACATTGATAAATCCAAATGTCAAAATCAAATTCACTGGCAGATATTCTCTGATTACATCTCCAAGTACTGCAATCCCCGAAAGACTTCCCAGCAAAAACATCTGTGAAATTTCATCCCACATTTTTTTGTATCTTTTTATTACTTTCACGATTGTTACCATAACGATTGCCAATATAAAAAGCACAGCTACAATCGCCAGAATCCTAATAATCCATGCTTCTCCGCCTGTATATGCTATTTTCTGGTTGAATCCGTTATCATAGGTTGGATGTACCAACCATTCACAAAATCGAACATACCACATGAATGGAGTCCTGAAAAAATCTATAAAGTCATTCTGAAAAGCACCATTCTGTACGATTGCAAACAGGATTACTGTAACGTATCCCATTCCCCAGAAATATTCTATATCCCTCATTTTTTCAGTTCTTGCCTTTACTTCTTTTTTTGCTTTGCGGATTTCCAACTCTGCACTTTTCTTTTCGTTACGGGCTTTGGCTTCTGCCTGTTCCATCTTTTTCTCTGCTTCTTTCTGTTTCTTCTGTGCTTCATCTACTGCTTCAACAGATGATTTATTCACCTGTATCTGTAATTTAGAGTTCTGGTCCCGAACGTCTTTTATTTCTTCTTCGAGCTGCTCT
>OGYU01001982.1_pt1 | contig 13780 bp, 14 predicted proteins | sample 1576581 | NCBI WGS metagenome assembly OGYU01 (sample SAMEA3541547, study PRJEB24748) | human gut metagenome | biome: human gut; feature: human-associated habitat; material: faeces | place: China | collected 2012 | reverse complement strand
AGATATCTAATCCTTTTAGGAATAAATATCTTCTGCTTTTAAGTTAATGACATTGTGAAAAATCAGGGCTTAAAAAGACTTAGATATTATTTCTGTTTGCAGATGTGTTTTTAAGGAATTCAATATTTTCTGGAGCGGCTTTTTCATATTCTGAAAAATCCGTATATCGTTTGGTTATCAGTTTGCCTTTTTGCACGTCAATCTTTATCCAGCTGCGACGCTGTGCCTGGTATATGGATCCGTTTTTGTACTGTATAAGAGACAATACTTTTAACTTTCCAATCTGGTCTACTTTTTTGCCAACATAATACACACTGCAGTTTTTTGCATATCCTCCTGCTGTTTTATCTGTAATCAAAAGCATCGGATAACCTTCCGCGGAATCCACAATTGCAAAGCTGTAAGAAGAATCCATTTTGGCCAGATAATTCTTATACTTTTCTCTATACAAAGCAGCTGTGTTTTCTCGTTTTACGGTGACATTGCAGCTTGCGGACAGACTTGCGGCAGAAACGGTGATCGTCGTATTTCCGGCCTTTTTTGCAGAAACTTTCCCACTACTGCTAACCGTTGCAACATTAGTATTGCTGGATGCCCACTTCAGCGGGCCAATAAGTCCGGACATAGATATTTTTAATTGACAGGTGGTTCCTGCGTATTTTGTAATACTTTTTTTTGATAGCTTAAGAATTTTTGGGGTACTGTTTGCGGTCAGATATTTTTTTCGGTTTGCAGTTGTATTTGCTTTTACATACATCTTATTGTTTTCTGCGTTATTCTTTAACAGAGATTTCTTTTTCTGGTCATACTCAGACTTTGTGATCTTTTTACTGTAATAGTACTTTCCAAGATAGTATTCGTTCGCAGCACCTCCGTAAGGATCGATATAAGAAAGTTTTGCCTCTGCTTTGACTGATGAGATTTTGTAATATGTTTTTATGATCCCGGCACGATCTGATCTCTTGACACAGATCATTTTTCTTCCCGGAGCATAGGAAATAAGTGACTCATCTGTTGGGCTTGTCATAATACAGACCGGTTGTTTTGAACCATTACAGGAGAAAATCTTAAAATGGGCGTCTGCTCCAGAATGCGGATCTGCTTCTACATATAATTCCGGAGTCCCGTCATTGTTGAAATCAACCAGGGCAAATTTTAACCTGGATGTTGGTTCGTTTGGGCACGTATTACTCCACTTAACGGTAGGCTTAGAGAGCATATCGTTATATGCTTTGAGCGCTTCTTTTTCCGATGCTGCCTGAACGGTCATTCCCGCCGCAAGGGTGATGCACAGCGCAGCTGCTGCGCACAATAGTTTTCTGATCTTCATGGTTTTCCTCCTTTGTGTAAAAATGTTTTTCTGTACTATAGATTATAGCAATCCGCAGAAAACCTGTAAATACATTTTCATGATCAAAACTCTTTTATCATTTTGATTTTTACAAATAAATTAGAAAGAAGGCGATACTTATGAAACCTTTAAAATCGCTGTTGGCTGTCAGCCTCTCCGCGGCAATGCTCTTCTCAGTTCCTGTTTCAGGGATCACAGGCATGGAGCCTCAGACTGTGGAAGCTGCCACAAAAAGCTGTAAGCTGAACAGATCATCCGTTACCATGAACGCAGGATCCAGCACCCGCCTGACCTTAAGCAATGCCGTATCAGGCAAAATAGTCTGGAGATCCTCAAACACCAAAATTGCCACTGTGACCAACGGTACCGTCAAAGGAAAAAAGGCTGGCTCCACATACATCTACGCAGTATATGGAGGAAGGACCTACAAATGCAGGGTAACAATCAAAGAAGCCAAAACACCTATACTCAACAAAACCTCGCTGACATTAAATCTGGATGGCCAGTACAATCTCGTATTAAAAAATGCTCCCGGAAAAGCAACATGGAAGTCCTCTAATCCATCTGTTGTTTCCGTAGATGACGGATTTGTATATGCGAGAGAAAAAGGCAACGCAACCATTACGGCAAGATACGGAGGAAAAAATTATACCTGCCGTATTACTGTATTAAATACTAAGATTGAGCTAAATTATGAAGCAGCGGATGTCAGGCTGGGTCATCCCTTACAGCTGAAGCTTAAGAATGCATCCGGTCCAATTACGTGGAGCTCTGAAAACCCGAAAGTGGCAACTGTAGATAAAAATGGAAAAGTAACCGGAATCAGGAAAGGTTGCATTTATATTACTGCAAAATATAAAGGAAGACCATATCGGTGTGAAGTATACGTGGTAAAAAATAATGAAAGATATGTTGGAATGTGTAAAGTTACATACTATTGCGAATGTAATATATGTTCGGAAGGATTAGTTAATTCCCAGGGCAAGCCCATTGGGTCAACCGGAGAAGTCCTTAAAGCAAATTACAGTATTGCAGTAGATCCATCTGTTATTCCCTTAGGAAGCGATGTATTGATCGGAGACAAGGTCTATAAGGCAGTAGATACTGGTGGAGTAATCAAAGGAAAACGCATTGACGTTTACCTGGGAAGCACTCCATCCGCACACAAACTGACAGCAAGAATGGGATTACGTAACTATCCTGTTGTGGTCTTAAATTAAGCAGGCTGTCAAAAAACGGCCAATATATTTTAAAGCCCGGCTATATGGCCGGACTTTTGTTTTCGAATAAACAAAAAGATCAAAAAAACTACTCTTCTCGAAAAACCACAAATACTGAAAATACAACCGGCAGTATAAGAAGAATGGAAATCCAGAACGAAACGAGTTTAAGACATCCCGCCAATGCAAAACCGAAGACAACAATTTTCATCCATGCATCCGCTTTGTATTTTTTTCTGCGGATAAGCCAATAAGAGAGCACAGTCAGTATCACACAGGCAATGCAGAAAAAAAGAAAGACGACTGCAAATATAAGGATCAGGACAGAAACACTAATACTGAGTGTGCCTGCGATTACGCTTAGATCTGCCCCGTCTATTATCCATCCGGTTACGCTTTTTGACATGTGGCCAAAAGCCGCGGAGACGGAGAAAAGACGCAGATCTGCGAGTATCAGAAAAATCGTATATACCGCCATCAAAACGGTAGAAAATATGGGCAGGTTTTTCATAATCCGCCTTTCTGCGAAAGACACCAATGCATCAGGAAACATTTTGGCGGACTTTCGCTAATCTATGATTGCCCTTATTTTAAACCAGTTCTGGTGCAAGTTGCAAATACTTTGATCAAACTCAACCTTTTTTCGAATGAAAAAACCCCGGAAAAGATCAGGTTCGGCACTTCATTTTTTTTGCAAAAAGCCAAAACATCTTTCAGGATTTCCGGCGTCATATCTGTCCCATTAGGTTTGCAGTCCGACATACAGTGGTTGCATCCCATATTACAGCGATAAGTTAAATCGATTAACATTGTCTCCTCCTTATTTGCATATACAACCCGGTAATGTCATCCAGATATTTACCGGGATCTGACTTGAGCATCTGAACAGCTTCCCATGGCAGCGTATTCTTTGATCCAAAGAAAAACAGAGTTCCGGATTCATTGATACACTGGCATATGGTATCCTTCTTTACATACACGCGGCCCACGCTGCAAAAATAAGCATCAAAGTCCCTTTTAAAAACATAGATACTGCCCGATTCCAGAAAATGCGGGCTTACAACAAGATTTGATGAATCTGCTGGCACGACATCAATCCTCCTTCGTATTAATCCGCGGAATCCAGTCCTCTTCCACTTTCTTTAATAAACTCTTCGGCACACACTCTTTTAATGCAGAATTTTCCGCCAATGCCATATCGATCAGATAAAAGTCGTTTCCATTCTGCATGATATCCATGCTCCACTGTCCGGTTAAGCCTATCTCCGGAAGCATCCTTTTCAGATTTTCCTTAACTTTTCCGATATTTTTTCGATACTGTTCCATCAGTTCTTCTTCCGCAGCAGAGTACGTAATGTAATCATGCACCTTATCCGGTTTGGTGGAATCCGCGGAGTGTCCAAACCGTTTCTTCATCATTTCCGGCTCCCAGTATGGGCTGCATCCAAGAATACGGTCAGAATCAAAATCCACAAAGATACGGTACTCCGGACGGAGTGGCAGGCCAAAATAGATTTCTTTCGCTCCCGGTTTCGGCTGGATATATTCCCGCACTACCCACTCTGTCGTAGTAGAAACACCATAGATACATGGCTGGTTCCTGCCGGACAGGTCATAATGCGCCATGCACAATGCCTGGAAATGGATAAACAGCAGGTACTCCCCAAGTTCACGTACTTCCTTTTCCCCCAATACATGGGCATTGCGGAAATCAAACTTGCTGGAATAGGTCCCGGTTTTGATAAAGTACTCTTTCTCCGGATCCAGTCCAAAAGCTTTTAGACAAAACTCATCCACGATACACAGTGTAGATGGATTCAAAGACATATATTCCATCCTGGTCAGCTGCAGTAAGGGAAGCGGCACTTTCAAAACCTTCGTCTGTGGAATTTTAAAAAAATCCTGTTGTTTGACTGCCTGTACAAGAGGCGGCAGCCAGTATCCCATGCTGTTCCTGTTACGGTCAATGATCTTATAAGTTATTGGATCCAGGTCCTGGATATCAAGACCCTGACGGAACATACCGTAAAGCTGCATTTTCTTTTTCGGATCCTTACAGAGCAGGAAATCCTTATATACACTTAAAAGCATCCCGGATGCAGCTTCTCCGATATCCCGTTTATACAGATATCCGGTAAGCTCCGGGCGGTATCCTTCCGGGACAGACTTTAGATCCTCATTACTGACCGGGACATAGTCTTCCGGAAGGGAATCAAAAGTCTGCACATGGTCATCTGCCCCGTCCCAGACATAGACTGCGGCACTGTCCAAAAGTTCTGCTACGATCCTCTGGACAAGGGCATCAAGGTGTACATTTTCCGCAGCAAGATCAGAAAGAAAGCATTTTTCACTGACTGCCTGTTTCGCATTGACTGCAAAAAAGTTGTTACTTACCTTGTTTTTGACATGCTTTGTATAGGATTCCTCAAAGCTGCGGAGGGCTTCCGGATTCGTTTTGATAAATTCCGCAATCTCTTCCTTCGTCATCATTGCCTTTTTTGCCTTTTTTCCGAATACATTCTCCAAGTTAAACATATCTCTTCCTCCGTTTTTCTTCATAATATGTCAAAATATCGATCTTTTTTGTTCATGCGGAAATTTCTTCATTTTATCCGAAACTGATCATGAAAGGAGAAAAAATGATAAGAACAAGAGAATTCTGCAAGAAAACGGTAACGGAAGAACTTCGCCCCGGAGATGTAGTACAGCACTTTAAGAGAGGAATGACCAACTCCGACGACCATAATGCATACCTCTACAAGATCATCTGTGAGGCAATACACACGGAAACTAAGGAACCCATGGTCGTATATCAGGCATTATATGGCGACTGCGCAACCTATGTCCGTCCAAAAGAAATGTTCCTCGAAAAAGTCGACACCAAAAAATACCCAGATGCCACACAGGAATACCGGTTTGAAAAATATGCGGGAATCCCTCGTCTGAAGTCCGAAAAGGAAATACCCCGGGAACTCAAACATTCCCCCATCTCGCTTCGGATACTGAATGCCTTACATACCATCGGGATCACCAGGTTCTCCGACTTTTCCAACCATACCAGGGATGAGATCCACGCCATCCCGGGGATCGGACCTCGTGCCATGCTGGAATTGGATAAAGAATTAAAAAAACGCGGAATCCACTACAAACAAAACCATACCGTCTGACAACTATCAGACGGTTTTTGTCATATTATGGAAAACAAGGAGGCCACACATGAGAAGATTAACAATCAAAGGATTTAAAACAGCAGGGTTTCTGTTGAAAGCAGCTGCTTCCGGGATAGAATCCCTGTTAGAAGAAACATATCCCGTACTCAGAGAAGGGGCAAAACGGATCGGATTAAGCCCAAAAGACTTTACTCATATCGAGATCTCAAACAAAGCATTTAACGAGGCGACATCCATCAAAGGCATTTATCCATTCTGCAAGATCACGTATATTGCAGATCACATCGATGGATTCCAGTACCGGATCCGTATCGGCTGGAAGAAAACAGATGAAGATATTGTCCCGGATATTCTTTACATCCAGAAAGTCATGACAGACGGAGAATTTGATCTTGATTATATTCTTTCTTCCACAGAAAATCCCGAGAAAGGATGTTGCTGGGTCAGCGAAGGAAAACGTCCTCGCCGCATTGTAAACAATATCCCTGACGGGTGGATCGGTGTAGAAGAAGACCTGCCGGAACCGGGAAAGCTTAACGAGAACACTCTCGACTACCAGAAATATATGTGCCTAGTCCAGGTGGTGGAAGGAAAATCCGCGGATGCCCGCCCGTTAGCCTTTACGGAAAACCGTCGATGGGTCAACGGTAACGTAGATATGACAGATTACGTTTTAGCCTGGCAGGATATCCCGAAATGCAGAAATGAAAAAGTAGTTTTGCCAATTTAACCCCAAAAAGTGAATTCGAATTCACTTTTTTAAATGGAGACTGAAAAAAGAGCAGGATATTCTGCTCTTTTTTCATAATCTTTGCTCATATTATCTAACAAACATCCAGGACATTCGCCTGAATACTGACAGTTCCCTGCCATTCATTTAAGTCCGGATAATACAACATTTTGAAATCATTGAGCTTACCATCCTGATTCAAGATCCGCTCTTTTTCTTCAATGTCATGAAAACATACCCCGTTCCGGCATACAGCACTGTTAAAGGCGATCTTCAGAACATTTTTGTTTTTTCCAATGATCTGTGCCTGGCTTGCACTGACATTCTGCTGGGCAAATACAGGTTTTTCATTTCCTTTGCCAAAAGGCTCCAGGATATCCAGCTGTCTGATAAACCATTCTGTCAGATAATCTACCGGCATAACCACATCAATCATGACTTTTGCTACAAAATCCGCTTCCGTCAATCCGCAACGCACATTCAGCTGTTTCCGGAACTCTTCCAGGTTTTCTTTTTTTAAGGACAGACCGGCAGCTAACGGATGTCCGCCAAATCCCAGCATCAGGCCTCTGACTTCTGACAGTTTTTCAAACATGGAATAAGCTTCAATGGAACGTCCGGAACCTTTCAAAAAGTCCCCATCCCCATTGGTCAAAACAATTGCAGGTTTGTTATATCTTTCCCTTATTTTTCCGGCAATGATCCCGGCAATACTCTCATGGATCCCCGGAATGTAAACGACCAGTACTTTATCATTCTTCATTTCTGTGTCAACGATACGGAAAGCATCTTCCATTCCGGACTTTGTAAGGTCCTGACGCTCCACGTTCAGCTTACGCATCTCTTCCGCCTTATCCAGAGCCTTTTTATGATCCGTTTCCATCAAAAGGTTAAATGCTTCGTTAGCCGTATCCAGACGTCCTTCTGCATTGATACATGGTCCGATCTTAAACCCGTAGTCATAGGATTTCAGTATCTTATCTTTCAGTCCCAGAACTTCCATCAGTGCCTGCATCCCGACATTGTTGGTTATCTGCATTTTTTTCATACCTGCTTTCACGATCGCCCGGTTGTCTTTCTGGAGATCCATGACGTCACAAACAGTACCCAGTGATGCCATTTCCAGAAAATCCGAATTCCTGAACTCATCTTCCATCCCGAATCTCTTATACAGACGTCCCATAATTTTCCATGCAACCACTGCTCCACATATTTCCTTAAACACATGGTCTTCCGGACGTTTGGGGTCGATCACTGCATCCGCGGCAGGAAGGATATATCTTCTACCATCCGGCTCCTGGACAAACGGGACTTCATGGTGATCCGTCACAACCACAGTCATCCCAAATTCTTTAGCCAGACTGACTGCATCCGTAGCAGCAATCCCGTTGTCACAGGTCAGGATGACTTCCACTCCGTCTTCCCTGGCTCTGCGGATGGCGTTCTCATGAAGCCCGTAACCGTCTTTAATACGGTGCGGAATGAACTTGTCACATTTTGCATGAAGCCCGATCAGACCCTTGTAGAGGATGTAGGTACTGGTTACACCATCCACATCGTAATCGCCTATGATACGGATATGCTTTCCGGCTGCTATTGCATCCTGAATGATGCTGACACCCTTTTCCATATCCGTCAGTTCTGAGCCATCGGATACCTTTGACAGATCTGCTGCAAGAAATTCCCGGATATCTTCTTCCGTTTCCACTCCGCGGTCAGCAAGGATCTTGATGATTGCAGGGTGGATGCCTAATTTATTGGATAACTCACGATCTATTTTTTTATTCTTATAAAACCATTTACTCATATGTCCCACCTCGCTATCAGTTTTCTTATTCTTATTATACAGGATATTTTTTAATAGTGCTGTGGTACGGGGATCCTGCAATGAAAAAAGCAGGACCTGCATCCCATGCCCTGCTTACTGTACCACATCCGCTATACATCCTATTTTCTCCGCAGCAGGAAAAACAGATTTCCGTCCAAAGTACCATGATAGCTTTCCTCGGACAATGCTCCTCCCACTAACATATCCGAATCCAGGTCTTCATCCGGCTCTGTTACTTTTCCGGTAAGGTCTTCCGAACCGGTATATCCGTATCCGTCAACCAGCCAGATTGCATCATCTTCTGCGTCACCTGTCTTTTCCACTGCAAAAGTATAGGTTCCATCACCTTTGGCATCCCAGCATATCACATTGCTGTCAGGAAGATTTTCGGACAATCCTTCCGATAAACAGATATCCTCCCCTTTTTGTACCGCTTCGTCCAGACTGTCATATGCCCTGTATCCGTCGGTCAGTTTTCCATACCCGGTTACAAATTTGCACCCTTTTGGGAGAAGTACCTGGACACTTCCGGAACCCTGGTTTACAACCGCTGTATACTGGACAAAATCATAGTCGTTTCCGCCAATTTCTTCCTGAAAAGTATAGCTGTACAGGGAAACCGGGAATTCATCCGAATCTTGATATCCATCGTTACAAGAGTCCTCGTTATCCAGGGACTCATCATCACCAAAATAAGCACCGATCATGTGATCCAGCTGTTCATCGGAAAGGTCCCCGACATGTTCTTTGATAAACTGTTCTTTTACCCCTCTTTCTGAATGCTCTTTCAAGTAATCCTCCCAGATACTGCTCTTATTGCTGCTTTCTGTTTTAGTCAGTTCAGGCATTCTTCCTGCATACACCATCGCACTTTCCATACTTCCAACCAGAACACCTGCCAGAACGACCATCATTATTTTTTTCTTCATAAAAAATCTCCTTTCTACTTTTTCTGTAATATGCAGAAACCTAATTTTTTCTACTTTCCAGTTCTGCTACCATCTGCAGCCATTCCTTTTCTCCATTTTCCGGATCTTCAATCAAAGAACAGGCAGGCATCTCATACCCCGAAAGATCTGTGTCCACTGAAGCATTTCCTGCCAGCTCAAATATCCGGATTTTCTCCTCATCCGACAGAGCAAGTATCTCTACAAGCAGGGCAAGTCTATCTTTTATCCTGCATCTGTTCTTTTCCACATCGCACAGATATGTCACAGGCACATCCAGCATGCCTGCCAGTTTCCGCATCGTAATCTTTTTTTCTACTCTTTTCTGATGGATGAAACTTCCAAGATCGTCACACACTGCTTTTACCTCCTTGCCTGGCACAATCATACTTCATAGAAAAACAACCTGCTTTTGATACGAAAAAAACAGTCATGGAATACATACCTGTTTTTATCAAAACATCGATGATTGACCGACGGATAACCTTATTGGTTGGCCGCAGTTTTACGCATTATTCGATATTTTCCGCTGTCCAGAAATCAATTCTCTGTTTTTTTTCCAAGAACAGCTTTCGAGATGATCCATATAGCCACGGAAAGCATCATGCAGAGATTGCAAAAGGTTGCAGCATTGAACTTGATCAAACCATAGGCTTTCATGACAAGGCATACCACATCGAATACCAGAAGCAGGACCAGGAATCCTAACAGAAATGAATCAACGAATTTTCCAAGTTTTTCATATTTCACCGTTATCTTAAAAATATCAAAAAACATATTGCTGATGGAAAATTGTAAAAGTACCACAGCTATAGAAAATATCATCATTTCTCTGCAATACTCCATCGGTATAAGACAGAGGGCACAGAACCCTGCAGCTGCCAGAATAAAACACGAAATGATACCGCTGGCTTTAACTAGATCCTTCTTTGATGCGTAATTTTCATTCATGATTTTTCTACCTCCGTTTTTTTCTTAATAATATGCCAAAACACACCTCTCCTTTTATCACACGAAAAAAAACGCATATTTTCCATGAACCAACTACGAAAGGAGAAAAAAATGAACATCAATCTACCAAAATACAACCAGACGGTATATGCAGAACTTCTGCAGGCTATGGTCTGGAACAACAAATGCGCCTTATGCGCTGCAACAGGAACCGGCAAGAGCTACATTGCCGCAAAATTTGTCCAGGAGGCAGTAATAGAGCAGGATACACTCATTCTGGTCCCATTCCGGGCAAGTGCAAAGATCTGGAATACGCTTCTTCCCCAGGCAACAACCATGACCTACCAGGGGCTGCTATACAACAGACCTGAGCTTGCAAAATATAAGCTGATCATCTGTGATGAGATGCACCATCTTGGTGCGGATGAGTGGGGAAAGGTTTTTAACGAACTAACGGAAAATTATCATGGAAAGCTTCTCGGGCTTACCGCCACACCGATCCGTTTCCTGGATGGAAAACGGAACATTGCAAAAGAGTTCTTTGACGGAAATGACATACAGGGTGTACAGCTTTCGGAAGCCATCCAGAAAAAGATCCTTCCAACTTTTGAGTATGTAACTGCCTTGTACGATCTTCCCGAAAGCAAAGGAAGCAACGAACTGACAGAAAAACTGTACAGCCGTCTGGATTTCCTGCGAAATGAATACTCTTTCCAGAATATCCTTAGAAAACATCTTGCAGGCAGGCACCCTGTCAAGGCGATCGTCTTCGTGGATTCCATCCAGGAGATACCCAAAGTCATGGATTCCTGCAGGGAGGTCTTCCCGGACGCTGTTCATCTGGACGCACATTCCAAATATTCAGGAAAGGAAAATGCTGAAACCTATGAACAATTCGAGAACATCAACGGGGACTGCTTCCTGTATGTTGTAGACATCCTGAACGAAGGCATTCATCTTTCCGGAGCAAACACAGAGATCATGTTCCGCCGTACCCGCTCTCCCATCGTTTACCTGCAGCAGCTTGGAAGGATCCTTTCCGCCAGCAACGCAGAGAATGATGTCATCATCTTTGATTTTGTTGCAAACCACATGAATATGCGGGAATATACCAAAATGCAGAATGAGACCGTATCAAGACTTTCTTTCGATATCGGGGATCCGTACCGGCAGATCGTGCAGCATGATTATGCACTGGAGGAATTAGAGCTTCTGGAAAAACTGCATCAGCTGGAAAATAATCTCTGGACAACGGAAGAGGACGATCTTATGAAAAAGTATTATGAGAAAGGAAAAGGGATCGATCATCTGCTTACTATCCTTCCAAACCGGACGCGCATCTCCATCATCCACAGGGCAAAGATCCTTGGACTGGCAGGCATCCGCAGAAAATATTCCGAAGAGTTTAAGGATAATATCAAAAAATATTATTGTCAGAAAAATGGAATCGACCTCATCCTTCAGAAATATCCCGGATACACCCGCGCAGGTATCACCAACATTGCTAACAGGATGGGACTTACCTTTCGGGACAGCCAGCCATGGACAGCAGAAGAAGACGAGCTCTTGAAGCAAAACGCTTCTCTTTCCATTTCGGAACTTCTTAAGATATTCCCGGACCGCACAAAGGCAGGCATCACTGGAAGAAAACACAATCTTGGGATCACTAATCGAAGCATGCATACCTGGACAGAGGAAGAGATCTCCATCCTTAAAGCGAATGCAGACCTCACGTCAGAAGAAATCCGCAGCAGATTTTTCCCGGATCTGACCATAAGCAATATCAATTCTGCCAGACGTAAGCATGACTGCCGCAAGGACAGAAACTGGAAACCGGAAAAGATCGAACGCTTTTGTGCGCTGTACAGCAAAGGCGGATGGAACGCCGTAAAGAAAGATTCTGAGTTTTCAGATATGAGCAAAAAGGCCATCAACGGTGCTGCCCATCGATACAATGTCCGCTCTGCAGCATCACACCCCACAACCTGGACCGAAGAGGAAAAGGATATCTGCAGGGAATGGCTTGCGATACCGGAAAAAGAAAGACCTCCGCGGAGAGAATTAGCCAAAAGGATCCCGGCTCACTCAGAAAACGGGATCAAGGATATGTGCCGCAGACTTAAGACAGATTGATAGCAGGAGATACTTCTCTCCTGCCGAAAAAAAAGCCGCCCAAAAGGACGGCTTATTTGTTGTACTTCCAGATCTTTTTGATCTCTTCTTTTCTAAGTTCCCAGAAAGTTGCCTGCACATGAGGAGCCTGATTGATCTCGAATACCCTGTACCAGGACTCTTTCTTGAATTTTTCCTTTCCTTCCATATCCGGATTATAGTACCAGTCCAGTTCTTCGTCATTTCTACACCATGCCGTATCGTTAAGCTGTGCGACCGTCCAGATCTCTTCGTCAGAGAGAACGACCTGAGAATCTTCTTTCTCCAGTTCGATCAGCACCATCTCCTTTGCGGCACCCCGAAATTCCACCCATCGCAGGTCAGGACGGGCCTGTCTTGTGCGGAGCCTGTACCACGCCCATACCGGATATTTAATGCCTTCCGGAGGCGGTCCGATCTTTTCTGTCATATACCCGGACATCCAGTCATATGCATTGGCAAACTGCCGGCCTGAATCGTCCCAGGTAAGTACTTCGCTCTTATCCGGATCGCACTGGTAGATTCCTGTTTTCTCAATTGTTTCTTTGTATACTCTTGCAGGCATTGTCGTCCACAGCCTCATTCTTCCATCTCCAAACGAATTATGTATTTTCTATTATACACGAAACCGCTCAGAAAAAACTATCCAAACCTTTCATCCTGTATAACTTTGGAGAGTTTATCTGTTATATTAACCTTGTATCTTTAAAATCAGCAAGGACTATTCCTCAGGACAGACGCTGCCTTTTTCTCAGACAGTGAAGGACGATGCATGCGGTTGACATTCCACGTATCCGGGGCCCTGTGAAAGCAGTCCCGGGGCTTCCTGCGGTATCTATACACCGTTTTGTTAGTCAGTTTACAGGTGGCAGGGCGCAGCCCGTCCCAGACGTGATACCTGGCCCACCGCAGGGCGGAAAGCCGGGCATGTACTGCGCCGCGTTTTTCGTACTGCCTGTCCCTTCACAGGCGGGATGCTTTGTTAACGGGTTACCAGAGTCCTGCGGTGTCCACTGCCGCGTTTAACGGCTCTGCACGTCTGTCGCAGATCCACTTTACCCTCCGGTACGGGGTATACAGCATGATCTTTTTATCGTTCCTGCGGTCCAGGATGTTCCCGGCCGCATTGGTGTTTGCATTGACCGTTCCGCAGTTTTCACAGTCGGCATACTCATGGTGAAAACCGTATCTGGACCCCAGCTTTGCCCCGCAGTGATTACAGTACTGGGAGGTATAAGCCGGGTTTACATGGGTGACTGCGGCCCCGTACACCCTGCTGAGATAATCCAGACGCTCATCCAGACAGCCCTTCTGCCAGGAGGCCATGCGCCGGTTAAAGTCCTTTCTGGGGGATCTCTTTTTGTCAGAGACAAAGGACAGATCCTCCAGGACTGTCTCCGACGGTTTCATCTCCTCCATGCAGGTACGGATG
>OGYU01001966.1_pt1 | contig 13838 bp, 9 predicted proteins | sample 1576581 | NCBI WGS metagenome assembly OGYU01 (sample SAMEA3541547, study PRJEB24748) | human gut metagenome | biome: human gut; feature: human-associated habitat; material: faeces | place: China | collected 2012 | reverse complement strand
CAATTACGCTTTCATGGAAAGGAAGAATTTGCGGGGAATGCACTTCAAGCCGCCGGATCAAGCATGGCAGCCGACCTTTGCATCTGGCAAACCGGACGACACCGGCAGAGAGGAGACCGGAACAGACCGGTAAATATGATGGTAAAAAGGGAGTACGGCTTTGCCTGTATAAATGCAGGGGAAGCGAAGTAGAAAAGGGTCCGGCTTGGGCGGGTCCGGCAAGGGTCTGCCGGGGCAAACATGAAAGGGATTCTCCTTATCCGCTCCACGCCTGAATTTCGACCGGGCGGAATGAAAGCGCGGAGCGAATAAGAAGTATCACCGTTTGCCCTTGACGTGGCAGGTCACAAGGGAAAGATACGGAACAGAGGCGGAAAGTCCGAAACCAGCGGCATAAAGACCGGTCGGGCTGTGGAATACCGTGTTGTTTCGACAGGTCGAAGCTCCGGCATGGAACGGCACGATCCGGGCTGCCGCCGGTTTTGAACGGCCTCCCGTACCTTTCCCTGACGACTTGTTACGGCACAGACTTTCCACTGGTTCACGGGGTTGGGAAAGCCGGCGTATAATAGGGAAACAGCCTGAAGGTAAAAAAGGAGTAATCGTACTATAAAAGGTATCGGTTGCCCCGCAATCCGTCCGGAGGGCTTTCGCCCATCGGACAGACCACAGAGGTTATCGGCTTATAGTTTGGGCTTGTTCTTCGGGAGAATGGGGCAAGAAAGTATTATTCTGTAAAATGGCCCCAGCTCGGTCTTTACCGGGTCTTTCGATACCAAGAATGTTGCGCTCTCCTTGACCTTCGCTATATCCAAAATGGTCTTACAGATGTACTTATTCCTCAAACGTGTTCCTCCCCTGTTGAACTGCAGCGGAAAACCTCGCTTGTCAGTGGTTTTGTGCAGAAACCACTCTTTCGGGTTGTTTTCATCACAGCCAAACTCCAGTCGGTCGTTCATTGTGATATTCATTTCTTTTGCCAATTTGGTGGATAGATACATGTTTCCGGTAACGCTGTTGAACCTTATGCTTCTTTTACCTACACGGTTTTCTCTTGTCCGGCAATTCTCGACGTTGTAAATTACAAATTTCATTTTCTTGAATTATTTACGGGTTATACAAATTACATGCTTACGTGGGCGTACCTTTTGGAAAATCCTTCGTGATTGCGGATAGTGTCGGTTATATCGCTTATTCTCCGGTGTATCGCACTTGCGGAAATGCCTGCATAGGCGGAAAGGTGTCTGTATGAACATTTCGCCTCGTACTCTTTCAGTCTGAAAAGCTCGTAGTCCGTTTGGGGATATTTCTTCTTCACAAACAGCAGTATGTCATACACCAGCTTGTCGGAAGCTGCCAGCACCTCGACGGACGGTGTTTCTTCTTCCTGCATGAGCAAAAAGAAATGTTCGTTGTCGGGGAAACAGTAACAACTATCCTTGTGAATACATTTCAGTCTGCACTTTTTGTACACGCCGAAAAAATAAGGCTCGAAGCTCTCGACAGGTATTTCCGAAATCACGACTTCCCGTTTCATCGCCAAATAGGCGTCGTGAAAGGCGTCCTCGTGCAGGTAACGTCCGAATATGTTACGCAATCTCTGATAGTTGTAAACGAACCAGTTGTCAAAAAGCGAATTTTTTTTCATGTTTCAATTTGTTTTTAAGTTTTTTTTATTTCCCTCCGGTTCGAGCGATTACCGGAAAGTTCGATTCTTTTTTCTGCCTCGTCTTTGCATCACGGGGTTTGCAGCAAGGATTCCATGAAAAATACTCTTGGAATGGAATGAGAAGGAAGATTTTTCATCAGGAAAATCGAAGATGGGCCTTGAGGCAAAGTTTTGAGATGCAATCAACTTTGCGGAAAAAAGTGTCGGGCTTTACGGTCGTCGGTTCGTGATAGCATCTCAATCTACAAAGGGGGGGGAAGCGAAAGCCTGCCTATAAAAGACAAGGTGTGTGGTATAAAAGGAGTGGCTGGAGGTACAAGGGGAAGATTCCGTTACAACCGGGTATGGCCGTGGCAGACCGGAAGGTGAAAAAATCCCCTGTCCGGTGTTGTAACCGAACAGAGGGAAAAGGTTAAATCTATGAATTATGGTCATGCCGCTTTGTCGGTGGCCTCGTGTTCGGAAAGGGCGGACTGCGTGCGTTCCGCCTCTTTCATGCTTTCGTCGATCCGATGCTGTAAAGCGTTGCACTCCTGTTTGAGCCTTGCCAACTCGTCCGCCTTGCTCCACTTGCGGGCGATGATTCCCTGCAAAGCGGGTATCTCGCTCTCCAGCTTGGCTATCTTCTGCCGTTGTTCCTCAATCATGCCGGGCAGCTTGGCGAGGGCGGCTTGCGGGTATCGGGAGGATTCCACGAAGCCCAGAGGCAATGCTCCCGATATGCCACAACGGTATTTCAGTCCGCTTACGCCCTCGACGAGGAACGTGTTGCGGTAGAATGTACCGCCCATGTCATACTCGCTGTACACCGACAGGTTCAATCCGGCATACGTGCCTATCGTACCGATTGCCCCGTTGCGGTAGGTCTTGGAAATGCGGTGCAGCTCCCGTCCGGTCTCTTCCGCCGTGGCTTGTGCGAGGTTCAACAGCCGGGTCGTCCGGTCTCCGGTGTAAGAGGTGATATATTCCCAGTCCTGCGTCATGCGTGCCGCCGCACTCTCGGCCTTTGTCATGTCTTCCCGGTTGGCCGCAATCTTACGCTCGGCCCTGATACGGTCTTTCTTGAAAATGGCCTGTTCCTTTTCGAGCTGCATAATCTTATTGTCGAGCTTCGTTTTCTCCAACAGGTCGGTATTTCCCGACAGGAGAGCCACGAACTCGGCGAAATTCATGCCGTTATCCTCGTCCATAGCGTCCTCGTCGATACGGCGCACAGCAATCGTACCGTTGTTAATTTGGTTGATGAACATTTGCTTGGTTTTCAACAGGTTAAATTTGTAAGCGTCGAGCGTCTTTTCCGTTCCGTAAATCACCACGTCCACGGTATTGTTTCCCCAGAGCTTAACGGTGTTGCCTTTGCGTACCGCACGACCGTTGCGCTGCTCCATGTCGGCGGGGCGCCAAGGTATCTCCAGATGATGCACCGCAACGGCCCTTTCTTGGGCGTTTACTCCCGTTCCCAACATCGAGGTAGAGCCGAACAACACCCGTACCCTGCCACTGTTCATGTCCGCAAAAAGTTTCTTTCTCGCCCGTTCGGTCTTGGCGTACTGGATAAACTGGATTTCATCGGCAGGAATCCCCATTGCCACCAGCTTGTCCTTGATGTCGCTATAGATGTTCCACTCGTTCGGCTTGTAAGTGGCAAGGTCGCTGAAGACGAACTGTGTACCACGATTGGCATTTGAACTTACATAATAATCATAAATAGTTCTTGCGCAAATCGAAGCCTTGTTGTTCGGGTCATCAGTAAACTTATCGCCCAACAGACGCATATCAAGAGACATCTTACGGGCCACGTTGGTAGCAACAAGCATTTTTGCCTTGTCGAGATTGTCCGGCTGCGGAATATCCAACCCCAAATCTTCCCATTGTCCGCTGTGCGCAAAGGCGACGAGCCGCCCGATCATTTCCTCCTGTTGGATAGTGGGTGCATGGGAAAGGAAACGCACGTTTTTGTCCGGCACATCGAGGTTTATCATATCGGCTGTACGATAGTCGGTAATCTCCCGCAGGAACATCGCCAGTTCCGGCACTTTGATGTAAGTGCGGAAACGCTCTTTGCGCTTTATCGTACCCGTTACGTTCAGCTCGTAGTCGGCGGCCTTTTTCGTGAAGATAGCCGCCCAAGCGTCGAAACAGCTTACTTGTTGCCGTTTGAGTTCCCTTGGACGCAGATATTTGAACATCACGTACAGTTCGGTCAGCGCATTGACGACCACCGTACCCGACAGGAACGTAGCCCCCAAGTCCTTTCCCGTGCGGCGTTGAATGTCCCGAATGGCAAACAAAAGGTTCATCGCCCTTTGCGAGCCTTGCGCATTGCCGATGCCCGCTACTCTCGTGTGGCGTGTCTGGAACATCAAATTTTTATAGCAGTGGCATTCGTCTACAAAAATGTGGTCTATGCCCATCGAACGGAAATCGATGGTATCGTCTTTCCGGAGGTCTATCTTCATCTGCAGTTCGGCGAGCTTGGCTTCAAGGTTCTGTTTCCGGGTTTCCAGTCCTTTCTGCATCCTGCCGCTCCGGTAACGCATAGTGGATTGCTCCAGCACTTCGAGGCTGCGCTCCACATCGGCCAGTTCTTCCGAGAATATGTCGTACATGGTTTCTTCGGATTGCGGAATCTTGCTAAACTGGTCGTGTGTCAGGATAATGCAATCCCAGTTGTTGTTCTTGATTTTTGAAAACACTTCCTTGCGGTTGGCGGGGGTGAAATCTTCCTTGCCCGGATAGAGCACCTTGGCCGTGGGGTATGCCTTTCGGAATGTATCGGCAATCTCGTGTACATTGGCTTTCAGCCCGATAATGAGGGGTTTCTGCACCAGTCCGAGACGTTTCATTTCGTATGCGGCCACGCACATAATCATCGTCTTGCCCGTGCCGACCTCGTGCCAGCAGATACCGCCGCCGTTCTGCTTAATCATCCAGATAGCGTCTTTCTGTGAGGGATAAAGTTCTTTGTACGGGAACAGCTCGAAAGAGAGGCCGGGGAACGTCTGCGCCGAGCCGTCGTAGTGCGGACGCACGTAACAATTGAAGCGCTCGTTGTATGTCCTTACCAGTTCGTCCCGGACTTCCAAAGGCTCATCGTCAAGCCACCGGTTGAAACGGTCTCTAATTTCCTGTATCTTGGCGGCGGCCTCCTGCATGGCTTCCTCGTCCGGCACACGTATTTTGCTGCCGTTCCGGTATTCCTCTTTCGTTATCTCAGGTACGGTATCGTGCAGGGCGTGTACAAACAAGTCCTCGCCGTTGTAATTGCGCACGGAATAGGTATTGTATGCCACGGGCGAATATCCCTGCAGCCGAATCAAGTAGGTATCGTTCACGTCGAAATACATCACGTCCGCACCCACTCCGAATAGGTCGGAGGCGAAATCGGCGTACAGCTTCGTATCTATCCACCGCTCGCCCATGTTGATGTCGAGTTCTTCATAGGGTATCGGTTCGGGTATGGTGTTCTCCAGTGCCTTTGCGGACGCTTCGGCCCATTCTTTCTCCTTGCCTGCGAGATTCGGGAGAAAGGAAAGCGTCTCTTCCTGCTTGGCGATGATGTTTCCGGAGAGGAACTTTCCTTTGTGCTCCCATTCCCCATTGGCCGGATTGTAGAAAATTTCCCCTTGCAGGGCTTCGATGATTTCTTCTTCCTCCTTGTTCGTGGCTTGTGCCATGTAGCCCATATCGACCTTGCCGTAAAAGTTCAGGCTGCTTGCCAAGGCTTCCACGGGGGACAGCGTTACGGCGGTGTCTATCTTCTTGAAAGCTACAGGTTCACGCATAACGTCGGCTTTGAAGATGTCCCTGCCGACCTGCATTTCTATCGTGAACATCAAAATAAGCGGGGGGATGGTTTTTCACCATACCCTCGTATTTTTCTAACGCTTCTTTAAATTCCGGGTCTTCAAAATAGGAAGACAGGTCATTATTCATAAGCTGTTTTTTATTTATTAATTTTACTCCAGGTATCTTTTAAAGATACGGTACGATTGAACACCAAGTGTTCGGGCGTGGAGTCTTTATCTACATTGAAGTAGCCGATGCGCTGGAACTGTAAGTAATCCAGTGGTTTGGCTTCTGCAAGGTATTTTTCTACATAACATTCGGTCAGAACATGCAATGAATCCGGGTTGATCATTTCTTTCATGGCTTCCAGTGCATCGCATTTCTTGGCTTCGCGGATGGCAGCCATTTCGTCACGTGGGTTTTCTACCTTCCATAGGCGGTCATACAGGCGTACTTCTGCTTTCAGGCAATGAGCGCAGCTCACCCAGTGCAGTGTTCCTTTCACTTTGCGACTGCTGCCGGGCATGCCGGTTTTGGTATCGGGGTCGTATTCGGCATATACTTCTATTATGTTGCCCTCTTCGTCTTTCTTGCAACCGGTGCATTTCACAATGTATGCATTTTTTAGGCGGACTTCTTGTCCCGGAGTCATACGGAAGTATTTCTTCGGAGCGTCTTCCATAAAGTCTTCGCGTTCCATCCAAAGCTCACGGCTGAACTCGATGGTATGTGTGCCGGCTGTCGGGTCTTCGGGATTGTTGATGGCTTCCATCTCTTCCACTTGTCCTTCCGGGTAGTTGGTGATGATAAGTTTCACCGGATTGATTACGGCGGATACGCGAGTGGCACGGGTGTTCAAGTCTTCGCGCACCGCACTCTCCAACAGCGCGAAGTCGTTCAGGGCATCGTATGTGGTGTAACCGATTTTGTCAACGAAGTTGCGGATGGACTCAGGAGAATAACCACGGCGGCGGAAACCGCAGAGGGTCGGCATACGGGGGTCATCCCAACCGTTTACTAAGTGTTCCTTTACCAAAATCAGCAGGTTACGCTTGCTCATCAGCGTGTAGTTCAGGTTCAGTTTGTTGAACTCGTACTGGTGAGGGCGGTTGTTGTCCAAGTCTTTTCCTTCTTTTACCCAGTCCACAAACAGGTCGTAGAGCGGACGGTGAGGAACGAATTCCAGTGTACATAAAGAGTGGGTTACACCTTCGAAAAAGTCGCTCTGGCCGTGGGCAAAGTCATACATGGGGTATGCTTTCCATGTTTCGCCTGTACGGTGATGGGGCGTTTTTACTACGCGGTAGATAATAGGGTCGCGGAAGTGCATATTGGGGCTTGCCATATCTATTTTGGCACGCAACACCATCTTTCCTTCTTCTATTTCTCCGGTGTTCATCTTTTGGAACAGTTCGAGTGTCTCCTCTATAGGGCGGTTGCGGTAAGGGCTTTCTACACCCGGTTGGGTGGGCGTGCCTTTCTGTGCAGCAATCACTTCGGAGCTCTGTTCGTCTATATAAGCTTTTCCTTCCTTGATGAGACGGATGGCGAAGTCCCACAATTGCTGGAAGTAGTCGGATGCATAATATTCATTTCCCCATTGGAATCCGAGCCATTGGATATCTTCCTTGATGGCTTCCACATATTCCATGTCTTCTTTGGTCGGGTTGGTGTCGTCGAAACGCAGGTTACATACTCCACCATAGCGTGCGGCTATCCCAAAATCCAGGCAAATGGCCTTGGCATGACCGATGTGGAGATAACCGTTGGGCTCAGGCGGGAAACGGGTTTGGACCTTTCCTCCGTTTTTACCTTCCTTCAGGTCGTTCTCTACTGCCTGTTCGATGAAGTTCAGACTTCTCTTTTCTGTAGCTTCTGTAGCGTTCATTTCAGTCATAGTGATATTAATTTTACACTTTAAGGTGCAAAAATACGTATTCTTTTTGGGATATGCGTTATTTCACGGGAATATATCCTCCCTTTTTTATAATATTTTGCCCCGCAGGGGAAAGTACATACTCGATGAAAGGGCTGACTTTCGCTTTGTCGGACACATTATAATAATAGTAGAGCGGACGCACTACAGGATATTGTCTTTTGGTTCCGTTTTCCATGGTGGGGAGTACATAGTGTTTTCCTTCGTCATACGAGACGGCTATCGGCTTGACACGGTCGGACAGATAGGCAAGACCTACATATCCGATGGCTCCCTTGGTTTGGCTGACGGACTGGATGACGGCGCCGGTTGCCGGCATGGAGAGGCTGCCGCTCATATAGTTCTTGTTTTTTAGGACGCTTTCTTTAAAGAATTCGTATGTTCCCGAAGAGGTTTCGCGAGAATAGACAATGATTTTCATATCGGGGCCTCCCACTTGCTTCCAGTTTACAATTTTTCCGCGGAAGATACCTTCCAATTGTTGCCGGGTGAGGCGGCTGACAGGGTTGTCCGGGTGGACGATGATGGCAAGGGCATCGTAAGCGATAATTACTTCTTTTACTTCTTGTCCGGCAGCTTTCAACTTCATTTTTTCACTGAACTTGATGGGGCGTGAAGCCATGGCGATATCGGTGGTATGGTCCATGAGGGCGGATATGCCGACTCCGGTCCCGCCACCGGTGATGGTTACCCGCTGCTCGGGGTGAGTGTTCATAAATATTTCTGCAGTCTCTTGTGAGACAGGTAATACGGTGTCGCTGCCTTTGATGCGTTGTGCGGCAGTGTGCAGGCTGCAAATTGATAAGACAAAGAAAAACAGGGCTTTTAACTGATTCATAAGTTATTATATTAATTCATGTGCAAAAGAAACGTTTTCCTGTGTCATTTGTTTTACTTGTGTATTACGATTCCGTTACAAGGTGAGGTGTTGCTTTTCAGGTGGAGGAGTAGACTTTTCTGTCCGGGTGTAACAACTTTGTAATATAATTGTAGCAAATACTTCAAGCTCCTTTCATATCATTTTAATATCGAGAAGCTTTTTTTGCATCGATTACTAATAGAAGACTAAAACAGTATGAAACAAGTTTGGGAAAAGATTGTCGAAGGAATATTGACTTGCAGTGGCTTTATCACAAGTATTACGATAGTGCTGATTGTCATTTTTCTGTTTACGGAGGCATTCGGACTCTTTGGCAACAAGGTAACAGAAGAAGGGTATGTGCTGGCTGTCAACGGGAAGAATCCGGTCAGGGAACTGAGTGCGGTGCAAATTAAAGATGTGTTTGACGAAGAGATAACCAATTGGAGTGAAGTGGGAGGTCCCGATATCGGAATTAAGGTATTCCGGCTGGAAGATATTACTTCTTATTTTTCGGAAGAAGAGTTGGGGGCGGAATACGACAAGGCGGGAGAATGTATCGGTAAGGTAGTGGCAGACCATCCGGGTATCATTGCTTTTGTCCCGGCAAAGTTTATAGAGAAGGACTTTCCGGGTCGTTTGCTGAAAGATGAGCATATCTCTTTCTCGGAAGTGTTTGCCGGTAAAGAATGGTTCCCGACAGCAACTCCGGCCCCGCAATTCGGTTTTGTTCCTTTGGTCATGGGAACACTTTGGGTGAGCTTCTTTGCGATTCTTTTTGCATTGCCGTTCGGATTGTCTGTGGCTGTATATATGTCGGAAGTAGCAAGCAGCCGCACACGCGGATTTCTGAAACCGGTTATTGAATTGCTGAATGGTATACCGTCGGTGGTATACGGATTCTTCGGGCTGATAGTTATTGTACCTCTCATTCAAAAGGTGTTCGATTTGCCGGTGGGAGAGACCGGTTTGGCTGGAAGCATTGTGTTGGCTATTATGGCTTTGCCTACTATTATCACGGTCAGCGAGGATGCTATGCGTAATTGTCCGCGTGCCATGCGCGAGGCGAGTCTGGCTTTGGGAGCCACGCATTGGCAGACCATCTATAAAGTGGTGATTCCGTTTTCCATTTCAGGCATTACATCGGGAGTGGTGCTGGGCATCGGACGTGCCATTGGTGAGACGATGGCTGTGCTGATGGTGACCGGCAATGCGGCTGTGATACCGACAACGATTCTGGAACCGCTACGCACGATTCCTGCGACGATTGCTGCCGAATTGGGAGAAGCTCCTGCCGGTGGTGCACATTATGAGGCCTTGTTTCTGCTGGGGGTGGTGCTGTTTCTGATTACCATGATTATCAATTTTAGTGTAGAGTATATATCATCCAAAACCGGAGCGGGTTTCGGAAGAAAGTCATAATACGATAGAATATGGAAGAAAATATATTTAATGCCCGACAAGGGGTACGCAAGAGACGTTCACAGTGGATTGCGTTCGGAGTGTTCAAACTGCTTAGTTACAGTATTGTACTGATTTTGTTTTGCATCTTGGGCTTTATTATATATAAAGGTATAGGAGTTATCAACTGGAAGTTTCTCACTTCGCCTCCCAGCGACGGAATGACGGGAGGAGGCATTTGGCCGGCTATCGTGGGTACTTTTTATTTGATGATAGGCAGTGCATTGTTTGCTTTTCCTGTGGGCGTGATGAGCGGTATTTATATGAACGAATATGCTCCGAAAGGTAAATTGGTCCGCTTCATACGGGTGATGACGAATAATTTGAGCGGCATCCCATCTATCGTTTTCGGTTTGTTTGGTATGGCGCTGTTTGTGAAGTACCTGGGTTTTGGCGATAGTATTCTGGCGGGTTCACTCACATTGGGTTTGCTTTGTGTGCCGTTGGTTATCCGTACTACCGAGGAGGCTTTGAAAGCTATTCCGGATAGTTACCGCGAAGGCAGCCTGGCGTTGGGAGCGACCAAATTGCAAACTATCCGCTACGTGATTCTTCCGATGGGGATGCCTAATATTATCACGGGGCTTATTCTTGCAATGGGAAGGGTATCGGGAGAAACCGCACCCATTCTGTTTACTTGTGCCGCTTACTTCCTGCCGCAGTTGCCGCATAGCATATTGGACCAATGCATGGCCCTTCCTTATCATCTTTATGTCATATCGACCAGTGGAACCGATATGGAGTCACAATTGCCCATTGCTTACGGAACTGCTTTAGTGCTTATCCTTATTGTTCTGGTGGTCAATTTGCTGGCGAACGGACTTCGCAGGTATTTCTCGAATAAATTAAAAACGAATTAATCTATAATATATGAATAAGATAGATGCGCAACATGTGAATTTCTTTTATGGAGATTTCCAGGCATTGAAAGATATCAGTATGGCGATTGAAGAAAAAGCGGTAGTGGCTTTTATCGGTCCGTCGGGCTGCGGAAAGTCTACCTTTCTCCGTCTCTTTAATCGTATGAACGATTTGATTCCCGGTGCACGCCTTGAGGGGAAGATACAGATAGATGGCGTGAATATCTATGATAAATCTGTGCAGGTGGACGAACTTCGCAAGAATGTGGGAATGGTGTTTCAGCGTCCCAATCCTTTTCCGAAAAGTATTTTTGAGAACGTTGCCTATGGGTTGCGGGTAAATGGAGTGAAGGATAATGAATTTATCCGTCACCGGGTAGAGGAAACATTAAAAGGAGCTGCCTTGTGGGATGAAGTGAAGAACAAGTTGAAAGAGTCCGCTTTTGCCCTTTCGGGCGGACAGCAACAGCGTTTGTGCATAGCGCGTGCCATGGCTGTGTCGCCTTCCGTCTTGCTCATGGATGAACCTGCATCGGCGCTCGATCCCATTTCTACCGCTAAGGTGGAAGAACTGATTCACGAACTGAAGAAGGAATATACCATTGTTATTGTAACCCATAATATGCAGCAGGCAGCACGGGTCAGTGACAAAACCGCTTTCTTCTACATGGGTTCGATGGTGGAATATGACGATACGAAGAAGATTTTTACAAACCCCAGCAAAGAAGCCACTCAAAATTACATTACGGGACGTTTCGGATGATGGGGGTACCGTCAGAAAAAAAGAATACAAAAAGAAAGATGATATTATGGTGAAATTTATAGAATCAGAGCTTACCTCACTGAAAAAAGAGGTGAACGAAATGTGGACACTGGTGTATAACCAGTTAGACAGGGCCGGGGAATCGGTATTGACATTCAACCGTGACCTAGCGCAACAGGTGATTGTTCGCGAGAAACGGGTTAATGCTTTCGAACTGAAGATAGACAGCGATGTGGAAGATACCATTGCTCTTTATAATCCGGTGGCGATAGACCTGCGATTTGTGTTGGCCATGTTCAAGATAAACAGCGATTTAGAGCGGTTGGGAGATTTTGCCGAAGGCATTGCCCGTTTTGTGGTGAGAAGCGATGAAACAGCACTTGATGGAGAATTACTCCGTGAACTGCGGATAGAGGAGATGCAAAGACAAGTACTCGGTATGCTTGAAATGACCAAGACTGCATTGAATGAAGAAGATTTGGATTTGGCATTGGCTGTCTTAGGCAAGGACAATTTGTTGGATCAGATTAATGCGGATGCTCCGGGGGTGCTGACTAAATATTTGGGAAAGCATCCCGATTGTTTTTTGACTTGTCTGGAACTGGGGACTGTGATTCGCAAGCTCGAAAGGGCAGGAGACCATATAACGAATATTGCCGAAGAGATAGTTTTTTTCATTGATGCCAAAGTATTAAAGCATAGCAGAAAAGTGGATGAGCACTTTATAGGGAAGGAATAAAAACGATAAAATGTTTTCATTCTCCCAAAAAAATCTTATCTTTGTCTATGTAATGAGGCAGATAAAGAGCTTTTCGGTTTGTAAATAGCCAAAAAAGACAGAAAAGTCTAAAAACATGTTGTATGGCATAGTTTTTTATTTGGCTGGTTTAAAAAAAGGCTCGATATTTGCATCGTTATCCTGAAAACAATCTTTTTACCTTAAAAAAAAAACTAATACCTATTGAAAACTTAAAAAGGGGGCTTTGTGAAAAGACCCCTTTTTTATTGTCTTTTGCTCAAGTGAATAATCTGTTATATTTCACTTAAATATTGGTCAAAACGTAAGATTTCTTTTTTTATTAGATTATATTAGCAACTTCTTTTTAAGTTAATGATTAAATTTGCATTCTCGTATATATATAAGATACCGGTAGAAAGATATGGAGAATAAATATATAAAGTCGTTTTTATTGTTTTGGGTATTGATGATTAGTACAATTGCTGCGTCTGCCCAAAAAATACAAGGCGTTGTAACTGACTCGTTAACGAATGAACCAATCCCCTATGCTTCTGTGTATTATGAGGGAAAAGGAGTAGGCGGAATAACGGATGCTGACGGACATTATAGTGTGGAAACGCGTCAGGGATGGAATAAACTGACATTTTCATCGGTGGGTTATGTCAACAAGGTGGTGAATATTATTCCCGGAGTAACCAAAACGATGAATGTAAAATTGCGTTCGGATGATATCGAGTTGCAGGAAGTAATCGTGAAGCCTAAACGGGAAAAATATTCCCGTAAGAATAATCCGGCGGTGGAGATGATGAAGAAAGTCATTGCCCATAAGCGAAATAACAAGCTGGATGAAAATGATTACTATCAATACAATAAGTATCAGAAGATTACGATGGCTTTAAATGATGTTACTCCCGAAATGCTGGACAAAGGGATGTACAAAAAGATGCCTTTCCTGAAAGATCAGATTGAGCTTTGCGAGGAAACGGGTAAGTTTATTCTTCCTGTTTCTGTGGACGAAACGGCCTCACAGAAAATTTATCGTAAGCATCCGAAGAGTGAGAAGAATATCATTAAAGGTATGAATTCATCGGGGGTGAACGAATTGTTTGCTACAGGGGATATGCTGAGTACGGTATTGAAAGACGTATTCACGGATGTGAATATATATGATGATGATATCCGCTTGCTGCAATACCCGTTTATCAGTCCTATATCTTCCAGCGATGCCATTTCTTTCTACAAATATTATATTATGGATACGACGTATGTGGATAAGGATCGTTGCTTCCACTTGACGTTTGTTCCCAATAATTCACAGGATTTCGGTTTTACAGGACACTTGTATGTATTGGCCGACTCCAGTTACACTGTAAAGAAGTGTACCATGAATCTGCCTAAAAAATCGGGTGTGAACTTTGTCGATAACATGGATATCATTCAGGAGTTTGAGCAACTGCCGAACGGTGAATGGGTGCTGAAAACAGACGACATGATTGTGGAGCTGACCCTGATGAAAATTATGCAGGGGTTTCAAATCCGGAGAATGACACGTTATTCGGATTATGCATTTGATGAATTGCCGCAACAGTTGTTTAAGAGAAAGGGAGCGGAAATAAAAGAGGCGGATGCCATGATGAGGGGAGAGGATTTCTGGAATCAGTATCGGCAGGGGCCGCTGACAGAGACGGAAAGCTCGATGGATGTACTTCCCTTTAAGAGAAAAACCGAGTCCGATTGGCGGAAAAAGAGAAAATCTGCTAAA
>OGYU01001962.1_pt1 | contig 13847 bp, 8 predicted proteins | sample 1576581 | NCBI WGS metagenome assembly OGYU01 (sample SAMEA3541547, study PRJEB24748) | human gut metagenome | biome: human gut; feature: human-associated habitat; material: faeces | place: China | collected 2012 | reverse complement strand
CGGCATTTACATTTCCCCCTTTCCTGCTCCGTACAATATCATCACGAAATTCTTTTGTCACAAAATCTCTACCAGAAAGCAAACTAACCAAATCTGCCAATTTTCCACGCTTAAATTGATGCATAAATGATACCCTTAACATATCTCCATAATCCGGATCATAGATATCATCATAATCATTTGCTAACCATTTAATTTTATCTGCATATTTAGAATTTTGAAATTCTTTGTCATTTACCAAATGAGAATAAAAATCTGGTTTAACTGCCAAATGACAAAAATAATCCACTGTCTTTCTCATTAAACTACCATTATGTACCGAATCTGCTGCCATTTTTGACATAACAAAATCAGACTGACTTAATGACGTACCTTTAGAATTGATACGAATAAAAATTTCAGTTACTTCGTCAATATCTAATGTTGCATCTAGTTCAATTACACCAATCTGACGATTTGCAATGCTTTTTAACTTTGTTAAAACTTCCGACAATTCATCTAAATCCACATCTGGATTATTATTTGCATATTCATTTTCAAATGCTCTCTGTTTAAATCCTGTTGAAAATAATATTGATATATCAGGAATCCATTTTTTATCTTTGAGATGAGAAGCATCTTGTACTGCAAACCTTTTTGTTTCATCATCTGTTAAAGGATTAAATGCTATTTTTATACGCTCTTTATTAAAATCATCATCTAATACTTCTTTACCTGAGATTGCCGCCATCAAAGCAGTTACCCTCTGTTGCCCATCAATTAAAACCTTTTTACCATTTGCCTTTCCACCATCTTTTGTTTTTACATCTGGATTTTTCCAAGTAATTATATATCCTGTTGGATATCCATTATATAATGAATCAATCAAGTCTCTAACCTGACTGCGCTTCCAAACAAACGGACGCTGAATTTCTGGTATCACAAAATCTTCTGCTTCGATTAAACCCAATATTGCATGCACTGAATATTGCATTAATGTAAACTTTTCTCCGGTCATTAATATACCCCTTCTGCTTTTTAAATTAACAAAAGTCTTTTTGCGACTTTTGTTTTCAATATATTATTAAATAAATCATATCATAATATATCAATCTGAACAATTTTAAAATTTAATTTTTAATTTTTATTTGACTTTTTAATACCAACATCATACAATCATAACCAAGAAATGGGTTTGTTACCGTACAGCTACTGTTCAAGCGGGGTGCTCGTTTCTTTTTTATACAGCGAAAAAATCAATCGCAGTTACTTACGATTGATTTTCCGCCCATCTTTATTCAATTAAAATCTGCATTTATTTCCGGCACATCTCCCAATACAGTCTGCTCTTCTGGTGATTATAATCAATCTCCACACACTTCTCAAAATTATTCTCTGCGGCCACATATTCACCTGCGCCCAATTTTGACAGTCCCATCAGATAATAACAATGTGCCCTGTTTTTCTCTGTCAAATCATCTTCAAAAATCAAGAAATCCGGAAGTGATACCGCGAAAAAGTCATCTTCCACCTGATCGTACAGATGCCGTTCCCCGTAGTCCTGTAATTTGTTCAGGCAGGTATGATACTGCTTCATCTGGTTTAACTTTTTACTTGCCAGTGCCTGATACAGAATCATATCTGCCGGCTGATCATAATAATACATTGCACCCGCCGGTTCATTGTCACCAATCTGTGCCAGTTCAAAATACTTCTGCGCCTCATCCTGTCGATTCAGATGTTCCTGTACCACACCAAGTTCATAATAAATGTCATTATCCTTAGTTCCTTCCAAACGTCCTTCACCCAGATTTTCCGGATATTGCAATGCCTGATTCAGTAACTGCTCCGCACGTTCATAATCATTCTGCTGCATTGCTTCTCTTGCCAGTTCCGTCAGTGCAATCTTATACTGACCAGAAATCCGACCTTCTGCACCTTCCCATGGACGGAAGGAATGACTCATAATCAGATCATAGGCTTTCTGTGGTTCCCCGTTCAGGTTGTAAAGTGTCACCCACTCCAGCATCGCATCATCCCGCTCTCTGATCAGTGCTTTCCGCGCTTCATACTGTTTTAAACGTTCTTCAAACGGCACACCAAGTTTCTTATATAACTGATCCAGCTCCAAAAATACACGGCTGTCTGTTTCGTCCAGCGCAAAAGCCTGCTCCAATTCCTTGCGGGCTGCCTCGGCATTCTGACGTTTGTTATAATATGCAATTGCCAGATTTCGATGTACAGTTGGATAAGATGCATCCAACATGATGGACTGCTCCCAAAGTGTGATTGCACGATCATACTGCAATTTATCATAATACAAGTTACCTAAATAATAGTAGGCTTTTGCTCCTTTTGGATTTGCAACGATTGCCTGCTCCAATACTGCAATGTCCTCCAATTTATTCGGGAAACAGTAATCTGGTGCACACTGTTCTGCTCTTTCATATAATGTATTTATTATATCTTTGCTGTTTTCTGCATTGGCTTTCTGGCACAATCCCATTGCTACTCCATCATTTTCTCTATTGATAGTCATATTTTCTTTAACAAATGCACCTAATTTCTGCTGATAATATGCCTGATAGTAATAAATCATCGGCTGCTGCACAGCGCAGGATTTCAATATGCAAATTACCTCTTTCAAGCAACCATACTCCGCATAATCTCTTGCCGTCTGCAAATAAGTTTCATAAAATCCTCTGCTTCGCTCCTGAAATACCTTTTCTGCAGAGTAATTTTTTCCTTCATCTTTTCCAGCTAACACATTTTCAAACAGTGTCACATAATCAAAAGCATCTAATTTCAGATTCTCTGCTCTCCACTTTTCTGCTGCTTCCACACGATTTAATTTACGCAGTAATACAGCTTTCAATCCTCTTGCCTTGACATTGTGACTGTTTTTTACCAGACTGCGCTCCACAAGTTCCAATGCATGCTCATATTCACCATCCCCACACGCAATACAAGCCAGATAATAATAGGACATTTCCTGCTGTGCATTTGTCCATGCCGCCTTATAAAAAGCATCATACGCTTCTTCTTTTCTGCCCTGATAAAACAGCACAAGTCCCAGATTATAGTAAGGCTCACTGTCATATGGATTCGGACTCCGCCAGGTTAAACGTTTAATTGCCGCACGAAAATGTTTTTCCGCTTCCGCAAACTGTCCCCGCCGCATCAGAAGCATACCGTAGGTCTGATTGATTCGAATGTCTCCCGGATCCCGTTTCAAGCCTTCCAGATAATATGGATCCGGTCGCCAAGTTGCATGCCGATGCTGCTCAATATGCTGTGCCGTCAAAAGCAGTTCTTCATTTGTCAAAATTTCTTCCGGCTTCTTTGCTGCCTCCGCCGGCTCACCAAGCTTCGGAATCGTTTCCTCTTCCGGCTCATATGCCACCAGCAGTCTGCCGTGTCCATAAACTGACACTTTCAGTTCCTGTACTTTTTTTGCTGACACCGGAATAATTTCTTCGTAAGTTTCCACAGGAGACAGTTTTGTCTGTCCTCGGAATACTTCTGTCCCATTCTGCTCCAGCACGATTTCCGCATCCGCATATTCTTCTGTTGCGTATACGACGATTTTTGCGCCTTGTGAAGTCAGTTCCAGATTCAAAGCCGCATAAATCGAAGCATTTTTTACCCCTCCCACTTTTTTATACGGCATAAAATACTGGGTAAATACTTTTTCCTCAAACGGTTTCAACCAACTGAAATCCGGCTGATTTTCTGTGTATACACCAGTCATCAGTTCGATGTACGGACCATCTTCATCCGTCAGATTGCGATCCCAGGCTTTTCCGAACTCGCCACATCCCCAGGTCCACTGCTTTTTGCCCGGTGAAAAATGATGATCTGCTACATGGAGCAGTCCGGCTTCTTTTTTATAATCGTAACCGCCCACAAAATCATATTTTGACGTTTCCGCCATGTAAGAGGTCGGAACCGGAATATTTTTGTATCTGGAAATGTCAACCCCTTCGCTGTAATCGTGTTTATAATATTCTCCTTTTGCAATCGGAAATCTTGAAACTGCGCGTTTTCCATGATCGTACACGGTATGTACATCTGGTGGAAAAATCGACTGCGTATATTCATTGACGGAAACCGCTGGATTTGCCCACCACAAAAATGTCTGCGGAAGCGGTGTCCGGTTGTAAAGCTGTCCCCGGATTTCGATATAAGCTTTTCCCGGATACAAGGTAAAGGAAGTCATTACTTTTGTGCCGTACATCTGATCCACATCTCCCACCAGCAGTGTCACACTGCCATCCTCATGGGTTTCTGCCAGATGATCCACCGGCATGTATGTCGTTGGACGGTGATGCTGCGGCCAGTTAAATTCGATACCACCGGAAATCCACGGACCGGCAAGTCCCACCAGCGCCGGTTTGATCACATGGTTATAATATACAAAATCATAATCATTCGTTTTGTCGTATGCGCGCTGGATTCGTCCACCAAGTTCCGGCAAGATCATAACCTTCAGATATTCATTTTCCAGATATACTGCATGCCAGATCTTGTCTTTCTTTTCATGACTGATTTTTTCTGTGGTCGGATACGGATATACTTTTCCTGAACTTCCCTGATATACTCGTTTTTCCAGAAACATCGGATTTTTGTCCGGTGCACCGATCTCATAAGTTGGAATCACTACATCTTCTTCCCAGATTTTTGCATATTTTGCTGTTTCCATATTTTCCCATCCTTTCTGATTACTTCTCCTGTTATCGTTTCTGTGTAAGCTCACTTTTTTGCCCTTTTTGATTATCTGTCCCATAATTCTCAGCTTTTTGTTGTAAGCAAATTTTAAAAGTGCATTTCTAATATTCATCTAATCATTATCAATTTTTTGCTCTCATTATATTCCATATAGTTCCCGTTTTCATCCGATTTAATTGCTGTTCTATTGCAAAAAATTGCTTTTGACAGAAGCTGATAAAACACGTATACTTACAGTAATTACTAAAATTGTAAATTGAACACATGAGATTATTAATATGCAATTCTTATCAGCAGATACTTATATATTGTTTTTAGAATTGCTACACCCTACAAACAAATTCAAGCAAAACAAAACCATTTGCAACAATATTTTTTGCAAAGCGTTTTACAATTTTCTAATTTTCAATACTCGGGAGGTCCCTATGATATCTTACGAAACGCACGTTCTGCCAAATTCCGATTACTACGTATACACCCCAAGCACCCTGGCAAAAAAACTGTTTTTCTATCCAATCTGTACCGGATCATTCCGTTACGAAAGTGGCTACCGACTGGCGCGGGATTCTTACGACAGCTTTCTGCTGATGTATATTTTAAAGGGAACCTGTTTTGTAACGGTGGATGATCAGACAATGCAGGCTACGGCAGGTCAGCTTGTCCTTCTGGATTGCTATGCGCCACATGCCTACGGTACAGATTCCGGTTTTGAAGCTCTCTGGCTGCACTTTGATGGTCCAATGGCGCGTACTTTTTATGAAACCATTGTGCTCGAAAAAGGATCTCTGCTCTATCCAGCGCACCCGGATGCCATTTACAGATTCCTCTATAATATCTACGATACTTTCCGCAGCCGTGCACTAATTGCAGAAGATCAAATTTCCGGCACGATCACAAATATCCTGACGGATTTGTTAACTGCTGAAACGACACAGCATGCAACCCGCAAAACTCAAACCGATATATCAGATGCCATCTCGCACATTAACAAATATTTTTATAAATCCATTACCCTTCAGGAATTAGCGGATATTGCAGCATTGAGTCCATACTATTTTTCCCGGGTATTTGCCAGAGAAACAGGCATGACTCCACACAAATATCTCATTACTACCCGCATGGCAAATGCAAAATTTTTACTGAAAACAAGTCAGATGTCGGTGAAAGAAATTGCAATTCGTTCCGGTTTTTCTGATGAGAGCGGATTTTGTACTGCTTTTAAGAAACAGGAAGGCATGACTCCAAATGAATATCGCAATACTGTTTGTTAACATTTCTTGCTATTATCTTTTCTAATGTTAACCTGAAATTATTTTATAGGTTGACAATTAACTTTATTCTGATTATACTAAGCAACAGAATCATATATTTCAAAGGAAAACACTGGCAATGCTGACGGATCATATGATTCCGAAAATGATTTTATTCTCACATCGCCCTGCAAATTTCATTTGAAATGACATTCTGAACACGATTCTATATGCAAGAATGGAGAATTGATTATGAATATCACTGAACTTACCAAAGAAATTATAAACGGACGCCGCCTGACCCGCGATGACGATCTGTCTTTTTTTGAAACTGCAGATCTGGAAGAACTGGCAGCCGGCGCAAATGAAATCCGACAGGCATTATGTGGAAACGCCGTAGATCTGTGTACCATCATCAACGGTCGTGCCGGAAAATGTTCGGAAAACTGCAAATTCTGTGCGCAGTCATCCTTTCACCACACTTCCTGTGAGACTTATGGCATGTTAGACACCGATGTCGTCCTCGCGGACTGCCGCGCAAGAGAAGCTGCCGGCGTACATGCATACTCCATCGTTACTGCCGGAAGAACTGTGGAAGGCGAAGATCTGGAAAAACTGATCCACACCTATGAAGAATTACGTAAAAACAGTAAACTTCGTCTGTGTGCTTCCCATGGATTGCTGTCACCGGAAGCATTTTTCCGTCTGAGAGATGCAGGTGTCACCATGTATCATACAAACATCGAAACATCCAGACGCAATTTTCCAAATATTTGTACCACACATACTTACGACGATAAAATCCATGAGATCAAACTGGCACAGGCAGCAGGACTGGCAGTCTGTTCCGGCGGCATTATCGGCATGGGTGAAACATTTGCTGACCGTTTGGATATGGCAGTATCTTTATCAGAGCTTGGCATTGTATCCATCCCGATCAATGCATTGATTCCGGTTCCGGGAACTCCGTTTGCTGAGCTTCCACCACTGACCGAAGATGACATTATCCGTGCGGTTGCAATGTTCCGCTACCTGAATCCGGATGCATATATCCGAATGGCAGCAGGACGCAGTTACTTCAAAGACGGTGGACGCCGGTTGTTTGAAGCAGGTGTCAACGCCACCATCACCGGTGACATGCTTACCACTGTCGGAAATAACACGAAGCAGGATCAGGAAATGCTTACCGATATGGGATTTCAGATATAAGAAATGGAGAATGATTTATGAACAACACAGCAACGAAAACAAACTCAAAATTTACGATTCAACAGATTGCTATGATCGCAGTCATGACCGCAGTAACTTGTGTACTGGCACCACTTTCTATTCCAATTGGTCCGGTGCCGATTTCACTTACCAACCTTGTCATTTATTTTTCACTGTTCATTCTGGGAACGAAAAAAGGAACCATCAGCTACCTGATCTATCTTCTGATCGGTCTGGTTGGAATCCCGGTATTTTCCAGCTTTACCAGCGGTCCTGGCAAACTCTTTGGACCAACCGGTGGTTACCTGATCGGATTTATCCCGCTGGCACTGATCGCAGGCTTCTTTATCGATCATTTTCGTAACAAAAAAGCTCTCTGCTTCCTTGGCATGATCTTTGGAACTGCTGTATGCTATGCACTTGGAACCGCTTGGCTTGCTGTTCAGGCACATATGGGATTCCAGGCAGCACTTATGGCAGGTGTTATTCCGTTCCTGCCGGGTGATTTTATTAAAATGATCCTTGCACTGCTGATTGCACCACAGATCCGCAAACAGTTGGATGCAGCGGGACTGGCACGTTAATAAACTGCCAGATGCTATATTAGATTTGTGATCAAATTCCACTGCTAATATAAATTTGTTATATATCTGATGTAAGTTATCTATTTTTGACTCATACACCTTAATATTTCATACCAAAAAGAAGATCTCACGATGCTTGTATTCCTGCTCACCCAGACAGGATTCTAGCAATTACGTGAGATTTTCTTTTTTATTCAAATCTATTATTTTTTACTCAATTACCAAAAACGGAAATACTTTTTCTATTTACTTCACCAACAATAATAGTACATAATCAGCCGCATCTTCTATACAATCAGATTAACTGATTCATGCTTTTTTAATTCATCTCAGTCTGAGATGAAGGATGCCCATGCTCTCCTTTTTTAAATTAATTTTTGATTTATATCAGCAAATATTCAAGTCGAACGCACGTGAGACTTGGTGCGTGATTCTGGTCAGCGAAAGCTGACATATTCTTCTCAGAATCACTGCACATCCCCGCGGAGCGTTTATCTCAGTCGGAGATTGTACTCCCACTGAGAAAGACTTGTTATTACTCACCACTTGCAGAAGTGGGAGTCTTCTCGACTGAGATAACCGCCAAAAACATCTTATTTTGCGCGCAAAAAAGACCTGCAAATCTTCTTTCGAAGACTTACAGGTCTTTAAACTCATTTTCATCATACGAACTGTCTGATTATGGTCTATGATACTTATTTTGCGTAATCTGTTACTCGGCTTTCACGAATAACATTTACCTTAATCTGACCCGGATATTCCAATTCAGCTTCAATCTGTTTTGAAACGTCTCTAGCCAGAAGTACCATATCTGCATCACTGATCTGCTCAGGTACAACCATAATACGAACTTCTCTGCCCGCCTGAACTGCAAAAGATTTGTCTACTCCCTTGAAACTGTTTGTGATATCTTCCAGTTTCTTTAATCTGTTTGAATATGTTTCCAGTGTCTCTCTACGTGCACCCGGTCTTGCTGCGGAAATCGTATCTGCAGCCTGTACCAGACATGCGATCAAGCTCTCCGGCTCAACATCGCCATGATGAGCTTCTACTGCATTGATAACGGTAGGGGACTCTTTGAACTTTCTACAAAGCTCAACGCCCAACTGGATGTGAGAACCTTCCATCTCGTGGTCAACAGATTTACCGATATCATGCAGAAGACCTGCACGTCTGGCAACTCTGACATCCACACCGATCTCTGCAGCAAGCAGTCCACTTAACTGTGCTACTTCGATGGAATGTTTTAATGCATTCTGACCATAGCTGGTACGGAATTTCATACGTCCAAGGAGACGTACCAGTTCCGGATGAATGCCATGTACACCTACTTCAAGTGTAGCGGCCTCACCTTCCTCACGGATCATACTCTCTACTTCTTTCTGTGCTTTCTCTACCATCTCTTCGATTCTGGCCGGATGGATACGTCCATCTACGATCAGCTTCTCAAGAGCGATACGTGCCACCTCACGACGGATTGGATCGAAACCGGACAGGATAACTGCTTCCGGTGTATCATCGATGATCAGATCTACACCTGTCATAGTCTCAAGAGTACGGATGTTACGTCCCTCACGACCAATGATACGTCCTTTCATCTCATCATTTGGAAGCTGCACAACAGAAATTGTAGTTTCGGCAACATGATCGGCTGCGCATTTCTGAATCGCATTTACTACGTATTCTTTTGCTTTCTTTCCAGCCTCTTCCTTTGCCTGATGCTCCATTTCCTTGATCAACTTTGCAGTATCCAGTTTCACATCTTCTTCAACTGTTTTCAGGAGATATTCTTTTGCCTGTTCAGAGGTGAGTCCTGAAATTCGCTCCAGTTCCTGTATGCGTTCTTCATTCAGCTTGGCAACTTCTGCTTTCTGTCGCTTAATCTCTTCTTCTTTTACCGCAAAGCTCTGCTCACGTCGCTCGATAGCTTCCAGTTTTTTATCCAGATTAGCCTCTTTCTGTTCTACACGACGCTCATTACGCTGAATCTCAGATCTGCGGTCTTTAATCTCTTTGTCAAGTTCGTTCTTTGTCTTGATGGACTCTTCCTTGACTTCAAGTAAAGCCTCACGTTTCTTCGTCTCAGCAGATTTCACAGCTTCATCAATAATTGCTCTCGCACGATCCTCTGCACTTCCGATTTTCTCATCAGAGACTTTCTTGAAATGTGCATTAGATGCTACGTAAGTAAGCAAGATTGCAACTACAGCAGTAATTACCACCGCAATGATAATCTGCGCCACAGGAGCACCTCCTTATTTAATTTTCATTGTACATATAACAATTTATATCTGGTATTATGTCATAAATTACAACTATTAAATTTTATACTTTTTTGTGCTTTCTGTCAAGCAAATAATACTAACCAGGGCACTAAACTGTATACAATCCATAACCGTTTCGACACAAAAATCCTTTTCATTTCAGGTAAATAATTCACCCAAAAGCACTTATATACACCGATATACGTAAATTTCCGACTTTGTCCATTATAAAGTAACAAAATCCGCAAACTTCCCTCATTCGATCAGATCCCCATTCGATGCCGGATAGTCTCAGGCCGAAAACCTCTGCGCATCAGATACTGATAAATCCGCTGTTTTTCTTTCTGATCCATCGTTTCCGCATCATAATGCTTCTTTTCCAGCAAACGGTCGATCAGCTGTTCTTCCTCGCCGGAATATTCGTCTTCCAGCGCCTGTTCGATCAGATCTGACGCGACACCGCGCTCATACAGCTTCATTTTTAACTGCAGCCGGCTCTTCTCCGTCTGATGATATCGGATGTATGTACAGGCATAACGATAATCATCTACATAATGGAAAGACTTCACATAATCAATAGCACACTGCACGATTTCCTCCGGATAACCGTTCTCCTGCAACTTCTGACGCAGTTGATACTCCGTCCGTTCCATTCTCTGCAAAATATACAGAGCTCGGCGCTTTGCACGTTTTTCCAAAATCTCCGTACAGATTTCATTCCATTCCTGGTCAGACAGCGTGCCTCCCTCTGTCATGCGATATTTTGCCGCTTCTTTTTCATAAATGGGAAAGGAAAGCCCTCCCTCCAGTCGAATGGTAAGCTTTCCTTTTTTCCCTCTGATAATCTCCTGTATCTGCATTATTCTGCGTCAGTCTGTGCAGCAGCTTCCACAAAAGCATCTGCACCGGCTCCTTCTGCCGTTTCTTCGCCTTCACCATCCAGATGATAGTACGCACGTACTTTTGCTTCGATTTCCTGGCAGATCTCCGGATTCTCTTTCAGGAATTTCTTGGCGTTCTCACGTCCCTGGCCGATTTTCTCGCCGTTGTATGCATACCATGCACCTGATTTATTGACCACGTCTGTATTTGCCGCCAGATCAAGGATATCGCCCTCTCTGGAGATTCCCTGTCCGAATACGATATCAAACTCAGCCTCTTTGAATGGCGGAGCAATCTTATTCTTAACAACTTTGATACGTGTATGGTTTCCAAGGATCTCACCAGCCTGTTTTAAAGCCTCTACGCGACGTACATCCAGACGGATGGATGAATAGAATTTCAACGCACGTCCACCGGTTGTTACCTCTGGATTTCCGAACATAACACCAACTTTCTCACGCAACTGGTTGATAAAAATAACGATACAGTTTGATTTGCTGATTACAGCCGTCAGTTTACGCAGAGCCTGTGACATCAGACGTGCCTGCAGACCTACGTGTGAATCACCCATATCACCCTCGATTTCTGCCTTCGGAACCAATGCCGCAACAGAGTCCACGATCACGATATCCACTGCACCAGAACGAACCATAGTCTCTGTGATCTCAAGAGCCTGCTCACCGTTATCCGGCTGGGAAATATAAAGATTATCAATGTCTACACCGATATTCTTCGCATAAGCCGGATCAAGGGCATGCTCTGCATCAATAAATCCTGCGATACCTCCGCGTTTCTGTACCTCAGCTACCATATGTAACGCTACGGTAGTCTTACCACTGGATTCCGGTCCGTACACCTCAATGATACGTCCTCTTGGCACACCGCCAAGTCCCAGCGCGATATCAAGGCTTAAGCATCCGGTCGGAACAGTCTCCACATTCATATGTACGCTCGGATCTCCCAGTTTCATAACAGATCCTTTACCATACTGCTTCTCAATATGCGCGATTGCTTCGTCCAGCGCTTTTAATTTTGCTTCTTTCTGAACTTCCATTTTATCATTTTTTGCCATACTTTCGTTTCTCTCCTTATCTGAACAGCCTGCGTTCCTGTTACATTTCTTCGAAAAATTTGTCATCAGCTGCAAATAATCGTTCCTGACTGATCATCCATCACACTCATACTTACATCTGCTCATGAACATTGCTCGCATTCATTTCCTGTCTATTTTTATTCAAAAGTGAACATTTGTTCGCGTCTGTTCCTATCATATTATAAATACCTTCAAAAGTCAATCCCGATTATAACATTCTGCCGGGTTCCTGTCACTTAGAAAAAATCGGCCTTTTACTATCTCTGTTTTTTATATTATGTATAACGAAAAACTGTCCGGCATAACACCGGACAGCAATTTTTTTCAATGTATTTTTCCTATGCAAGTGCTTTCTGCAGTTCATCCTCAGTCTGTAATCCAACCGCGCGGTAAGCAACCTCACCGTTTTTGATCACAAGGATGGTCGGGATGCTTGCTACCTCAAACTCACGCGCAAGTTCCATCTGCTCGTCCACGTTTACTTTGCCAAATACTGCAGTATCTGCATTTTTCTCAGCAAATGTGTGGAAGATCGGAGCCTGCATCTGGCATGGTCCACACCAGGTTGCCCAGAAATCAAGCATTACCGGTTTCTCACTGTTTAATACTTTCTCGTCAAAATTTTCAACTGTAACTTCCAGAATTTCCATTTTATTTTCCTCCGTAAACAAAGCAGTATTTCCATATACAAAAAGCATATCATTACTGCAAAACCACTTCCGGTTCACAACATTTTATCTATGCATTTCCGAAAGCAAATTAATTAGTACCAAACTCAGACAGAACCAGACCTTCGTTTCGATCCAGTGTCATGCCAACACTCCATGCATTTACAAAGAGTAATAATGGATTGCCCTTCAGATCTTTGATCTTCTTCATATCAGAAGTACCACTTAAGTGATCCAGGTCAATATCCTTATTTTCAATCCAGCGAATGTGCTCATACGGCAGATTCTCCAGACGAATCTCTACATTATATTCATTTTCCAGACGGAACTTCAATACATCAAACTGCAGGACACCGACAACGCCGACGATGATCTCCTCCATACCGGTGTTGAACTCCTGGAAGATCTGGATCGCGACTTCCTGCGCGATCTGGGAAATACCTTTGACGAACTGTTTACGTTTCATGGTATCTAACTGACGCACTCTTGCGAAATGCTCCGGCGCGAAAGTCGGGATTCCCTCAAAAGCGAATTTATCTTTTGCAGTGGTCAGTGTATCTCCGATAGAGAAAATACCCGGATCGAACACTCCGATAATATCTCCGGCATACGCTTCCTCTACGATTTTACGCTCCTGCGCCATCAGCTGCTGCGGCTGGGAAAGTTTCAACTGCTTGTTGCCCTGCACATGGAATACTTCCATGCCTGCCTTAAACTGTCCGGAACAGATACGCATGAATGCGATTCTGTCACGGTGCGCTTTGTTCATATTTGCCTGAATTTTAAATACAAACGCACTGAAATCTTCGGAAAACGGATCGATCTCGCCTTTGTTTGACATTCTCGGCAATGGTGAAGTGGTCATCTGCAGGAAATGCTGCAAAAATGTCTCCACACCAAAGTTGGTCAGCGCAGATCCGAAAAATACCGGTGACAGCTGTCCTTTGGATACCAGATCCATGTCAAACTCAGCGCTGGCGCCATCTAACAGCTCGATTTCTTCCTCTAACTGTTCTTTATAGTCTTCCCCGATTTCTGCCAGCAATTCCTCAGAATCCAGATCAAACTCTTTTTCCTCGCCCTCTTTGGTTCCTTTTAATGTATCAGAGAATGTCATAACTTTCTTTGTATTTCGATCATAGACACCTTTGAAATTTTTACCGGAACCGATCGGCCAGTTGATCGGGCAG
>OGYU01001953.1_pt1 | contig 13907 bp, 9 predicted proteins | sample 1576581 | NCBI WGS metagenome assembly OGYU01 (sample SAMEA3541547, study PRJEB24748) | human gut metagenome | biome: human gut; feature: human-associated habitat; material: faeces | place: China | collected 2012 | reverse complement strand
AGTCTGGGCCGTGTCTCAGTCCCAATGTGGCCGTTCAACCTCTCAGTCCGGCTACTGATCGTCGCCTTGGTGGGCCGTTACCCCGCCAACCAGCTAATCAGACGCGAGCTCATCTAAAAGCGGATTGCTCCTTTGGCATCAAAAACATGCGAATTTGATGCTTTATGCGGTATTAGCAGCCGTTTCCGACTGTTATCCCCCTCTTAAAGGCAGATTGCTCACGCGTTACTCACCCGTCCGCCACTAAGTCGAGAATTCCAATCCCGAAGGATTTTCCAAAACGACTCCGTTCGACTTGCATGTGTTAGGCACGCCGCCAGCGTTCATCCTGAGCCAGGATCAAACTCTCTAAAAATTGTATTAGAACGAAATTTCTTTCGTTTTAACCGACTTTAGAGTCTGACGTGTCACTTTATTTTAACTGGAGTTGTGACTTCCAGCGATTTACCAAGAGTAAAAAACTCTCGAAATTTCAGGTTCGCACTACAACCTTCGTTCTTTTGAACAAAAGTTTAAGCACATCGTTGTTTAATTTACAAGGTACAATCTGCTGTTTTGCGCTTGTTTCTGAACTTTTCAGCTCATCAACTCTCGCTGACAGCTTATTTAGTATACCGCAGTATGCGCCCAATGTCAACACTTTTCTTTAACTTTTTTCAAAAAATTTTTACAGGAAATTTGTACACTCTATATATACCTATATAATATATTCCTCCTGTCCAAATGTCCTGAAAATAAAACACCACCTGCCGCTGTATACAATATGTATCGCACATACAAAAAATTTTTCTTTTATTAAAAAACATGTTTGGAGTTAGCTTATTCTAACTCGTTGCAGGATTTTGTGTACTTTTTGTGTTGTTTATGTGATACGGCCATTCTTTCCTGTAAATATCAGGATTTGACAACACAAAATCTTTATGGTATTTTATTACCTACTTATGAGTTAGCGTATGATAACTCATTGTGGTTACGCTCCTTTCCTATGGAAAGGAAAATTTTTACCGGTATAGTTAGCCCAGTCTAACGACAAGGAGGAAATATACTTGAACAAAAAACGTACCCTTGCGATGCTTTTGGCAGGAGCTATGCTACTGCCAGCGAATGCATTCGCTGCCTCGCCCGAAGACTTTACCGATTTCCCGACCGACTGGTCCGCGGCCGGCCTGCGCAGCGCTGTACAGAACGGCCTGCTGAACGGCTCAAACGGCCAGATTAACAGCTCCGGCCTGCTGATTCGTGCCCAGATGGCTGCTATCGTCAACCGCGCCTTTGCCGCTCGCAAAACAGCTGATCTGTCGGTTTACAGCGATGCAAACACTTCTGCATGGTATTACAACGATCTCGAACTGGCCGTTGCCATGCGCACATTTCAGGGTGCAAACGGCAAACTGAATCCCGAAACGCCGATCACCCGTGAAGAGGCTTTTGTTGTCCTCGCGCGTGCATTTGCACTTGAAAGCGGCGATACGTCCGTTCTGAACAATTACACCGATGGTGCTTCGGTCTCTGCATGGGCACAAAGCAGTGTAGCTGCATTGATTGAAAACGGCTATGTCAACGGTGCAAATGGTAAGCTGAACCCGAAAACCAGCATCACCCGTGCGGAATTTGCCAAGGTCATCAGTGAGATGGCCAGCACCTACGCCGATGCAGACGATTCTCTGTCTGCCACGGTGGACGGCAGCGTTATTGTGCGTGAAAACGGCGTTTCCCTGTCCGGCAAGACCATCAACGGCGACCTTATCATTGCAGACGGCGTCAGCAGAATCGACCTGACGGGTGTTACTGTCACCGGCCGCATTGTGCTGCGCGGCGGCGAAAGCGGTGTAACCTTCAAGGACACCAAGGCCGGCAAGGGCATTATCGCTAATACCGACATTGCGGTTTCCGGCTCAGTTGACAACATCACAGTCGCACAGGGTTCTGCCATTACCGTAAACAGCGACGCGTCTGTCGGTTCCATCAACGTCAACGCAGAAGGCGCAAAGATTACCGGTGCAGGCAAGGTTGGAACCGTAAAGGCGAACGCCAATAACGTAACCGTTACCACCACCGGCACCAAGGTTACCGCAGCAGACAGCATTTCCGGCGTCAAGGCCGGTGATAAAGCGGTTTCCGCAGGTAAGACCGAGACGGTTGGCAGCACAGCTTCCGGCGGCTCGAGCGGCGGTTCGTCCTCGGGTGGTTCGTCCTCCGGCGGTTCGTCCTCCGGCGGTTCGTCTTCGGGTGGTTCGTCGAGCGACGGTTCTACTGCACAGCAGAATCTTGTTGTGGCTGAGCAGACCAAGCTGGTTGATATGAACACCGTAAATCTGGGTGCACTCGGCCAGTTTGTTGTGGTGCATTTTGAAAAGGGCAATAATCTGGATAACTGCACACTGACCGTTGACGGTGCAGAAATCAACTCTGCCTGCACAGATGTCTCGACCGATGGCAGCATTGTTAAGTGGCAGTCTACCGTTCTCAACCCGAGCACGCTGACCGTTACCAACAAGAGCACTGGCAAGACCCAGACGATCCATCTTGGCGGCACGAATACCGCAACACCGACCGTAGCTGGTAAACCGCAGGATTACAATCTGCTCGCACACGGTCCGGTTTATGTTTGGGACTATCATCAGACCAACAAAGATAGCGCCGGTAATGTCCGCGTTTCCCCGTCTCACACCACCATTGACACAGCAGAGGCTTCCAACGCGATCCGCTTCTACTCTCCGGACGCAGTTCTGACGAAATCCGAGAATTCCGGCAATCTCTACGGTGTTACCGGCACCGTAGAACTGATGTTCAACTACGCAAACGGCACCCAGGCAGAGCGTGACTGGGTAGACGGCATTAGCAGCGTTGTACTGCTCCAGGATGACGAAAGCAACAGCGAACTGAATACCAATCTGACGTGGGAGCTTGACAAAGCCTATCCGCACGGTAAAGCTGTAGATGGTGTACAGCCGACGGTTGCCTGCATCAAGGTTCCGATTGGCCAGATCAACTTCTACTCCAACGGCCGCTACAAGCTGCGCGTTGTATCCAACGGCAAAGCCGAGCTGTTCCCCATCCATGTGGTAAACGAAAAGACTCCTTCTATGTCCCTGAGCGACATGAGCGCCAAGAGCGGTGTCAACACGCACTTTGAAGTATCCGATATGCTGTACGGCATTACTCAGCCGATTTATCGTGTAGAGCTGACCGACCCGAACGGTGACACCTCTGAGCTGACAAAAATTGATGACTGGTACCTGATCGGCGATACTTTCGTACTGTACAACGACAACACCGATCATCTTTCGGTTTCCGGCAACTATACGCTGACGATCTATGCAAACGGCTTCAAGAAGTTCAACAAGACCTTCTACGCATCCGGTGCAGACAATCAGCAGGTAGTTACTCCGGCGGCTCGCGCAGCGGCAGCAGGTGTCGATGCACTTTCTGCTGCAACCAGCGGTGGCTGCGGCGCTACCTCGTCCAGCGGTGCCGAGGGCGGCAGCAATACCATGAACGCTGACCTTGTTTTCAGTGCCGACCTGCTGACCAATGCTAAGATTGTAGAAGAACTCAAGCTGGATAACACCTACGCTAACGCAATCTCCGAGCGCTGGGATAATATGATCTCCGACTCAATCTATTATGAAGGTGCAGAAAAGGTTTACACCCGCACCGGCTTCTTTGATGCAGCAAATCAGGCCCGCACCCAGAATCAACTTCTCACCTTTGCAGAATATACCGCACGCGAAGATGCAAAAACCACGCCGAACCGTCCTTATGCGGTAAAGAAGGTACTGGAAGATAATCTGCTCGGCGAGGCCACCTCGTTCAGCGAGGCTTCTTCGTGGGCTGCACCGTATCTGGTTCCGGTTGTTGAAACCGAAGATACTGACGGCAACAAAACCTTTGAGCATGTTACCTCGATCAGCGAAGGTCAGGATGTTACTCTGCTTGCTTCTGGCAGCGATGTAGCAGCATACCTTGACAAGCTGCAAAACACCGATAAGTCTCAGGTATACCTGAATCAGGGCACCAGCACGCTGTCCCCGCTGGTAAAGGGTACGGATTACACCATTGATACCGATAAGGGCACCATTACCATCAAGGCTGATAAGCTGAAATTGAGTGATAATGACCTGAAGATCGTCGTAGAAAACTACCAGCCGGTTAAGCTGACGCTGACGGTAAATAAAGAACAGGAAAACGTTTCTCTTTCTGCACCGGAATCGGTTGAACTTGGCAATGATGTTACGATCACCTGCAGCAGTGCAGATCACGTAAATGGCGTTTGCGATTTCTTCAAATATCTGAATAAGAATACCGCTGTTCGCATGACCGGTCCTGATGGCACGACTCGTAATGTACTGCCAGATGGTCAGGAAGGCACGAACCTTGGCTGGAAGGTCAACGGCAATACGCTGACGATTGGTGCAAACCTGTTTAAAGAGACGCAGTTTAACAATGCAACCGGTACCTACACGCTGACTCTGGCTCCGGATTATTACACTGAGCAGACCGTTTCCTTTGAAGTAAAGGCTAAGGATAACTCTGGTAATACTGAGGTCACCACTAAGGATGCACCGACTCCGACAAGTGCTGAAAAAGATTTCTCCCGTGATTTCAAGATTACCTTCGGCATGAATAATGACGATTACATGAAAGCCATTACTTCAATTAAAGTAAACTCAACTTCTTACACCTCTGGTTCTGTATGGAACAACAATAAGTATTCTATTGCAGTTACCGATGGCTCGATTTCTCTCGGTAACTCCGCTTTCACCGAGGACAACAATATCGTTACCATCACCGCTACCGGCTACAAGGAACTGACGGTTACCATCACCAAGGACGGTAATCTGGTTGACAATGATAACAGCAACTCCGGTAATAATTCCGGTAGCAATACCGGTGGCAACGGTAACGCAGGCGAAACTACTCAAAAAGATTATCCCAGTAACATGGGTTTCAATTATGGTGGTACACTCTATTTCGATCAGGGCGGTTCTAATGCAGCCGCAGAGCCTTACCTTAACAGTATTACCAAAATTACGCTGAATGGTAAAACACTTTCTCCGATGGATAGTTCCAGTTGGTGGATTAAAACCGGAGAATATAATGTAAAATCAAGTTCTACCGATAAATACATCGAATTTTACTCGCAGGACTTTTCCGAATCCGAGAACATTCTGATTATTTATGCCGATGGTTACAAAGATATGACGCTCAAAGTCAACAAGCGCGGCAGTAAAATCATCGAGTAACCCCAACAAAAAGGAAACCCACCCGGGTTTCCTTTTTTCTTACCTATATTCCCTCAGCAGCGCCTGACACCCTTCCAGCAAATCCTCCCACACGGCATCAAAATCGCCGGTATACCATGGGTCAGCGACCTCCTCGCCTTTTCGGTCGGTAAAATCCAGCAGCAAATGCAGCTTTCCGTCCGGATCGCCGCCGCAAATGCGCTGCATGGTGCGCAGATTGGACCGGTCCATGCCAATCAGCAGATCAAACCGATCATAATCTGCGCGCGTCATCTGCCGCGCCGCATGCTGCCCGCACGGGATTCCCTGCTCAAACAGCTTGCGCCGCGCCGGCGGATACACCGGATTGCCGATCTCCTCACGGCTGACAGCCGCCGATTCGATCTCCCAGTCACCCGCGACGCCTTCTCGCTTTACCAGTTCCTTCATGATATATTCTGCCATCGGACTGCGGCATATATTCCCATGGCAGATAAAAAGTATCCTCACCCAAACGCCTCCTGCTGTTTTTCTCCATCATATCACACAGAGCCGCAATCGTCACGCAATTTCAAAACCCCGGTGCTCCCACCATTCCTGTGAACGGCATGCGCGCCTCGTTTTTTTCCGTGCAAAACAGTACCCCGCCGAACGGAATTTTACTCGCTTTCCATCCGGCGGGGTATCTCAATTATGAGGAGTTGTTCTTCATATTGCGGAAGCTGCGACCCTGCAATTCATCAGCCGGTATCGAAGAAGCCGTTACTCGACGGTGCTGTCCGCGCCTTCCGCTGTACTTATACCATAGCAGATTTTCGATCAGCCGGAACGCCTTTTTCACGAAATGCAGTTTTACGGGAATGAAATGCAGAAAGACTCTGCCCGAAAGTAAGAAATTGTCAGCCGTGTCGTTATGCAGATTCTTAACAAACAGGCATGAAAAAGGGTTTCCCGATGGGAAACCCTTTCAATTTACAATTTTACATCCGGTTAGAATGTAGGCAGATTCTTTTTCCATGCGCCGGACTTATAGAAGAACACCGACAGACCTGAGCCGAGGAACCAGCCGATCGGCCAGCTGAGCCAGATACCGTGCTCGTTGCCTACCACATAGAACAGCGCAATGGACAGCACCACGCGGATAATCAGGTCGGAGAACGTCGTTACCATGAACGGACGCATTGCACCGGCACCGCGCAGCACGCTGTCGCACACGAACTTGGTGCATACGACCAGATAGAACGGTACGACCGTGAACAGATAGCCTCGTGCGACATCAATAACGCCGGAGGCACTGCCCGCCGGAATGAACAGGCTGATAATCTTGTTCGCAAACGGCAGATAGATCGCCATAAACACCACGGACAGGCCGAGCGAATACACCGCACCCCATTTGAGACCCGGACCGATGCGGTCCAGCTTGCGGGCGCCGATATTCTGCGCAACATAGCTGGACAGACCGGACGCGAACGACATGCAGCAGGTCAGCGCAAACTGGTTGACGCGGTTTGCCGCCGAGAATCCCGCGATAACGGTCGCACCGCACAGGTTGATGTAATACTGGATGACCACATTGCCGACCGATACAAAGCTCTGCTGTGCGATGGACGGCACGGCGTAGTTAGTCAGGCGGCGCAGCATTTCGGGCGCGAACAGCACGAAATGGTTGCCCGTATCAAACGAACGCACACGGCGCAGCAGCAGCACAAACGCCAGAATACCGGACGCACCCTGCGCAATAAACGTCGCCCATGCAACACCGGCAACGCCCCAGTGCAGACCGGCAACAAATACCATATCCAGAATGACATTGCCGACCGAGGACAGCACAAGCAGGATCAGCGGCGTTCGGCTGTCGCCCATGGCATTGAAGATACCCGTACACACGTTATAGATAAACAGGAACAGCAGACCGAACACATACACGCGCAGATACAGCGAGCCGTCCGCAAAGATATTCTCCGGCGTGGACAGCGCGTTCATGATGCCGTGCGTACCGATGGCTCCGATCAGCGTCAGCAGCAGCGCTACCGTCGTGGTGGTGAGCAGTGCGGTCGAGATGGCGGTCTTCATGCGCAGATAGCGCTTTGCGCCGAACAGCTGCGAGACGAGTACACCGGTACCGATGTTGATACCGGTTGCAACCGCAACGAACAGCTGCGTGATCGGATAGCTCGCGCCGACGGCGGCCAGCGCCAGCTCACCGGCTTCTACGGTCTCGGCAAAACGGCCTACGATGATGGAGTCAGCCATCTGGTACAGCTGTTGGAACGCAACGCTGAGCAGCAGCGGAATCGAGAACCAGAACAGCTTCTGCGACGGTTTTCCGACGGTAAGGTCAGTGGTCAAATGGGATACCTTCTTTCGGGAGTCTGCTTATCCAGTTTTGACCGGATAAAATGGGATTTATTGCAATTTTATGCTCTCCCCGAAGGGAGAGCATAATTTTTCGACTTTAATTGACGTTGTTACGCCTTTTTCTTCTGGCGTGCAGTAATAACCGCAACGGTGAGCACCAGCAGCACCACACCTACGCCAAGCGCCAGAATGTCGTTTCCGGTCACACCGCCGACAAGGAAGCCTACAAAGCTTATCGCCGCGATCATCAGCGCGTACGGCATCTGCGTGGAAACGTGATCAATGTGGTTGCACTGTGCACCCGCGGATGCGAGGATGGTCGTATCCGAAATCGGCGAGATGTGGTCGCCGCAGACCGCACCGGACAGGCAGGCTGCCACGGTCATGATCAGCATGGTGGACGGTGCATCGCCGAATACCGCAATAGCGATCGGGATCAGGATGCTGAACGTGCCCCAGGAAGTACCGGTGGCAAAAGCCAGACCGAGCGCGATGAGGAAGAATACCGCCGGCATGAACATACCGATGGTGGATTCCGCCTTCACTACAGAGGATACGAAGCCGCCGATGTTGAGGTACTCTTCACGGCAGACACCAGACAGCGTCCACGCGAGCGTCAGGATGAGGATAGCCGGAACCATCGCCTTGAAGCCCTCGGTGAATGCCTCACAGAACTGGCCAAAGGACAGCACCTTGCGCGGGATGTACAGCACAAAAGTGAACAGCAGCGTAAAGAACGAGCCGAGCACCAGCGCGGTGGAAGAATCGCAGTTTGCGAACGCCTCAACGATGTTCGCGCCTTCCAGAATGCCGCCGGTGTACAGCATACCTGCAATGCAGAGCACGATCAGTACGCTGATCGGCAGGATCAGGTCGTAAACCTTGCCCGAGCCGGCTACAACGTGAGTCTCCTCAATCAGAGAGAGATCATCATCCTTATGCGCAAGCTCGTACTTTTTCATCGGGCCGAAGTCGAAATCAGCAGCCATCAGCCAGATGAGGAACGCGAGCGTCAGCAGCGCGTACAGGTTCAACGGGATGGTCTTGAGGAACAGCGAGAAGCCGTCCAGCGTGCTCGATTCCGGCAGAGACGAGCCGACCGCCGCCGCCCACGAGGAGATCGGCGCGATGATGCAGACCGGAGCCGCCGTTGCATCGATGATGTACGCCAGCTTTGCCCGGGAAATGCTGTACTTGTCCGTCACCGGGCGCATGACCGTGCCGACGGTGAGGCAGTTGAAGTAATCGTCCACGAAAATGAACATTCCGAGGAACGAGGTCGCAAACGACGCGCCGCGCCGGCTGCGAATGGTTTTGACCGCCCACTCACCGTATGCGCGTGATGCGCCCGATTTGGTGATGAGCGATACCAGAATACCGAGCAGTACGAGGAAGATACAAATATTGATATTATCTCCCAATTTACTGCCCATGATGGTGAAAGTCGTCTCGACGGCTTTCAGCGGATGGAAGCCCGTATAGAGCAGCGCACCCGAAAGAATACCGATCATCAGCGAGGAGTAAACCTCCTTCGTGATCAGTGCAAGCGCGATCGCGATGATCGGCGGCAGCAGTGTCCAAACAGTTGCCGTAACGTCCATTCCTTATTTCCCCCTTATACACAGACAAATCGTGTCCGCAATTCCATTCTATTTTATATGGATTTAACCGGATTTACAAGTGCTAATCCTGTTTTTTCCGTCCGAAAGGATATTTTTGTGCAACTTGCAATGGTTTAACGTCATAAATCGTGTTTATAGCGACACCATTCCGCAATCACCTGCCGCCGAAGCGCCAGCACGCCCGCCAGATTAGGCAGCGCCATCAAGCCGTTGAACGTGTCGCTGAGCGCCCACACCGGCTCAAGCCGCATCATGCAGCCCGCTACCGCCGCCAGAAGAAAGGCCGCCTTGTAGACCGGAATTACCCGCTCCCCCATCAAATAGGCCGCTGCACGCTGCCCGTAATACGACCAGCCGAGCAGGGTCGAGAATGCAAACAGCGCGAGCGACACCGCAACGAAGCCCCCGCCGAACCGTCCGAATACGGTGGAGAACGCCTCTGCGGTAAGCTGTGCACCGGTTGTCAGCTGAGAAAGCAAAGGCGTGCCGGACGCGAGCGCGTAGCGGCTTACGTCGTATACCCCGCTCGTGAGAATGACGAACGCGGTGACACTGCACATCACAATCGTGTCGAAGAACACCTCAAAAACCGCCCACATCCCCTGTTCACACGGCTCTTTTGCGTCTGCGGCAGCATGCACCATGACGGACGAGCCCAACCCGGCCTCATTCGAGAACACGCCGCGCGACACACCCGCCCGGACGGCCTGCGTCATGCCGTAGCCGAGCACGCCGCCCGTGCCTGCCCTTGTATCGAACGCCATCGAACAAATCTGCGCGAATGCCTGCGGCAGATTCGCTCGATGCACCCACAGCACAACGACCGCGCCGCCCATGTAGAACAGCGCCATGAACGGCACGAGTGTTTCCGTCACGCGGGACAGCCGTTTGAGGCCGCCGAGAAGCACCGCGCCGAGCAAAACCGCTGTCACCGCGCTGACGATCCCGCTCGGTATGCCGAACGAGCCGGAAAGTCCCTGCGCGATTGAATTGCACTGGCTCATGTTGCCGATACCGAACGATGCCAGCACACAGAACAGCGCAAAGGCTCCCGCCAATAGCGGACTGTGCAGACCGTTTTTCAGATACAGCATGGCTCCGCCGCGCCAACTGCCGTCGCTCCCCTTTTCACGGTAGAGCATCCCGAGCGTGTTCTCCGCAAAAGCCGTCATCATGCCGACAAAGGCGCTCACCCACAGCCAGAGCACCGCGCCCGGACCGCCGAGCGTCAGCGCGGTTGCCACGCCCGCAATGTTGCCCGTACCGACCGTTGCGGCAAGCGCAGTGCACATGGCCGCAAACGGCGAAACGCCGCCGCTTGTCCGTCTTGCGGCACCGGTAAAGCAGGAAAACAGCGTTTTCTGCAACCAGAGCGCGCAGTACCGCACCTGAAAAACGCCGGTCACCGCTGTGAAGTACAATCCGGTGCCAAGCAGCAGAATCAGCATGGGCGCGCCCCATATCAGGCCGCGCAGCCGCTCATTTACTTGTAAGATATCGTCCATCGGCATCCCACCTCTCCCCTGTTCCGCATTATATGAACCGGATTTCAGCGGCAGAACGCCCATAATTACACATTTCTAACGACTAATTCCTACTTCAAATAGCAGAAAGCCGCCCGGACAGGCGGCTTTCTGCTATTTGTGAAATTATTCCATCATACCAACGCAGTCGAAGTACGGCTTCTCTGCAATCTTGTCCTTATTCTCCTTGAACAGCGTGTGACCGAGTGTGATGACCAGATAATCTGCCTTGAGAACCTCCTCGAACGATACGTTCGGGATGTTCTGCACCTCAGTGTCCTTGGCGAACGGCTCACACGCGATAACCTTTACGCCCTTTTCCTGCAGGATGTGGCACAGCTCGATAGACGGCGACTCACGCAGGTCGTCAACGTCCGGCTTATAGGACAGGCCGAGCACGCCGACCGTGTCGGTTACCTTCTTCATCTTTGCTACAACCTTGTCAGCGACGAAGTGCGGCTTGTTCTCGTTGCGCTCGCGTGCCGCAAGGATAACCTTTGCCTCCGCCGGGAACTGCTCGTAGATAAACCACGGATCAACTGCGATGCAGTGGCCGCCAACGCCGACACCCGGGGTCAGGATGTTAACGCGCGGATGGCAGTTTGCCAGCTTGATCAGCTCAAAAACGTCAATGCCCATCTTGTCGCAGATGACGGACAGCTCGTTTGCGTAAGCGATGTTGACATCGCGGAAGGTGTTCTCGGTCAGCTTGCACATTTCGGCGGTCAGGTCGTCGGTCTTGTGAACAACACCCTTCTCAAGCACCTTCTCGTAGATGGATGCCGCCATTTCAGCAGCCTCCGGCGTGCGGGCGCCGACGATGCGGTCATTGTTCTTCAGCTCGTACATCATGTTGCCCGGGATAACGCGCTCCGGACAATGTGCAACGTGAATCTCATTCATCGGGATGCCGGATTCCTCGCTCAGTACGCGTGCGAGCATCTCGGAGGTGTGCGGCGGCACGGTGGACTCCAGAATGACCAGATTGGACGGCTCGAGCATCTTGCCTGCCATGCGGCCTGCAGACTCTACAAAGCGCAGATCGGCCTTGTGGCTGCCGTTCTCGTCCTTGAAGAACGGCGTCGGCACCGAAATATAAAATACATCGGACTTGCCAAGCTCTTCGGAAAAATGCAGATGACCGTGTGCAACAGCCTTTTCAAATGCTTCCTGCAGACCCGGCTCTACAATATGGATATGACCGCCCTGCAGGGTTTCGATGGTCTTTTTGTTTACGTCAAAGCCGCAGACCTCAAAACCAGCCTCAGCCAGCGTGATCGCCGTCGGCAGGCCGATATAACCCAGTCCCATGACAGTAATTTTCATAATTTTCGTACCTCGTTCAGCATAATCTTCTTACATTATACCACTTTTTTCACGGAATTCAACGTAGTGTTTGAATTTTCACCGAAAAGAGTCTATAATAATACTATCGTTCGTTTATGCAAGTATCATAAACGGCTGTCGGAACCTTTTATCTTCCGATTACATATACTGCTTTATACCCCTAAAGTTTGGAAGGGATACTATGATTTTTAAGGGATTGCTTGAGGATGCACGCTCGATCCGGGACCGCGACCCGGCAGCACGCACCACACTGGAAGTTGTTTTGCTCTATCAGGGCTTTCACGCCCTGTTTTACCACCGTCAGGCGCACTGGCTGTACAAACACAAGCATTTCTTTCTTGCGCGTGCGCTGTCGCAGTTTGCGCGGCATATGACCGGTATTGAGATCCACCCGGGCGCAAAGATCGGCAAACGCCTGTTTATTGACCACGGCATGGGCATCGTTATCGGTGAAACCGCTGAGATTGGCGACGACTGCACGATTTACCACGGTGTAACGCTCGGCGGTACCGGTCACGACACCGGCAAGCGTCACCCGACTATCGGAAACAACGTGCTCATTTCAACCGGCGCGAAGGTTCTCGGACCGTTCAAGGTGGGTGACAACAGCCGTATCGGCGCGAATGCTGTCGTACTGCAGGAGGTTCCGCCAGATTCCACGGTTGTCGGCATCAAAGCGCGCGTCGTCAAGATTGCCGGTCAGCGTGTCGGTCCGTCTCCGGCATATGCACTCGACCAGGTCAACCTGCCGGACCCGCTTGCACAGGAGCTGTGCCGTCTGCAGAACCGTGTTTACGCCAACGAGCAGAAGCTCAAAAAGGAAGAGGAACGCGAGCGCGAAGCCGACAAATAATACACATAAAAACAAGCCCTTCGGTGCAAACTGTCACCGGAGGGTTTCTTTTATGAAAATTTCAGTGAAATATGCGGTCACAGGTGCTCTTTCCGGTGCAGCAAACGGATTTTTCGGGGCAGGCGGCGGGTTATTTCTTGTACCGCTGCTGATTTCCTGGTGCGGCATGGAGCAGAAGCGCGCGTTTGCGACCTCAGTCGCGGTAATTTTCCCGCTGTGTGCGGTCTCGGCGGTCATTTACTGGCTGAAGGGTGGTCTGCCGATTGCGCAGGCGGTGCCGTATCTGCTCGGCGGCGCGGCAGGCGGCGTGCTGGCCGGAAAGTTATTCGGCAGGGTAAAGGCAGACTGGCTGCGCCGCGCGTTCGGCGTGCTGATTCTCTACGGCGGCATCCGTGCCGTCCTGCTGCTGTGAGCGCGGTACTTGCGGTCGCGGTCGGTCTGCTGACCGGTATTTTGAGCGGCTTCGGCATTGGCGGCGGCTCACTTTTGCTGCTGTATCTGACGCTTTTTGAAGGGGCAGGGCAGTATCAGGCGGGCGGCATCAACCTGCTGTATTTTCTCTCGTGTGCGCCTGCAGCGCTGATTTCGCACCGCAAAAACGGACTCATTGAAAGGGAAGCGTTCAAATGCTGCGTACCGGCAGGTGTGGTGACGTCCGTGCTTTCGGCGCTGCTTGCCGCAAGAGTGGACACCGACCTGCTGCGGCGTGCTTTCGGCGTGGTTTTACTCTATATCGGCGTAAAAGAGACCTTTTTACGCAAAAAATAACACCTTCCTCACCAAATGTGAAGAAGGTGTTCAGTTTGTCTAAAGAGTGGATATTCCTGTCGCTCCATCCAATTCGCGCTGTAGCGCGCGTAAAATAGAATTTGCTTCGCAAATTCGTAAAAACCGGGAGCAAGTATCTCGGTTTTTACACTTCTGGAGGGAGAAAGTTTCTGTATAGGAACTTTCGGACGACTTTGGAACGGCCCACGGT
>OGYU01001946.1_pt1 | contig 13937 bp, 10 predicted proteins | sample 1576581 | NCBI WGS metagenome assembly OGYU01 (sample SAMEA3541547, study PRJEB24748) | human gut metagenome | biome: human gut; feature: human-associated habitat; material: faeces | place: China | collected 2012 | reverse complement strand
GTGCGCGAGGAGTGTCCGGATGCAAGGATCGTATTGCATCTGGATTTCGGAACGGATAATAAAATGTATCGACAGTGGTTTGATCAGGTTTCATCGTATGCGCTGGATTTTGATATTATTGGAATGTCGTATTATCCGCACTGGAACGGAAGTCTTTCACTTCTTCTGGATAATATGAATGATATCAGCAGCCGGTATGACAAAGATGTGCTTGTTGCAGAGACTTCAATTGGTTATACCACGGAAACATTTGGCTGTAACGGAATCGTTTATTCGAAGGAGCATGAAAAAATCACTGGATACCCGGCAACACAGCAGGGACAGGAAGCATTCTTGCGGGATTTGTTTGCAACGGTAAGAAGTGTAAACAATAAAAGAGGCATCGGTGTGTTTTACTGGGAACCGGCATGGCTGCCAATACCGGACTGTACGTGGGCAAGTAAGAGTGGCAGCAAGTACATGAAAGACAAGATGACAGCAGGAAATGCCATGGCAAATATGGCATTGTTTGACGAAAATGGAAACGCAAACAGCGCGCTGATAAACATGAAAACAATGTAAAGGGAGGATAATCATATGAAAAAAATAATAACAGCTGTGCTGGCTGTAACAATGGCAGTGGGAATGTTGACTGGCTGTGGAAGTGGAAGTGGAACCGGAAAAAAGGAAGCTTCCGGGGAAAAACTCGTGATTTGGACGAACATGAACGTGGAAGTGGATACCATTCAGAAATATGCAGATGAATGGGGAGAAAAGAACGGACGAAAGGTAGAAGTCATTCACCAGTCTCCATCTGTCCAGCAGTTTGCACAGGCAGTAAAAAGTGCTTCCGGACCGGATGCTGTGGTGGGTATTCCCAATGACCAGCTTGCAGATTATGTAAACGCAGATCTTACTGCAGAAGTGCCACAGGATCTGTATGCGGATCAGGATTTTTCCGATGCAGCCATCCAGGCATGTTATGTAGATGGAAAACGATATGCAGCACCACTTTCCGTAGAGACTACTGCACTGTTTTACAACACAGATCTTGTATCGGAAGTCCCAAAAACATGGGAAGAACTGGTCGATCAGGCAGCCGCAGACGGAGGTGTACAGTTTGATGCAACAAGCATATACTACGATCTTGGTTTTGTGAGAGCCTGCGGAGGTTATATTTTTAAATATCAGGATGGGGCATATGACACGGCAGACATCGGTCTTGATAATGAGGGCAGTGTGGATGCCTATGCCTTTATCAATGACCTGTGCAATAAATATAAACTGATCACGGCAGATGTGACAGCCGATATCGCAAGAAGTAATTTCCAAAACGGAAAATGTGCTTATTATATTGGTGGACCATGGGACATTGACGGTTTTACCTCTGCAGGAACTAAATTTGCTGTAGCAAAAATGCCAACTTTCCACGGACAGCCGTTTGTGACCCCGGTGGGTACACAGGTAAGTTTTGTGAGCAACAGCAGTAAAAATCAGGATGCAGCATGGGATTTTATTTCCTATCTGCTGGAAAACGGTGCACTTGGCATGTATGAGGCGGGTGACCGTATACCGGCAAAATTGGCAGATCAGGAACTTGATGAGATCCAGAGTAATGCATACACACAGGCATTTGTCGAGCAGATCAATGATGGAGAGCCGATGCCGACCGTATCAGAAATGGGACAGCTCTGGAGTATCCACACAAACAATATCCGTTCGATGTGGTCTGGGGAGCAAACACCAGAGGAAGCTGCCAAAAATATGGTTACGCAGTTGAAAGAAGCGATTGAATTGATGAATTCAGGAAAGTAGTGATGGCATGAGAAAGAAAAAGAATGCGCTTGGGTATACTTATCTGGCACCGGCACTGATCTCGATTCTGTTGGTGACATGTCTGCCAATTATTTATACGGTGATTTTATCTTTTACTAATTACAACATGTATCATCTGACAGATTACACGTTTGTGGGTCTGGAAAATTATCTGACCGTATTTTCCGGAAGCATTAAAAATGTGTTTTTCCCGGTACTTGGGTGGACGATTTGTTTTGCGCTGTTAAGTACGGCAGGTTCCTATGCAATGGGACTGATTCTTGCCATTTTGTTAAACAATCCGCATATGAAAGAATCAAAAATTTACCGTGCAGTGCTAATTGTTCCGTGGGCATTGCCATCTACGATTGCAATCCTCGCATGGCAGGGACTGCTAAATGAGCAGTATGGTGGAATCAATAATTTACTGCATACAATCGGTATTGCCTGGAATGTACCGTGGCTGACCAATCCATTCTGGGCAAGGGTTGGGTTGATTATCGTGAATGTGTGGCTGGGATTTCCCTATATGATGAATGTCTGTCTTGGTGGACTACAGGCGATTTCTGGTGAATACTATGAGGCGGCTAAAATGGATGGGGCATCAAAATTTCAGTGCTTTAAGAGCATTACATTGCCGATGGTGACAAAACTTTCCATTCCTCTTGTAATTTCCTCGTTTGCGGCTAATTTTAACAATTTTGGAAATATATATATGATTACACAAGGTGGACCAGCGAGAGTGGATAACCAGTTTGCGGGTTATACGGATATCCTTGCCAGTACCACCTATAAGATGACCACATGGTCGAACCGGTATGAACTGTCTGCAACGTTCAGTGTGCTGATCTTTATCATTGTCGGAACATTTACGCTGATTAATATGCGGCTGTCCGGCTCATTTAAGGAGGTTGATTAAATGAAAAATAAAAAGAAAATATCCGCCTCAGAACAACGGACACTGTGGGGAAGCAGAGTGGTCATATGGATCACAATGATCGTGGTGCTGTTTCCGGTCATATGGATTGTTATGTCCTCTTTTTCCGCGGGTGACAGCTTTTTCCTGTCCTCATTGTTCCCTGAAAAATTCAGCATTGAACATTATGTGGAACTGTTTCGGGAAACGGATTTTGGAATCTGGGTTTTTAATTCCCTAAAGTTTTGCTTTATTGTAGCAATCATACAACTTGTGCTTACTTCACTTGCAGCGTATGCGTTTGCAAGACTGCGGTTTGTGGGAAGAAAATATGGACTGATGGCACTTTTGATATTACAGGTGTTTCCAAACAGCATGGCAGTTGCCGGATACTATATTTTAATTTATAAGTTCGGGTTGGTGGACAACAGCTTTGCGCTCATTCTTGTGCTTGCAGGTGGAAGTGCTTACAATATCTGGTTACTTAAATCTTATATTGATGGACTTCCGGTGGAATTGGATGAAGCTGCAATGGTGGATGGAGCAAATGAATTCCAGGTTTTTTATAAGATCATCATCCCGCTTGCAATGCCACAGCTTGCCGTGATCTTCCTGTTTTCGTTTATTGCAACATACAGTGAATATGTGATTACCTCAATCTTTTTGCAGACACCGGGAAAAATGACGCTTGCACTTGGACTGCAGTCTTTTATCAGCGATCAGTTTGCTGCGCACTGGACTTTGTTTGCTGCAGCAGCAGTGATTTCATCCCTGCCGATCATGATCATCTTTATGTGCTTACAGCGATTTATTCAGAATGGATTGGTTGCCGGAGGGGTAAAAGGATAAAATGAAATATCATCGGGGATTCTTCATGAAGATGGCAAAATAGGGACGAATGAGGATTTTTCCGGATTAGCGGGTCTTTTAGAATCTGCAATTTCTGGAGTACGTGCTTCTGCTGCATCAAGTACCAAAATTATGCTTCATCTGGATCAGGGTGGAAAAAATCAGTTGTATACCTGGTATTTTGGTGGATTATTGAAAGAGTCACCAAACTTGGATTTTGATGTATTTGGATTATCTTATTATCCAATGTGGCATGGAACCATGGAGGGGCTTCAGTATAATTTGAATTACTTGGCGACCACCTATAATAAAGAAGTGTGTGTTGTAGAAACTGCGTATGCATGGACAACGGAAGATGGTGATGGTGAAGGAAATGTATTCATTAGTGGAGATGAAGAAGTTGGAGGATATCCTGCAACAGTAGAAGGACAATTTGAATTTATGAATGATCTGGAATCAATCATTTTAAATGTACCAGATGACAAAGGTATTGGATATTTTTATTGGGAACCAGAATGGATACCTGTAGAAGGCGGAACATATGCTACATCTGCAGGGGTTGCGTATAAAAATGATACCGTAACGCCAAGTAATACATGGGATAACATGACGTTGTTTAATTTTCAGGGAAATGCATTAGATTCTATTAAGGTGCTTAATAAACCGTGTGAAAATTTATTGACAAATATCAGTTTTGAACAGAATGGGATAACTACTTCACCGAGTGGATGGAATGTATGGACAAGTGATTCGTCAGATGAAAATACTGTAAGAACAGAATATGGTGATGCATATGATGGAGATTACAAATTAACATTTTGGGATGATAAAGAGTATTCGTGTTCTGTATATAAAACGTATACAAATATTCCGAATGGAACATATAAATTCTCAATTTGGGCAAAGACAAATGGGAAACAGGATGTTTTACAACTTTATGCAAAAAATTATGGAGGAAGTGAGCTTGATACCACGATTGAAACAAGTGACATTAATTGGAATATTTTTAGTATAGACAAGATTGTTGTTACAAATCATACGTTGGAGATCGGGGTTTATTCTGTAGCAGGAGCAAATGACTGGTGTAACCTTGACTTGGCAATGTTAAGAAAAATTGATTAATTATATTTAAAATTTTTAAGGGGATGGTTTTGATCGTCCCCTTAATTTTTGAATTGTACTTTGACTGGTGGAATCTTATGAAAAAGAAAATATGGAATAGGTGCAGAAAAAATGGTAGACTATAAAAAAGAGTTTTTGTAGGGGTGTAATAAATGTTAACGGATATGATGAAAGACGAATTGGTAAAAGGGTTACTTAATCTGTTTCATGAAAATTTATCAATGATTATTTTGTATGGATCTGTTGCAAGAAATGAAGCTACATCAGAAAGTGATATAGATATAGCAATCATCACTAAAAATGATATGAATGAAGAAATAAGAAATAAATTTATTTGCTGGTCAGCAGAGATGGATATACGTTATGATAAGATTTTTTCTATCATTGATATTAAAGAAGAAAATATGAAAAAGTGGGGGGAAGTGCTTCCATTTTATAAGAATGTACAAAAAGAGGGGGTTATTCTTTGGAAGGCAGCTTAAAAGAACTAGCACGATATTAGCACCTGTAGAGCAGAACATAATCTGTTTTACAGGTGCTTTTTTCAATTAATAAGGAACTGGTACTTTCGTCTCTTGTGAAAATGTCTAATTAAAAGACTAAAAAAAGACTAAAAAACTTTAAATTAAGTAATACTTTACAAATGTTTAATTTTCTATTAACTAAATATTGACTTAAAATTACTTTATGATATACTGAATTTATCAAATAAATAAAGCAATTGCACACTGGTTCCCATATTTTTTACTGCACTCCCCAAGTATGCAGTACCCTCTCCCTGAAATATGGGAAGCAGCGTGCAATTGCTTTTTTATTAAGTGAAACCGGATAGATGGAGGGCACTGGAAGGTTTTTACAAAGAAATGGAGAAGAAAGGAAAGGTAAAGCAAAAACATGAGAAGGGTAGGAAAACAGATTGTTGCAATCACACTTGCAGCGGCAATGATGGGGTCACTGACACCGGAGGCATGCACATTTTTACAAAATGAGGTGGTATATGCGGCGGAAACAAATGAAGCGTCAGCACCAACAGTAACACGTACAGAACTGTACAAAAATGAGAACGCAAAAACAACAGAAACCATTGATTTTTCAGGATTGCAAGAAGAAGACTGGAATGGTGCAGGAAAAATTACTTTTGTATATGATGAATCCATCAATGGCTCGTCGGGAAATGTGAATGAAGAGTATGAATTAACTGCAAAGGTAACACTGGATGAAACATCCTATCAGTCGCTGGATGCAGATAAAGCGCATCTGAATATCCAGGGTGTAACAAAACTGGGATCAGATTGGGGATGGAACAACAGTACGGATTGCCAGTGGCTGCAGAAGGATTCTTTTATGAAAGTTGGGGAGAATTATTCAGCTGATCTGAAAGTAAAGTTTTCAGGAATAACACCGGATACATTGATGGATGTTGAATTCGTTCTTGTGGGAACCGGATTTAAGGGAACTGTGACATTTTCAAATGTAGTTCTCACAAATTTATCAAGCGATAAACAGGAACTGACCAAACAGGAGCCAACCGTTCTTTCTGATTTAAATGATGAATCCCAGGTAAATCTGTGGGCAGGCGAAACCGGATATCAGTATTTCCACGGTGGAGAAGAAAATGCTGCTCCGGAACTTTCCTATGATGCAAATGGCGGAGACGGAAGATTAAAAGTAAGCCTGGATTATACAGCCAACTCCGGCGAATCATGGAGTGAGGCAAAAGTGAAATTCACACCGGAGACACCGGCTGATATCAGCAATTATAATCAGGTGAGTGTGAATTTGATTTATCCGGAAAACAGTAATATTTCCAAGATAAAATTTTTCTCCAATAGCGGAATCAATAAAGATACCAGCATAGATTCGTCCGAGGCAGCAGATGCAGGAAACGGATATAAGAAAGTTACAGTTACTTTAGGATTTTCTCCATCTGCCACACCAATGGATGATCTGACAATCGGACTTATCGGAGCCAACAGTTCCTTTGCAGGGGATGTTTATCTGGATAATCTGATACTTTCCCAGAAGGATGCCAGTGGTGATTTTGTGACAATTACCGCAACACCGAATACAGACGGAACACAGGCAAAACCAGAAGCAACAGATAAAACCCTGACCATGACAGATCCGGATGCCAGCAATAGCGCAAAGGCATTGTATGCATATCTGCAGGGACTGACTGAAAGTGATCAGGTACTGTTTGGACATCAGAATGATGTGAGCCATTCCGTAGGAAACAACGATCTGGGAGATGTAAAAGATGTGACCGGTTCCGTCAGCGGTATTTTCGGCATTGACTCCCTGGCATTGTTTGGAAGCGAGGCTGGTGGTACGGATGCGGCATCTGCATTGCAGAATTCCATTGACTACAGCAAAAAGGCGGCCCAAAACGGTGCAATCGTTACCTTATCCACCCATATGCCGAATTTCACCAACGCAAAGATTAAAAAGAATGCAGATGGAACCTACGATTTCTATAACTGTGATTTTAATGAAGCAAAAGATTTATCCGGTGATTCGTTAAAGAAGATTTTGCCTGGTGGAGAGAAGAATGAGGTATTTAAGGCATATCTTGATACGATTGCATTCTATGCCAATGCATTGGAAAAAGAGAATATCCCGGTGATTTTCCGGCCATTCCATGAGGATACCGGCGGCTGGTTCTGGTGGGGCAGTGCAAACACCGCAGAAAGTTACAGGAGTCTGTATGCATATACCAGAGATTATCTGGAATCCCAAGGCGTGCACAATATGCTTTATGTGTATTCGCCAAACGGACCGCTGGAGACCGAGGCAGAGTATATGTCGCGTTATCCGGGAGATGCCTATGTAGATATTCTGGCATTTGATTATTACAACGACTTTAATACTTATCCGGCAGAGAGTGATACTTCATTCTTTGATCATCTGGATCAGACCTGTCAGGTTGTATCATCACTTGCAAAACAGCATAACAAGCTGGCTGCGATTTCGGAGACCGGTGTACGTGTGATGAAAAAGGATGGAAGTGATAACGAAGGGCTTCTTGTAAAAAATAATCCGGTCAGTGAGGCAAAGTCGGGTGTGAACTGGTATCAGAAAGTGAATGATATCGCAAAGAAAAACGACATGCCATATTATATGGTATGGGCAAATTTCAGCGATACCAATTTCTATGTGCCGTATAAATACAGTGATACCATGGGACAGGAAATGATCAATGATTTCATTTCTTACTACAACAATGAGGATTCAGTATTTGGAAACGGTACTAATTTCTATGGAAATATCGATAAGTACGCAGGAGTAAAGACGGATAATTACAAAGATGTCAGCGGATACATGGTAGCACCGTTTGATATGGATACGATTTTAAAGCCAACTGCATTAAAGGCAAGTGTTTCCAATGCCGGTGAGGTATCGTTTGTTGTAAAGGATACGGCAAAAGGCAAACAGTTGACATTGCCGGCTGCGAAAGGCTCCGATGGATTCTATACGGCGCAGCTGACACAGGAGGAAATGGATCAGATTGGAAAAACAGATGTAGCGGAAATCGCGCTGGTTGCAGATGGAAAGACATTGTCTGCGATCACAAATCTGAGTATCGGAAAAGAAAAGGACAAAGCTCCGGCAGGTGTGCTGGAAAATTTTGACTACTATGTCGGGAGTAATGGACTTCTGGATGCAGCTTACGGTGGAAATTCTGCCGCTGGATGCAGTTCGTCCTTTACGCTGGATCAGGAGCATAAGGCAGACGGTACATATGGTGCTGCATTTAATTACAAATTAAAAACAACCGGTTCGGAAGTCTGGACGGGTCTGGTAAATGCAAGTCTGGGCAATACAGATTTTTCAGCCTATAATGCATTGAAATTCTGGACAAAACTTGATGGAAAAGGGCAGAAGGTTGTTGTACAGATCAAGGCAGGAGGAGAAGAGTATGAAGTATATCTGACCAATCTTGCGAAGACAGAAGATGCCTATGAAGTAACCGTTCCATTCTCAGCTTTTAAAGGGAAGATGGGTGGAAAGCTTAGTGGGGATGCTTTAAAAGATGTGCAGGCATTCGGACTCTGGTGTAATTCCAACCCGGCAGGTTCCGCGGTAGATGTGGAATCGGTACTTTACTTTGATGCATTCAAAGGAACAACGATCAGTGATGCAGAAGCTGCAAAAGCAGATGCCGATGGCCTGATTGCGGTAAAACAGACCAGCCAGAGTGGAAATAATGGCGGAAATTCTTCCTCCGGCAGCACCTCTGGTGGAAATTCCGGCAGCACAACAACACCGGATACCGGAAATACAACACCAGATACAAAACCATCGGAAACCCGGAAAACGGACAAAACATTTGAGAATATTGCAAAAGATACAAATGCGACACTTACCGTTGAAAAGAACGATAAGGGAGAAGTGACAGGTGCCCGGGCACAGCTGGACAAAACAGTAAAGAATGCTTCCGAGACAAAGAAGACTACAATTTCAGCAGATGTGGTTGCAAAATTAGTCCAAGAGGCAGGAACCAGCGACATCTCGATTACCCAGACAACGAAGAACGCTTCCGGCAAAGTAATGAACAGCGTATCTGTCAATGCGAAGGATCTGCAGGCAGGCAAAAAGCTGACACTTGTAAAAGTTGATAAAAAGACAGGAGAAAAAGTCCTGATCAGCAGCAGGACTTATAAGGTTTCCAAAGACGGAACGGTTACAGCGGATACCAAAGATGCCGGTGATTATGTACTGCTGAATGAGAAGGATGCAAAAGCCCTGAGCAGTAAAATCTTAAAGAGTGTTGCATTAAAGGATACCAAGAAAACGGTTGCAAATGGAAAGAAGGCAAAAGTTACTTTTGATAAGAACCTGAACATGGAAAATGTAAAGAACATTACTTATACATCTTCCAAAAAGTCGGTTGTAACCGTGAATAAAAATGGTACAATTGTCGCAAAGAAAGCTGGCAAAGCAGTTGTGAAAGTAAAAGTCACTTTAAAGAACGGAAAGACAAAGACGGTAAAAATGACGATCAAAGTGACAAAGTAAATTTACAGGAGTTTCGTCAAAATTTTAATAAGAAAAAGACGGTTTCGCAGGAAATCGTCTTTTTTCTTACCCATAATTGTAAAGAGAAGCGTGTGCGTTTTTTCGGGGGAATTGATTGTAATTTCAGGAACCTTTGTTTATACTAAAATCAATAGAAAAGAGAATGAGAAGGAGAACATTTATTATGGCAGGAAAACACATTTCCATTCCGGCACTTTTAAAGATCGGTGCGGGTGCATTGGACAATCTGGGGATTTACTTAAAAGAGTTACAGTTACAGAAAGTAGTTGTATTATTTGGAAACGGTCTTGTAGAAATGTTTGGTTCTACCGTTATGGAAGCATTGCAGCAGGAGGACATTGATATTTTAGAATATCAGGAACTGGATACCGTGCGGTTGGAAGATCTGACCAGTCTTGCATTTTCCATGCCGGCGAAGACGCAGGCAGTCATCGGCATCGGTGGCGGAAAAGTGATTGATGGTGCGAAATATTGTGGATTTCTGCGAAATCTGCCGTTTATCAGCATCCCGACATCGGCATCGAGCGATGGCTTTTCAAGTGCCAGTGCTTCCCTTCTGGTGGAAGGACGGCGCAAGTCCGTTCCGGCAAAACTTGCATATGGGATTGTGGTGGATACAAAGATTATCCGCAGTGCACCGGAGAAATTTTTATATTCCGGAATCGGCGATATGGTATCAAAAATTACGGCACTGTATGACTGGATTTTTGAGGAAGAACATGGGTACGGAAAAGTCAACGATTTTGCTGTCATGATTGCAAAGAAAGCAGTCAACAGTTTTGTGCGCACACCGTTTACTTCGATACAGGATGATCTGTTTTTAAAGGAACTTCTGGATTCTCTTGCGATGAGCGGAATTGCAAATGAGATTGCGGGCAGCAGTGCGCCAACGAGCGGCAGCGAACATCTGATTTCCCATGCACTGGACAAGATGCTTGAGCATCCGCAGCTTCATGGGATTCAGGTCGGCATTGCAACCTATCTGATGAGTGTTGTGCAGGATCATCGTTACCGGAGGGTAGACACGATCTTTACGCAGACGGGGTTCTGGGATTATGTAAAAGCACTGGATCTTCGGCGGGAGGATTTTGAGAAAGCAGTTGATCTGGCACCGTCGATCAAACCGTTCCGCTATACGTATCTGCATGAGCAGCAATATAGGGATCGCGCGAAGGAACTCCTGCATACAGATGCGCGGCTGCAGGAAATCCTGAAATAGAGAGGAAAATAAATTACAGGATATACAATGATAAAAGTAGCAATATGTGATGATGATATACAATTTATTTATAAATTGGAACAAAGTATTTTTCGGTTTGCAGAAATGAAAAGAATAAAAGTGGATGTTGACGGTTATACAAGTGGAGCAGAATTTATTCAAAAACTGCAGCAAAGCGAAAGGTATGATTTGTTATTTTTGGATATTGAATTAGGGGACAGCTCGGGGATTATCGTTGGAAACTGGATTCGATCCCAGATCCAATATGAATCCATGCAGATTGTTTTTGTATCGGCAAAAGAAATGTATGCCATGCAGCTTTTTGATCTGCGTCCAATGAATTTCCTCGTGAAACCCATACAACAGGAACGAGTAGATTATATATTAGATGAATATGAAAGGCTGTATCAGTTTCAGCCACATATTATAGAAATTGGGAAAGGAAGAAATTCGATACGGATAGAAGAACATTCTGTTTTTTATTTGCAGAGCCTTGCCAGAAAAATTCAAGTGGTAACAGCAAATGATACATTATGTGTGTATGGAAAACTTTCGGAGGTTATTCCTGCGTTGAATCCGCATTTATTCTGTGTGGTACATAAATCTTATGTCATTAATCTGCGGTATGCAGAATCTTTTCAGAAAGACAGCGTACACATGATCAATGGGGATGACATTCCGGTCAGTCGGTCTATGAAAAATAACCTTGATCATGCAATTGTGGAAAAGATGAGGTGTGGCGGGTGAATAACATAGAAAGAATATTTGAAGCGGTATGTAACATATTAAGTGTGTATGTAAGTTTTAAAGTGACGGATGTTTTTCTGGAAAAGAAAAGAAAACTGCCACGGATGGCAAATATTGTTTATGTGCTCGTATGGCTTATTAATACAGTTGTTGCATTTGGTTTTCGAAATGCCATGGGAACTACGGTGAGTATGGTACTGCTTCTCTGGGCGGCAGAAGGTATATTGTATGAAGGAAGTATACTGCAGAAAATAATGGCAGGTTGTTTTACAGTATTGCTGGGGCTTACCATAGAATTTATCCTGTATTATTATCTGGGAGATTTTTCTTTGTTTTCCGAAGGGCGGGCAATGGGAACCATCACAGGGGCAATGGTCAATCTGCTCATAGCAATGGGAATAAGACAGGTGATATGTCGGCGAAGGGTTATGGAAACACAGAACTATTACTTTATGATTCTTGTATTAGCCGGAAATATTGTCTGGATATATGCTCTTGAGAGTGTATCCGGCGAAAATTCGCCAAAAACAGTATTATCACTGGCTATTATGATCGTTGTAGATCTTGGAATGTTCTATTTGTATGACCGTTTGGGAGAAGCTTATCAGGATAAAATGCAGCAACGGCTTTTAAAGGAACATATGATGGTCTATCAGGAGCAGATGCATATCATGCAGCAGGATCAGAAAAAGCTGGATTCTTTGCGGCATGACATGAAAAACCATATGTATCTTCTGCAGACATATCTTAATGAAGGAAGGTATGATAAGGCACAGGAATATGTAAATAAAATGAGTGAGCATTTGCAGACGGAGCATAAGTATGTGAATACGGGGAATCTGGAACTGGATATGATTTTGAATCATAAACTGGCAAAAGCGGAGGCAATGTCCTGTCAGATTCAGTCGCAGATCGTGATTCCGTGCCAGTTGCCAGTGGATGGATATGACTGGAATGTTTTGTTTGGAAATCTGTTGGACAATGCAATTGAGGCAATGGAGCAGATAAAAGATCGTTTTTTGGAGATTCGGATACAATACGACAGGGGAATTCTGGGTATACAGGTGAAAAATACGTTTGATGGAAAAGTCAATAAACAGGGAGAACGTTTATTGACAAGGAAGAAACAACAGGCATTGCATGGAATCGGTATGCAGAATATTTCAGATGTTGTAGACAAATACGGGGGATGGAAATCTATAAATATCGATGAAAATATATTTGAGGTTCAGATTGTGTTATATCTTTGAAAAAATCCCATGGTGTATGCTATGGGATTTTTAATGCAGATTTTGACGAAAATCAAACCAATTTTAACATGCAGAAAGAATAATGGGAAAAATGAAGTATAGTATACACAAGAGAGGGGAAATAACCATGAAAAATATTTTAAAAATAATGCTTATGATGATTACAATTTATACGATAGCAGGTTCTGCTGTGTATGCCGCGGAAATACCGGTTTCCGATCAGGATCAGTTAATAACGAGCAGGGATTGGACAGAAATCAGTAATTTACAGGATGAAATGAAAAAAGAAGAGCCGGATGCAACCATCGATTATGACAAGGCATTAAAAGTATATGTGGATTGTAATCTTATAAAATTGCAGACGGCAGATACGAAAAAACTCACAAGTGCTCTGGAAAGTGCAAATTATGTATGGGTCATTCCTTTTAAAATGGAAAAGACATATGGAATGTTTACCGTAGCCAAAGGACTTCCATTGCGTGAAGAAGCAAAGTCTGTATTGACAAAAGCAGAACAGGAAGAAGTAAAAAATCATGCCGGAAAATGGATGATTACAGAGATAGCAGAACATACAGTGGAACCTTACTATGATATACTTCTGGAAAAACGAGAGGCATTATCGGACTGTACGAGAGTAGTACTGGTGGGAAGTCAACCGGGAATGAGACAGCCGGTTGCACTTGGGATGGATGATGAAACAGCACGTATCTGGATTTCGTTAGGGTATCAGTATCCGGTTATGGAGAAAATTCCGGAAACTCAAAATGTGGAAAGCGGTGTCTATTCATTTGAGTCTGTAGCAGACATTTCAGATACTTATATTGAAGATTCTGAGGTAAGTACAGGAGCTGGAGTACAGAGCAGAAGTTCGATGAAATATGTGGCTGGCATTGGAATTATAGTGATAGGAAGCATATTAATCCTTAGTGTTTTAAAGAAAAAGAAATTGGAGCAATCTGGTGATATGTCAAGATGATTTTTGAAAAGATTTCGATATGTTTTT
>OGYU01001945.1_pt1 | contig 13945 bp, 12 predicted proteins | sample 1576581 | NCBI WGS metagenome assembly OGYU01 (sample SAMEA3541547, study PRJEB24748) | human gut metagenome | biome: human gut; feature: human-associated habitat; material: faeces | place: China | collected 2012 | reverse complement strand
GGGGCTGATGCCGACCACGACACCGACGGCTCTCAGCGTCAGCTGAACGTCCTCAAGGGTATCGACTGCCTTACGCACGCCGTTTTCTGTCGTCGTATGGCGCTCGCCAAAATACAGACCGCCGGTCAGCTCTCGCATAATCAGCATGTCAAAGCCTGCCCGGCTGATTTCTTCTTTTAACGGGCACGCGCCTGCAAGCTCCGGATACAAATAAGCCGGTCTTAAATTTGCAAATAAGTTGAGTGCTTTGCGGATCTTCAACAGACCTGCTTCCGGACGCTTTTCCGGAGGGAGCTTGTACCAGGGGGAGGTGTTGGTATCTCCGCCGATGGAACCCATCAGAACCGCATCTGCCGCCTTCGCCGTCGCAATTGCCTCGTCTGTCAGCGGTACGCCGTGCACATCAATCGATGCGCCGCCCATCAAAATCTCCTTGCGCTCTATTTCATGACCGAATTTCTTCGCCACCTGATCCAGTACTTTATTGGCCTGTGCTACAATTTCCGGTCCGATTCCATCGCCCGGAATGCATGCAATCTCTAATTTCATCGAGCTGTTCCTCCAATACTGCGCTCAATTGTAATTGAGCTGTTCTTTCTAAGTTTAACGTAACACTGTATATTTTTCAATACAAACAGGAAAAAAGCCATATCGGTTTGATATGGCTTTTATAACTTAGAAGAATAAGTTTCGCGTTTTCTATTCTTTTCTGATATAGGCTTACTGCTTTCGTGGGGCGGCTTTCTCGCCAGGCGCTTTCTCATCCTGATACAGCATCCACGAAGTCACGAAGCTGACCACAAACGCCACCCCGATCACAAGGGTATATTGCAGCGTATCATCCGTCGTAATCAGATATCCGAACAGTCCGGTTATGCCATAAGCTGTCGCTCCAATTCCTGTCCATCCGGTAATCAGTGCACCGCAGGCTCCTCCGATCATTCCTGCCACAAACGGTTTTATGTAACGGATATTGACACCGAAAATTGCAGGCTCGGTGATACCTAAAAATGCGGACAGTGAAGCCGGCAGTGCAAGGGCTTTTACCTTGCTGTTTTTGGTTTTTAATGCCAGAGCAAGCGCCGCTGCGCCCTGACCGACATTGGCTGCCGTCGCAATCGGCATCCACGTATTGAAACCGCTGTTTGAAATCAGTCCCGCTTCCAGCGCGCTATACATATGATGTACGCCCGCTACAACCGTCGGCGCATAGACCGCGCCGCACAGTGCCGCACCGATTCCAAAGGGAAGCGTAATCAGCCACTGAGCGCCTTCCAGTACGCCGTTTTCCACCCAGGAAAAAACAGGTCCAAAAATTGTCAGAGTCAAATACCCCGTTACAAGAACCGTCACAAGCGGCGTCACAAACAGGTCGATCATTTCCGGAACGATCTTGTGCAGTTTCTTTTCCAGCATACTCATAAACCATACTGCGATCACAACCGGAATGACATGTCCCTGATAGCCGACAAGCTCGACGAACCATGCATTCAATTTCGGAATGCTTTCTGCCCCTACAACACTCCATGCATTCATCAGATCCGGATGGATCATGATCATACCGATAACTGCACCAAGATACAGGTTTCCGCCAAATACCTTTGCCGCGCTGATCGCGATCAGGATCGGCAGAAAAACAAATGCCGCATTGGAGAACAGGTGAAGGATCGTATAGGTACCGGACTGCTCCATTGCAGGATAAACCTCACAAAGTCCTTCCAGAATCCCCACCAGCAGACCGCTGGCTACCATCGCCGGAATAATCGGAATAAATACATCTCCCAATGTATTTCCTGTACGTCTCCAAAAACTCATCTTTGTGCCTGCTGCCTGTCGAACCTCTTCTGTGGAGGCTGCGCTGATGCCCGCGATCTGGATAAATTCATCGTAAACCTTGTTGACCGTTCCCGTCCCGAAAATAATCTGCAGCTGTCCTGGCACAAAAAAGACGCCCTTCACTCCGTCGATTGCTTCGATTGCCTCCTTGCTGCACTTGGCATTGTCTCCGATGACCAGACGCAGCCGCGTCGCACAGTGCGCAGCGCTGATGATATTTTTCCTGCCTCCTATGTTGTCACAGATCTTCTGTGCTGTTTTCCTGTAATCCATGGTAACCCCCGCCCTCTGTTTTCACGACATTTTGTAAATTCACGTTTTCGCCAAAAAGAGTATACATCTTTTCAGGCAACTTATACAAGCAGCTCCGACAATCCTTTTTTAGATTGCCGGAGCTGTCTCTACGTCTTTATAAAATTGAAATCACTCCTCTTCGTCTACAGATTTTGTTTCTGCAACTGTTTCTTCCAAAGTGCTTCGCGCAACATTCTCCCGGATTTTGATATCGCCGTTTTCTGCGGATACCCGGATGACAGCACTGCCGGGTGCCTGTTTTCTGTACTCTGCTGCGTCTCCGTTCTCATTTTCCATCATCTCATATCCCGAAAAATGAATTTCACCATATTCTGTGTAGAGATCATATCCATATGCATCCGCCTTCTGCATTTCGTATATGTTCGTATCCCCGTAACTGTTTTTTACGTCCAGCGTGCCCTGCGTTCCTGCAAAAACAGTTACCGAACCATTCTCCGCTTCCAAAGACGCCTGTGTGCTTTCGATACAGCCAATGTTCAGATCTCCATACAGACCGGTGATCTCTACCTTATTACCGGTCAGATTTCCGGTCTTGATGTCACCGTCTTCGTCGTAAATACTCAGGTCAATTCCGTTCCAGTCCTCCATTTTAATCTCACCATAGCTCGTCTTTACAGAAAGCTTCTCTGCAGAAAGATTCGCTGCAAGATCGATATCCCACGGTGCATCGACCGAAACCTCTTTCAGCCTGGCACCCTTCGGCACTGTGATTTTCACATAAGGATCATCCTGCCGCCGTTCTCCTTCTTCTCCCCAGAGCCGGAAATACCACCGATTTCCTTCCTGCGTTTCCCCGAAATCGCCTTCTTTCACTATGAGTGTTCCATTCTCCACCTGACACACCGGTTCTTCCCGATCGCCTGCCAGAAGATATTCAACACTATAAGAATCGCCTTCCTCCAAAGAAAACTCTCCGTATTTCAGATCCACCTCAATTTTTTCAAACGCTGCCAGCTGCTTCTGTCCGGCATAATCCTGTACCGTCTCCGGGCAGGCTGTTGTCTCTTTCAAATGAATTCCTTCGTTATCCAGATAAAACACCGGGCTTCCTCCCATCGCAATCCCAATGCCAATACAGATTCCGCCTGCTGCCAACAGACCTGTCGAGATCAGAAGCGTCTTTTTCAATGTTTTATTTTTCATCGCTGTCCGTCTCCTTTCTCTCCAGCAGGTGAAATCCGTTGCTGTCCGTTTCAGCAGCAGATGTGCCCGTCATCTGTTCGCCGGGCGCTGCCTCAGGTTCCGGCTCTGCGCTGCCGGCTTTTTTCTTTCCGCCAGCCTTGCTGCGGATCCATAAAATTCCTTTCCAGATCAGCCACACCAGTCCGATCAGCAATGCTGTGCCCAGGATTGCTGATCCTGTCATCATAAAGCCGCTGCCCAGAATCGCAAAGCCGCTGCCAACCGCATGAAACATCGAAACAATTCCTGTCCCGATGAAAAACAGTCCGCCCAGAAGCAGTGCTGCCAGAACAAGGATCATTCCGATGCCGCAGGCTGCGCTGCAGGCCAACAGACCGAGCACGCAGGCACCCAGTGCTACTGCAATGCCGACTGCAGCGGCAAGCAGTCCGAGCCCTACCGGAACCACCACCGGCAGGGCACATAATCCGAGAAGGATCACCAGTACGATCTGCCAGGGCTTCCAGTTTGATTTTTGCTGTGTTACAGATTGTTTTGTTTTTGTTTCGTTCATTGCTATTCCTCGCTTTCTCTTTCTGAGTACAAGCATACCGACACAACAAAAAAAGCTCCCGTCGAAACTGTGGAAGCTTTTCCAAAACAATTCTTAATTTTTTCTAAATCGCAGTTTGGCGCGTCGTCCCTCTCTCCTCTATACGAAAACCCATTTTAATTTCTTTTCCCGCAGGATTTCCATTCATCAGCTCCAGCAAAAGCCGCGCCGCCTCCTGTCCGCTGGTCTGGTAAAAAAAGTGCACGCTGGAAAGCTTCGGCGCAACGATCCGCCCGGAAACCGTGTCGCCCACGCCGGAAATCGCAACCTGCTGCGGAATCCGGATCTGATGCTCCTGCAGCCAGCCAAGCGCGCCAAGGGCTACGGAATCCGTTGCCCCAAATACTGCATCAATCTCCGGATGCCGCTCCCATAAACGTCCCATTGCCTCATAGCCGTCCTCCACAGAAAAAGCACTTTCCTCATAAAAGCTGTTGTCCCAGTCTATTCCCTTTTCTTCCAGAACATCCAAAAATCCACGGAAACGTTCTTCCCCGGCTGCATGGTCCCGCTTCGTCACGCCAAGATACGCAGGATGCTTCGCATCCTTTAACATCATACGCGCAGATTCCTTTGCTGCAAGATAATCATCCTGATAAACGCAGCTGTATCCTTCCAGCTTCTGTCCCAGCACCACGACCGGAACCTGCAGCGCGCGCAGTGCACGCTTGTGGGCCGGTGTGAAAATCGTCCCGATCAGGATAATCCCGTCCACCTGATTTTCAGAAAAGAGCTTTAAATACTCCACTTCCTCGCGTTCCTGGTTTTCCGTGTTTGCCAAAAGCAGCCAGAAGCCCGCCTGCTTTAACTCCTTGCTGATCCCGGAGATCATCCCGCTGATGGATTCGGAATTGATCTTCGGGATGATCACACCGATCTGCTTCGTCTTTTTGGTACGCAGCATCTGTGCCTGCGCAGACGGTTTATAACCGGTCTCCTCGATCACCCTGCGGATCTGCTCCCGCTTTTCTGCACTGACATAGCCATCGTTAAAATAACGGGAAACGGTGGCCCGGGAAACATTTGCCAGCTTTGCAATTTCATTTATGTTCATTTTAAAAAATCCATCCTCAATCTCTGCAGCATTTTTCTTTTGTGAGATTGATCTCAGTATACCATCCCCTCCGAAAATCTGCAAGCAGAATACCGTGCCTTATCCCAACACCTCCCGGTATACGCGCAGCACATTTTCTCCCATGACCTTATCACGCTGTCTGGCGGTAAGCCCTGCCTTTGCAAGCGCATCCTCCAGAACCGGCATCGCGTCTGCGCCCGGAAGCTCTGCATGGGTCGGAATCCCGTCAAAATCACTGCCCAGTCCCAGACAGTCCTCTCCGCCAACTTTTATGATATGTGCCGCATGGCGTGCCACGTCTGCAGCCGTGCCCGGATAGCCCTTTCGGGCATTTAAAAAGGACGGGCAGAAATTCAGTCCGGTCACGCCGCCTTTTTCTGCCAGCAGGCAGATCATGTCGTCCGTTAAATTGCGCACCGCCGGACAGATTGCACGGGCGTCGGAATGGCTTGCGACAAAGGGACGCTTCGTATGGGACGCCACGTCATAAAAGCCCGCGTCCGACAGATGGGACACATCCACGATCATTCCGAGCCGCTCCATCTCTTCCAGAAATAAAAATCCGAACTCTGTCAGCCCATCCTTCGTATTCGGAACCGTCCTATCCGGCTTGCCATCCCCGGAAATGGCAAAATTCGGAAAACCGATCTCGTTTGGAAAATTCCAGGTCAGCGTCAACATTCGGACACCTCTGTCATAAAATTCCCGCAGCTTTTCCAGGCTGCCCTGACACACCGCGCCCTCTTCGATTGTCAAAAGCGCGCTCATGCGCCCGTTTTTCTGATTTTCCAAAATGTCGTTATAGCATCTGACCTGACCAATCTGCTCCGGAAACAGCGCCATCTGCCGATCAAAGCAGTCCGCCAGTGCCAGCGCCTGCTGATATGGATCTTCACAATTTTCTGTACAGACAAACAGTGCAAAATTCTGAAGCAGGTAATCCCCCTGTTTCATCTTATCCAGACGAATATGCAGTCCGTTGTCCTGCAGTGTCCACCCTTTTTCTTTATTTTCATAAAGTGCTGCGATCGTGTCGCAGTGCATATCAACAACTTTCATAAAATCCTCCATTCCGCAGGCACTTTGTGCCGAAGGTGCCGCGAGGGAAACGTCCAGTTCGGCTCTGCGATCCCAGCTACTTTGTGATGCCCGCTTCACAAATCGCTGTGTGACAAAAAACCGGAACACACGTCCTGTGAGCCTGTCACATGCGCATATTCCGGTTCTTTTATCTGTCTCTAAAATTCGTCTTATTTCTTCTTTGTATCTGAAGGTGCTTCTGCATCAGCTTTTTCCACCTGTACGATCGCGCTCTTCTGCATCGGAATACGGCAGTTTTTGTTGTTGCCGAACTCAACGATAACGGTATCATCTGTGATGTCGATGATGATTCCGTAAAAGCCGCTGGTGGTCAGGACGCAATCTCCGATCTCCAGAGTAGAAAGCATTGCGCTGGTCTTCTTCTGCTCTTTCTTCTGCGGACGATACAGTACGAAGTAGAAAAATACACCAAAAACTACCACATACATTAAAATAAGCGGAATCATGCTGCCTGCGCTTGCTGACTCAGATGCTGTCAGTAAAATACTCATTTTCTATATTCCTCCTGGTTTATAAAGTAAAACCCTGCCCTGCAGGATTCTCCCTGCCCGGTTTCTTTACCGTAGCCTATTTTCCATCATACACAATTCTTTGCATGCCGTCAAGTTTTCGCTTCTTATATGCTGCAAATTCTCCCTTATCCAGCGCACCCCGGATTTCTGTCATCATCGTATTATAGAAATACAGGTTGTGCATGACGCACAGGCGCATGCCCAGCATCTCTTTTGCTTTTAGCAGGTGACGGATATAGGCTCTGGAATACCGTCTGCAGACAGGACATTGACATCCTGGCTCGATGGGCTGCATATCCAGCTCATACTGCGCGTTGAACAGATTGATCTTGCCGAAGTTTGTATATAGATGTCCATGACGTCCGTTTCTGGTGGGATATACGCAGTCAAAAAAGTCCACGCCGCGTTCCACTGCCTCCAAAATATTTGCAGGTGTACCGACTCCCATCAGATAGGTCGGTTTGTCTACGGGCAAGTAGGGAACTGTCTCTTCCAGAATATGATACATTTCCTCATGGGTCTCACCGACTGCAAGACCGCCGACCGCATAACCGTCCAGATCCATGTCTGTAATCCGTTTGGCATGCTCTACTCGGATATCCGAGTAAATTGCACCCTGGTTAATGCCGAACAAAAGCTGCTGCTTATTGATCGTATCGTCCAGGCTGTTCAGGCGAGCCATCTCTTTTTTGCAGCGTTCCAGCCATCTTGTCGTCCGGTCTACGGAAGGCTGCACGTAGCTTCTCTCCGCTTTTGCAGGCGCACACTCATCGAATGCCATTGCAATGGTAGATGCGAGGTTCGACTGAATCCGCATACTCTCTTCCGGTCCCATGAAGATCTTATGCCCGTCGATATGGCAGCGGAAGGTTACCCCCTCCTCTTTGATCTTCCGCAGACCAGCCAGTGAAAACACCTGAAATCCGCCGGAATCAGTCAAAATCGGCTTATTCCAGCTCATAAAGCGATGCAGTCCACCCATCGCCTTGATTTTTTCATCACCGGGACGCACATGCAGATGATAGGTGTTGGAAAGCTCCACCTGTGTGCCCAGTCCTTCCAGATCCTCCGTAGAAACCGCACCCTTGATCGCAGCAACGGTTCCGACATTCATAAAAACCGGTGTCTGGATCGTACCATGCACAGTTTCCATTACCGCACGTTTTGCACGTCCCTCCTGTTTCAATACCTTGTAGGTCATCTTTTCACTCATCTTAATCTCCATTCCAGATTTTCTTTAATTTATCATCCGCTTTTTGGAAAAAGCCTGCGATCGCCGTACTTTTTTCAAAGGGCGCAAACAGTTTTTGCCGAAGCAGCTCGATCGCTGTACATACCAGGTAGATCGCTGCTATCACCCCAATACAGGCAAATGGCAGATACCAGTGTCCAAGCCAGGCAGCGCCGTCGATTTTCGTCCAGAGACTCTCCCGGATATAGTAGTGATCATGGATCAGGTAAACGCCAAAGGACGCACCTGCAATCCGATTGATCAGGCCTGCACCTCTTCCCGGTGCAATCCTCAGATTCAAAAATGCAAGAAACAAAAAAATCGACGCAGCTGTCACCAGAATCGAGCTATAGACATAAAACACACTATACCCCCACATCAGATCGTCCAGAAAGCTGATCGCGCCAAAGGGAGAGGACAGCAGTGCCTCGATCACAAACCGGCTGAGGGGAATCAGCAGGGAGGTTCCAACTGCAGGCAGGAACCATTTCAGGAATTTTCCATCCGGCTGATAATACAAACGGATATAGGCTCCGCACAGATAAATCGTCAAAAACCACGATATACTCACACCGCCGGCGGTATTAAGGGCCGAAGAAAAATAAAAAATGTTTGGCCACACAGACACCAAAGCCAGAGCCAGAGCACACGCACAGGCAAGCTGACGCTTAGTCAGTGCCAGGATCAGCTTATTCATCACCGGTGCCAGCACATACATGCCTACGTACATGGAAACAAACCAGTAAAAATCCGACGAGATCGGTAAAATCGAATAGACCAGATATTCCAGGTCATGGGGTACATCTGTAAAAATCCAATAAATCGCCGTAATTCCCAAGGCATAAAACAGTACCTGAACCGCCAGTTTTACAAGCTTCCAAAGGCTGAATCTCGATTCCGTCAGAAAGTAGCTGCTGATCAACAGATACAGATTGATACAGGTAAAGGAAACGCCAAACAACGTCCAAACCAGATAATAAGAAGCAGTCCCCCTCTTCGCAGCTCCGATCAGATTTCCATGGTTCATCAGGTGTGCCGTCACAACAAATACCATGGCGAGAAGCCTGAGAAGCTCCAGATTCGCCTGTCTCGTTTTTTTCATAAATCAGATATACCCCGTTTCTCTAGAAAATCGTTTTCACCATGCATAGATAAAAATTAGTATAACAGATTCCCTTGTATCCGTCAAAAAAATGTTTTATACTATAGGGAAAATTCCCTTATCGAAAGGAGTGTGTTTCATGTCCGGTTCTGTTTTTGGCACCATTTTCCGCGTTTCCACATGGGGAGAATCCCATGGCAAGGCGATCGGCGCTGTCATAGATGGCTGTCCGGCAGGCCTTCCCTTATGCGAGGCTGATATCCAGCCTTATCTCGACAGGAGAAAGCCCGGCTCCGGCAAATATGTCACTCAGCGAAAGGAGGCTGACGAGGTTCAGATCCTCTCCGGCATTTTCGATGGAAAAACAACGGGAACGCCGATTTCCCTGCTCGTCTATAATACCTCTCAGCGATCCTCCGATTATACGGAAATCGCCCAGAACTACCGCCCCGGACATGCAGACTACACCTTTGATGAAAAATACGGCTTTCGTGACTATCGCGGCGGCGGCCGTTCCTCCGGAAGAGAAACGACCGGACGTGTTGCCGCCGGTGCAATCGCCATAAAGATCTTAAACCGGCTCGGTATCGATGTCTGCGCCTATACCCGTTCGATCGGTCCTGTTTCCATTCATCCGGATACCTTTGACCGGGAAGCAATCACTCAGACCTCTACCGGTATGCCGGATAAAAAAGCTTCCGCCGACGCAGAAGCTTTTCTCGAAACCTGTATCAAAAATCAGGATTCCTCCGGCGGTGTGATCGAATGCTGTGTGACCGGTCTTCCTGCCGGGATCGGCGATCCGGTCTTTGACAAGCTTGATGCAAGGCTTGCTTCAGCGATCATGTCCATCGGTGCAGTCAAAGCTGTTGAAATCGGTGACGGCATCGAGGTTTCTTCCCGCAAAGGCTCCGAAAACAACGATGCCTTTTGCATAAAGGATGGACAGGTTTCCAAGAAAACCAACCACGCCGGCGGTATTTTAGGCGGCATCAGCGACGGCTCTCCCGTCCTTCTGCGCGCTCATATCAAGCCAACTCCATCCATCTTTCAGCCACAGCAAACCATCGGCCGTGACCATATGGAACGTACGCTGCAGATCAAGGGACGCCACGATCCTGTCATCGTTCCCCGCGCAGTCGTGGTTGTAGAAAGCATGACAGCCCTGACCATACTGGACCTGATGCTGTCCAATATGGGGGCACGAATGGATCATCTTGAAAAAATCTACACGAAATAAGCACTTTTGTTTTCTTTGGCAGAAGCTCTGCACCAGCTGCAACGCCAATGATTTTTCTTTCCTATCAACACACGTTTCAAGGCGCACCCATAAAAATTCCCCACCGGCCTTTGCCGATGGGGAATTTTCTGATTCTATTCTTCTTCCAGTCTGTGGAAAATAACGCAGTTAGGCTGATCCACCTTGATCTCCGGCCCGTTCATAACGATCAATCCGGTATCCGGGTGCACTGTAAAGAATGTCATTGTATTCGATTCGTGATTTAAGGAAACCAGATGTCTATTATCCGGGAACAGCATCGCATCCTTCGGATATTCTCCACTGATAGGCAGACAGAACAGTTTCGTCAAAAGTCCGGTCTTCTGGTCAATCTTGTACATTACGACGCTGTTATCTCCCGCATTGGAGCTGATCAGATACTGGAAATCCTCCGAAAGATTCAGCGCACTCGCTGCGGAATTACTCGCATGATAATCGTTGACTGTGGAGATCGTCTGTACCTTTTCAAAGAACGGATTACCCTTTTTTTCTTCATAGGTATAAACATCTATGATATTTTTCAGTTCATGAACGATGTAAAGAATCCTTCCGTCCCTGCTGAATTTGATATGACGGGGTGCAGATTCCATTTCACTGCGGATAACATCTGCCAGTGTCAGCTTACCGGTCTGATGGTCGAGGCGGTATACCTTGACATGATCCATGCCAAGATCTGCTGCACACAGATAGTGATTGTCTCTCGTCATCTTCACACAGCTGACGTGAGGACGGAAATTTCGCTCTGCAATACTGCCCAGTCCACGATGGAAAATCTCATCCGTAATCTCTCCGACGCTGCCATCCTCCTTTAAACGCAGCGCTGTGATCTTGCCGTCATGCCAGCCTGCCACGAACAGGAAACGATCTTCATAATCTGTGGAAAGATAGCAGCCGCGCATGCCATTAATGCCCGCCATGTTGATCGGTTTTAAATGTCCATCCTTTAAAATTTCATAGGATTCCACACCAAAGTCTGTAATGGAATACAGCCATTTACGGTTGTGCGAAATCGTCAGATAGGATGAGTTCGTAATCTCGACACGATCCTTTAATGTAAATCTTCCATTTTCTACATCTACATCATAAATCGTAATACCATGATTGTCTCCCATTGTATAGGTAGAGACATAGGCAACGTACTTTTTCTGATTTGTCATGTTCAAACCTCCTGCGGCAAAAATGTTCTGCTCATTTATTTTACCATACCTGTCCCGTTTTTGTTAATCCCTTTTTCACTTTTCGTTCCAGTTCAATCGCTGCATTTCCAAAGAACCATCTAAAACCGGTGTTCAGCGCCTTGGGATGGTCCCGCGCAGGGACAGGCTGCGATGCAGCCGCAGACCGTTTGAAAGCGCCGGTACTTGGGCAGCGTACTTTGCTGCCTTATGTACCGCTGCGCTTTCATCCGAGCGAAAGCGTGTCTGCGCGCACGCAGCCTGCCCCTGCGCGGGAATAGCCCAAGGCGCCAAAAATCGCCCTAAAATGGCGTTCTGTCTGCACCCGCGAAAAAACTATGTAAAATATTATTTTCCCCATTGACAGACCCGTCAAAAAACGTATAATAAAGCTCAGTGCGTTTGTTTAGTATCATTAAACTTTTTGTTTAAAATAACTATGAAGGATCAGACATGAAAATCGGAGCAAAGGTAAAGGAACTGCGAGTGCAAAAGGGACTGACACAGGAGGAGCTGGCTGACCGGACAGAGCTTTCCAAAGGCTTTATCTCTCAGCTGGAGCGGGATCTGACCTCTCCTTCCATCGCAACCCTGATGGACATCCTGCAGGCACTGGGAACAGATTTAAAGGATTTCTTTAATGAAGAACCGGAAGAGCAGATCGTTTTTAAAGAAAGCGACTACTTTGAAAAGCTGGACGAAGAATACGGCAACAAAACCGAATGGATCATTCCAAACGCCCAGAAAAACATTATGGAGCCCATCCGCCTGACGCTTGCACCGGGCGGCAGCACCTATCCAGACAACCCCCACGAAGGAGAAGAGTTCGGCTATATATTAAGCGGCAGCATCACGATCCATATCGGCAAAAAGAGCTACCGCGCCAAAAAGGGCGAATCCTTTTATTTTACGCCTAAGTCGACACATTATATTTCGGCAAGTAAAAAGACGGGAGCAAGCCTGATCTGGGTTTCCAGTCCTCCAAGCTTTTAATGTTCGAAGCTGACGCAAACTATAAACACACCGTCAGGAAAAGTCGTCTTTTGCGCTGACATTTCATTATTTGAAGGAAGGGACAGTATCCGCTGTCGGATACCGCATGGGAGAAGTACCAATGAGCAACCGGCTGATCGATTTACAGCACATCACCAAAATTTACGATGACAACACCGTACTGGATGATCTGAACCTCTACATCCGGGAGAACGAGTTTTTAACCCTCCTTGGCCCCAGCGGCTGCGGAAAAACAACAACTCTGCGCATTATCGGCGGTTTTGAAAAGCCGGATAATGGCTGCGTTTTATTCAACGGCAAGGACATCACAAACATGCCGCCCAACAAACGTCAGCTAAACACCGTTTTCCAGAAATATGCCCTCTTTCCCCATATGACGATCGCAGAAAATATCGCCTTCGGCTTAAAGATCAAGGGAAAGACCAAAAGCTATATTCAGGACAAAATCCGTTATGCCCTCAAGCTGGTCAACCTTGACGGCTACGAAAACCGTATGCCTGATTCTCTAAGCGGCGGTCAGCAGCAGCGTATCGCCATTGCACGGGCGATCGTAAATGAGCCAAAGCTCCTGCTTCTCGATGAGCCCCTCGGTGCCCTGGACTTAAAGCTGCGCCAGGACATGCAGTATGAGCTGATCCGTCTGAAAAATGAGCTCGGCATCACATTCATCTATGTCACTCATGACCAGGAAGAAGCTCTGACCATGTCCGATACCATCGTTGTTATGAACCAGGGCTACATTCAGCAGATCGGCACGCCGGAAAAGATCTACAATGAGCCGGAGAATGCTTTCGTTGCAGACTTCATCGGAGACTCCAACATCATCGACGGCATCATGATCCGCGATGAGCTTGTTTCCATCCTCGGACAGAAGTTTCCCTGCGTGGATAAGGGCTTTGGCACAAACAAGCCCGTCGATGTTGTAATCCGTCCGGAAGACGTGGATCTGGTCAAACCGGAAGAAGGAACGCTGACCGGAACAGTAACACATCTGATCTTTAAGGGCGTTCATTATGAAATGGAAGTAACCGCAAACGGCTTTGAATGGCTGGTACACTCCACCGATATGTTCCCGGTGGGCACAGAGGTCGGCATCCGCGTCGATCCCTTCGATATCCAGATCATGAACAAGCCTGCTTCGGAAGATGAGGAGGCGGTATCCATCGATGAGTAAACCAGTGAAAAAAAATACGATGCCAAAGGCGCCGTGGCCCCACAACAGGCTCATGGCTGCGCCATATCTGTTCTGGTCTGCTGCATTTATCATCATCCCGCTGTGTATGATCTTTTACTACGGACTCACAGACAGAAGCGGTGCATTTACCTTTGAAAATGTCGCTGCCATCTCCTCGCCGGAGCATATGAAGGCACTGATTACTGCACTCGTGCTTTCCTTAATCAGCACAGTTGTCTGTCTTGCGCTTGCCTACCCCCTTGCCATGATCCTGGCAGGCAGGCATGTCAGCCAGCAGAGCTTTATCGTCCTGATTTTCATCCTTCCCATGTGGATGAACTTTCTCCTGCGCACCCTTGCAGGCTGTGGGAGGCGCGGACTCGAAACTGAACGGGG
>OGYU01001938.1_pt1 | contig 13980 bp, 9 predicted proteins | sample 1576581 | NCBI WGS metagenome assembly OGYU01 (sample SAMEA3541547, study PRJEB24748) | human gut metagenome | biome: human gut; feature: human-associated habitat; material: faeces | place: China | collected 2012 | reverse complement strand
TATTTATATTTAATATACATTTATTAAGAAAAGAGAGTTGATATGAAGTTAAAAAAATTCGAACAACAGCCAAAACACGTTGAGAATATCCCAATAGAAGCTATTAATCTTGATTCTGAACAGGAACAGCCACCAAAACCTGACAAGGCTGTTGGCAAGAATGTATTCCAGCCTAACAGCAAATATTTTACAATTGTTATATATGGTCTGCTTTTTGTGCTAGGTGCAATTCTTATATACAAGTTCATTGGTAACTGGCCTGCAACCGTCAAGTCATTGGGCAATATATTCCATATACTGTCACCATTTCTTATTGGTGCCATGATTGCACTTGTTCTTTATCCGTTTATCAAGACCCTTTATAACACGTTCTTCATGGGGGTATGCCATATCAAGTCCAAGAAAGCTGCCAAAATGCTTTCAATTCTTGTTGCTTACCTGATTGCTGTTGGCGCATTTGCAGTATTAATAGGCTTTGTTGTGCCTCAGATATACAAAAGCATTACAGAGATTGCCAATCAGGCTCCTGTATGGTACGAGAATATCCGAAACTGGTTCACTGAGTTTGAGGATAAGCACGCCAATTCTTCTATTGATTACAATTTCATTAATCAGAAGATTGAAGATGCTCTTCCTAAACTTGTTGACTACCTGACTGGTACACTTACCAATATGGTTCCTTACATACTCAATACATCCATGGCCATTCTTTCAGGTGTGTTAAACCTTATTATTGCAATTATTGTATCCATCTACATGATTTCTGATAATAAGAATATCTTTTATCATTTTAAGAGATTTTTATATGCCGTGCTTCCTAAGAAAACAGCAGACAATACACGCATCATCTGTAAGAATTGTGCAAGCATTTTTATTAATTATATTATCGGCAAATCATTTGACTCAATTATTGTCATGATTATCTGCTTTATTATCATGCTGATTCTCAAGCTGCCATATGCTGTTCTTATAAGCGTGATTGTCGGCATAACGAACATGATTCCGTATTTCGGACCATACATCGGTGGCGTGATTGGCGGTGTGATTATTGTTATCGCAAGCCCTATCAAACTTATCATATTTGTAATCATGATTGTCTGCATCCAACAGGTTGACGGTCTGCTTATTGGACCTCGTATAATCGGCAGTACTACAGGTCTTAAGCCTGTATGGGTTGTGTTCTCAATAACCGTAGGTGGGGCGCTGTTTGGCGTAATTGGAATGTTCCTTGGAGTTCCCGTATTTGCCGTATTAAGCTACCTGTTAAACATTACAGTGCAGCATTTTCTGGACAAAAGAAAAGTCACCGTGCAGCCTTATGACTCGCCCGATGACCTCTAGATTATTTTTTGGTATTAAGAATTCTCACGACATCGTCGAGGGAATTCTTAAATCTTACCACTCTGTAATTCGCACCTTTATGCACATACATCACTTCTGATACTTTCCTTGCAAATGCTTTATTCTTCACAACAATTCTCCAAAAGCCTTTATATAGTATATGCATTTATTATTAATGATTTCTTACTGCGATAAGTTTACAGATAGGATTGCCCATCTGTGAAAATCTTGTCTCATACTCTGTCATTACATTACCCTCGTTAAGTACAGAGTCATTATGTAAGTCAAATGTGACAACAGGAAGCTCCCAGTCTGCCTCTTTAATCTCTTCTAATGAAAAATCGAATAAATCTTTATTATCTGTTTTGAATTCCACCTGTCCGTCCGGCTTTAATATAATGTCATATCTTGCCATGAACTGTCTTGAGGTAAGTCTTCTCTTCGCATGTCTGTCTTTGGGCCATGGATCTGAAAAATTAAGGTATATTCTGTCTACCTCTCCATCTCCAAACACCTCACATATAGCCTCTGCATCCATTCTGATGAATCTTAAATTAGGAAGCTGAAGCTCGTCCTGTTTCTCAACAGCTCTTAAAAGCACGCTTGAATACTTCTCAATACCGACATAATTAATATCAGGGTTATTTGCTGCCAGTGTTGTTATAAATGTGCCTTTACCCATACCAATCTCGATACGGATTGGATTATCGTTACCGAAAACCTGTGACCATGTGCCTTTCATCCCCTCTGGCTCTGTAAACACATATTCATTCTCTATCATTACTTCCCTTGCTCCGGGTACATTTCTAAGTCTCATACATTACTCCTATCTTATATATTAGCTCAGATTTCGGCTATGTCCGTGTGCGGTATACGCTTGAATATGACAAGCTGTGCAGGAGTTAATGCCACCATCTGCATAAGTTCAGTGCGTGAAAGCACATCCAAACGAAGTGCGTTTGATTTCACGCACTGTAATAGACTTTGCAGATGGCGGCATTTACTCATGCTAAGCGAAGTCATCCTGAAAGCACATGCCGCACACAGACATAGCCGAAATCTGAGTTTCCTATATATTATTTACCATAAATATCACTTTTTGCCAAGCGGGGTTTACTTATGTACAATCCTGGGCTACAATGTATTTGTATATTTTATTAATCGGAGGAATTATCTCTATAATGAAAAAGCAATTTTTAAAAGGATTACTTATAAAGATAACCAGCGCTGTATCTGCCACTGTTTTGGTATTCTCAGCTTTTGCAGCGGATACCCAGGCTGCAGCATACAACAAAGTCTACAGCGAGACAGACACAACCAGCACAGAGGCTGTATGGCCGGATGCACCTGATGTTAACTCAAGCAGCTGCATTCTTATTGATGCTGATACAGGTTCCATTCTTTTCGAGAGGAACTCTCATGAAAAATGTTATCCAGCCAGCACAACCAAGATTTTAACAGGGCTCCTTACTATTGAGAACTGTAATATGGACGATGTTGTAACATTTTCACAGTCAGCTGCTAACTCAATTAATGTATATGAGGATGCCAACTTAAGTTCAAAAGCAGGCGAGCAATTTACTGTCAACCAGCTTCTTCACGGACTTCTGCTGTATTCTGCCAACGAGATGGCTTATGCCCTCGGTGAACATGTGGCTGGCTCAATAGATGCATTTGTCGATATGATGAATGCCAAGGCAAAAGAACTTGGTGCTTTGAATACACATTTTGCCAATGCAAGCGGATTATATAATACCAACCACTACACAACGGCATATGATATGGCAATGATTGCAAGAGGATGCTATAACAATGCTTCTTTTGTCAGTATTGATTCAACTGCCGATGCATATGTAATTCCTGCAACTAACATGTCTGCACAGCGTACAATAAGACACCGACACAAGATGTTAAAGGGTCGTGCCTACTATTATGAATACTGCAAGGGTGGCAAAACAGGATATACTGATGAATCACAGAATACACTTGTTACATTTGCAGAAAAAGACGGTATGCGTCTTATATGCGTTGTATTTAAGGAAGCCACAGATGAGATAAGATATGTTGATACAAGAACCCTTTTTGACTGGGGATTTTCCAATTTCCAGAAATCAACAACAACCGGAAGCCAGCTCGGAGCAATGTTCTCTAATGACAACTATTACAACTCGGCTGTTTTCTCAACTCTTTCACTAAACTTTGGACTAAATGCTTCATTTATCACAATACCTAATAAAAGTTCATTGTCAAATGTATCAATGACGGTTGATGATAATTATGACATGACCAATGAGAATGGTGTTATGACAACACATCTTAAGTTCTTATACAATGATAATACTGTCGGCACAACTACACTTAATATATCTGCTGCCGGAACAGATACCGGAAGCCTGCTGCCATACATTAATAATGATGTTTCATCATCTTATAAACCGAAAACATGTATCAGAATTAATATATGGATACTTGTTGGAATTGGTGCCGTTATTCTTTTTATCATCTACATTATTGAAGAACGGGCAAGAAGAAAAAGACAGAGAAGACACTATAACAGAAGAAGACGCAGATTATAATAAACAGAGGATTCGGAGCTAAACCCTGAATCCTCTGTTTTCTATATTATCAGTCTGTGTTTCATTACTAATTCCACCTTTTGAATATGTAAGGCCTGAATATACAGCCTGTGTATTCTTCATAAGCGGCTCAGAATCATCCTGTTTACTAACCTCATAAAAGGATGCCCTGAGTTTCTTTAAAAGCCCTGTAATTCTGTTAATCTCATTATTATCAAGACTTACAGATGCTGAAATAAGTGACATCTTCATATGATTATATATTACAAAAAGATTAGCTGATATCTCATACTGCATATCAAGTCCGCATATAAGCTGGTCTATAACCTTCTGCGCCATATATATATTATTATGTGCCTGCTCAGCACTATCACTCTCACATGCATCATTAAGATATTCTATAGCCATATCATACAGAATCACAACAAGCTGTGATGCTGTAGCCTGTGTAATTCTATACTGAAATGTCTTAATTGTTTCTTTAGTCATAGCATCCCTTTCCTATATAACCATTGAATCTTAAACTACTGTAATAACTGTAATACCTGTGAAGGTCTTTCATTAGCCTGTGCAAGTATTGACGTAGCTGCCTGTGTAAGAACTGTTTCAGAAGTATAAGTAGTCATCTCTTCTGACATATCAGTATCTATCATTGTTGATAATGACTTGGTAAGGTTCTCACTTGAAACCTCAAGGTTATTAGTTGTATGATCAAATCTGTTCTCGTATGCACCAATTCTTGAACGTATTTTATTAGTCTTATTAATAGCTTCGTCTACAGTAGATATCGCCCTTGATGCTGTATACTGAGTCATGACATTCATATGTTCCGTGCCAAGTGAATAAGTTGTTATTGCTGGAATATCAATAACGATTACCTGATCCTGGTTAGCACCTACATGTATGCTCATAGTTCCAACATCTGTTACTTCCTGACTTATAGTTCTTGCTGTACCTGCACCTGCAGCTGACTGTCCATCATTGTTACTATCGTCAAATACAGTACCTGCCGCATTACCCGGAACATCCATTGAAAACTCTTTGTTATTAACATCTGTTACTGTAATTACAGTACCCTTTGTTGAAAGAATTGCCGAATCAGCAAACCCAATTCGCTTCCCATCATCTCCTGTAGCAATCTCTGCCTTAACATCGCTTCCTTCTACATATATACCATCTTGTGTTGCTGCCTGTGGTATTCCCAAAATATCTGCAAGCTCTGCATTATCACATGTTATATTCATCTTCTGGTCGCTTCCATACTGGTTAGTCATAATAACAAGTGTTGAACCAGCGTAATCTGCTGTTGGCACATAACCTGCATAATCAGTACCATTAGCTGCTGTATCATTATTAAGGTCTTTAACTGTAAATGCAGAACCCCCTGTGATGTTAACTCCGTCAATAATCTTTCCCATCACCTTATCAAGTGTATCACCTTCGGAAATGCTTATCTTGTAGCCATTAATGTTTATTGCTCCAGCCTGTTCTTCTGTTATAGAAGCTGTTGATGACATAGTAATACTTCCTGCTCCTACCGCTATAGCCTGTCTTGCATCCTCAGTAACAGTTATTCCATATACACCTGCTGTATAGCTGTCAGATACAGAAAGCTGATTAACTCCCTGAAGATCTGAATATACTCTTCTTGAAAGATTACCGTTAATAAGAGACTGTGTATTGAATTCTGTCTGATCAGATATTCTGTCAATCTCGTTATTAATCTGTTCTATCTCTTTCTGTATAGCTTCTCTTTCATCATCTGAATTAACATCATTAGCAGCCTGAACGCTAAGTTCCTTTAATCTTGTGAGCATACTCTGGATTTCTGTAATTGCACCTTCTGCTGTATTTAAAACAGAAACTCCATCAGCTGTATTATTCTGGGCCTGACTAAGACCTCTTATCTGTGCTCTCATCTTTTCAGAAATAGCACATCCTGCAGCATCGTCCTTAGAGCCATTTATCTTGTATCCTGATGATAATCTTTCAATTGATGTTGACAGATTATTCTGTGATTTCTGTAATGCATTGTTGGCAACAATCGCTGCCACATTAGTTCCTATTCTCATATCTTAACCTTTCTGTCTGTCCAATTTACCTGTTCATGCTCTATATATCGGACTTTCTGTGCAAATCTTTAGCCTGCAAGCAGTTTTACAATCTGTGCTGCAATTTCATACAGCTTATCTGTTGCCACACTGTCAGCCGCTGCTTCATAAGTCACATATGGCACGTCTGACGATTTTGTAATGTTGACGGTCACATTTGTAAATCCAAATCCTTCTTTTAAATTTTCTTCCATATCCTCAAGAAGCTGGCTTCCTTCATCTGAAACTGCTGTGTCACTGACAATGTACATACCAAGACTTTCTCTGTCAGCCTTAGCCTCAACAGAAACTTTTCCTAATACGCTGCTTAGCATGTTTACAGATATACGACCTTTATTGTCGTCATCCTGAACCAATGTAAGTTTCAGCATACCTGTACTTCCTGAGTCTGTTATATACGGTATTCTGTAATCATGCCTTAATGCCAGATTCTTAATATATCCGATTGTTCTGTCCTTAAGTCTTAAATCCAGAAATCCCTCGTAATTGACATCTATCTGTGTATCAAGGTCTCCTGCTTTGGAAAGAACCTCCTGAAGTTCTTCCTCTGTCTCATCTTTCATTTCTTCATACATAAGTGACAGTTTTTCTTTATGTCCGATTTTTTCAATCGAATCCCTTGCATAATCACGTGTTGTCTTAACACCTCTGATATCCGGGAACTGTCCGGATTCTAAAAATGCTTTAACAGCCTGTATGTTACCACTGTTTATTTCTGTATCTGCATTTCTTATCTGCCTCAATATATCAGCTCCTGCCTGCACTGCTGCCTGCTGTTCCTTAAGATATTCCTCATAATATTGTTCCTCGGCTGCCGCATCATAGTTATCCTCTAACTGTTCAATAAACATTTCAACGGACTGTTCTCCGATTCCGGATGAGTTATCCACATTCTTTAATGTATTCGGGGTAACTAATCCACCATTTGCCATAAATAATGCACTGTAATAGTTAGCAATTCCGCTTACCTCTGCCATTCCTGTATTCTCATCAATAACAGCGTCCATGTCATAATGCTTTCTTGAATTATATGCAGTCATAAGATTATTCATAGTGACCTCAGCTCCCTGCTTAATCAGCGCACCTGCTGCCACTCCGGCATCTCTGGTGAATATATTCATCATCTGGTATATTCCTATAAACTGCTTTCTCTGCTCTTTAGTAATACCATTGGTACGGTCAAGCTTATAAAGAAACTTTGAAAACTTCTCCTCATTATCCTTAGATGCTTTATCATTAGCCTCTGTAAGATATTCGTTGACTTCCTCAATTGAAGCATTCATTGGATTTACTCCGTCTTTTATCATATTAAGAACTGTCTCTGGTTTCATATTCTTAATAAGATTATTAATCATTGCATTAACAGATTTGACTATCTCTACATTTTCCTTTGTCATATCCATGTTATTAGCAGCCAGTACCTTTATTGCTTCCTTGTCCTCATCAGTTCCCTCAAGTCCAAGCTCCCTAATAATATCATCCGCACTTTCCTGTACTGCCTTCTTTAATGAATCACCTAAATCGCCTCTTATCTGAGTTCCGACTGCCTCATAAGTTTCATTCATCTTGTCAAACATACTGGCAAATACACGCGCAGGATTTCTTACTATCTCATTCAATGTCTTTCTTGCTTCAAGAACATCTGTATATGCAATCTGCGCTTCTTCATACATTTCATCCGCCTGTTCATATTCCATAAGCATTGAATTAAGCTCATCTATCGGAGTTGTAAGAATAGAAATGTTATTCTTAACGAGATATATAGACGCATTTGCAATCATAAGAACTCTTGCTGTTACAAGCGTGTCATACGCCTTATCTGCTGCCTGCTGTACATCAGATGCCTGATTTCTAACTTCACTATTTCCTGTGCTTACTGATGCTGCACTGTATTCAATTCTGAAGCTTCTTGCATCCATCTCCAGCTTAAGGCTTGCTATTGTAAATGTTTCCCCTTTTGATACCACATTTGCAACATCTGAATACTCTGCCCTGTTAATAGTATCAAGAGCTGTCCTTATATCATCAATTGGCGAACCTGTAACGAGCGTATTCTCTGCCTTGCCTCCAAGCTTCATGTTATCAAGTATCTTATTAAGCATTTCATCAGGGTCAGCCTGAATCTTTTCAATATCTATCGCATCAAGCTGTGCCTTATATTCAAGATTTTCTTTAGTAACAGGAATCTGTGCATTAATAAATGCTCTTGCATCCGCAAGTGTATTATCATTAACCTCAAGACCTGACGAAGCAATTATCTTCTCAATTCCCGGCCTTAAAGCTTCAAAATCAGCGTCAGATATTGCATCTGCGCACTTTCCTATTGTAACGCCATCCGCACTGATACTTGATGAGGTTGCCGCCTGTGCCTGATATATTCCAGCAATTGAAGGCTCTATGCGATTAGCAACCATGTAATTCTTTGTGTTCTCTGATAATGGCTTTAACTCTTTACTCTTTTCAAGTGTGCCTTTAACCTCAGCAACACTTTCATCATTGACAGCTATATCTGCTCCCTGCATACGGCTCTCGACACTTGCCGCTGTTGCTGCACTTCCAGTCACACTCTCAATCTTATCCTTGGAAACTGCTGTGCCATAATTAACATAATCATCAGAGTGCATCGCAAGTTCAATCTTAATTTTCTCAATAATATTAACCATATCATCTGGTGTAGCATCTGTAAGATTAAAGCCGTCCTCATCTAGCTTTACCGCATCAGCACCTGATAACTTCATCATCAATGCCTTAAGGCTTATCTTTGCACTGGAAGCACTCGCCATAATCTGGCTCTTTACATCATCTGCCTCCTTAAGAAGTCCCTCATATGTATTGTCATTTGCAGCTGTCACACTGCCAGAGATTACCACTCCTGCAAATGAGCCTGCCACACCTTCACTTTTAACCGCCTTATTTTCTTTATAATTAATAGATGTTCCCTGTGCCGCAACATCTTTATTAAAATTCGCGCCTGAAACTGTATATGTCATATTCTGCTGCCTTTCTTATTTACTATCTGAAACAATCACCCATTGTCATATAATAAATATTTCGGCAGATATGGCGGGATAATTGAGAGATTAGTGGCAACAAATAAAAAGGAAGCCAATTCAGAATTAATGAAAAATCCAAACCAGCTCCCTTTCTCTATATTATTCTCCTATATCTTCGTAGCATGAACCTTAGAAACATCACCGTTAAACTCATACACAGCTATTCCATACTTATGTAAGTTAATAAGCAATGACTGCGGATATCCATCACAATCTCCCTTAACGGCTGTAAGAGTCTTCTTCTGGTCAGCTTCATTATCTCCAAGAACCAGCTTATACTTAGTCTTGAACGGAACTCCTATTCTGAAGCTGTCTCTTTCAACTGGTGTAAAATTAAGTACAAAGAGAAGATTCTTCTTTCCATCCGGACTGATTCTCATAAATGATAAAACGCTATTATCTTTATCATTGGCATTAATCCATCTGAATCCTTCACTGCTGTAATCAGTAGCATACAGACATGGATAATTCTTATTAAGCTTCAGACACTTCTTCGTAAAATCCTTAAGTTCTGTATGACTTTCATCCTCTAACAGATACCAGTCAAGAGCACGTTTCTCACTCCACTCATTCCACTGACCAAATTCCTGTCCCATGAATAAAAGCTTCTTGCCAGGATGTCCACACATATATGCATATGCCAGCTTAAGATTCTTGAACTTGTCCTCCCTGTCACCAGGCATTTTACCAAGCATAGAACACTTAAGATGTACAACCTCATCATGTGAAAGCACAAGAATAAAATTCTCGCTGTAAGCATACATCAATGAAAATGTCATCTTGCTATGATTAAACTTTCTGAAATATGGATCAAGCTTCATATATTCAAGGAAATCATGCATCCAGCCCATATTCCACTTAAATGTAAAGCCAAGACATTCCCCATTGTCAGGATCACCACTTACCATAGGCCATGCTGTTGACTCCTCAGCTATAGTTATTGCCTGTGGGAATCTCTTCTTTAACATGCTGTTAAAATGCTTTAAAAAGCTGATTGCTTCGAGATTACCGTTGTCACCATATTTGTTAGGAACCCAGTTTCCTTCTGTCCTTCCGTAATCCAGATACAGCATTGAAGCAACAGCATCAACTCTTAAACCATCAATATGGAACTTGTCCACCCAGAACATTCCATTAGCAATAAGGAAGTTAGCCACTTCATTCTTGGAATAATCAAATACCTTCGTTCCCCAGTCAGGATGCTCTCCCTTTCTAGGGTCTGCATACTCATATACACAGCTTCCATCGAAATTAGCAAGTCCATGTGCATCCTTTGGAAAATGTGCCGGTACCCAGTCAAGAATTACACCAATTCCTTTTTCATGCATATAATCTACAAAATACATGAAATCCTTAGGTGTTCCGTATCTTGCTGTAGGTGCATAATAACCTGTTACCTGATATCCCCATGATCCATCATATGGATACTCTGCAATTCCCATAAGTTCAATATGTGTATATCCCATATCTGAAACATATTTTGCAAGCTCAGGTGCCAATTCTCTATATGTATAAAATCCGTCCTCTGTTCCATCATCTTTCTTCTTCCATGAGCCAAGATGACATTCATATATAGAAAGAGGTGCTTTAAGATGATTCTCTGTCTTCTTCTTCTCAACCCATTCAGAATCTTTCCATTCATAACCTGAAAGATCAGCAACTATTGATGCTGTCTCTGGTCTTAACTGTGCCTGATTAGCATATGGATCTGCCTTGTAAAGAGCCTCTCCACTCTGGGAAATAATAAGGAACTTATACATATCCCCTGCTTTAGCTCCCGGTATGAACAAATCATATATTCCACCATCTGAAATCTTCTTCATATCATAACCATATGCATTCCAGTTATTAAACTCACCTATAACATAGACTTCTCTTGCAGCAGGTGCCCACACAGCAAAATACACACCTTCTTTTCCGTCTTTTACTCCAACATGCGCACCCATTTTGTTATATATCTCATAATGAGTTCCCTGTCCAAAAAGATATGCATCCAGTTCTGTGATTGCCAGCTGCTCGTATTTTTGCATATTCTTCATAAAATCCTCCATTATATTATTATTATCCTACACGACACTTATGGGTCCCCTCAGATATCCCACTAATTAATAGTATATTACCACATTAGCAAATTAATTACTACATTTCATTAGCAAAAAAAATGTTCATTTCACATATATTATGTTATACTGTAAATCGCATTGAAATAAATGCTTTATATAAGTTAGAAAGATGAAAAGGAGTATTAAATTCTTATGATATACTATATTGTTAACGAAAGTTTCACTAACATAATAGCATTTGTCAGCATCCTGTTTGCTTTCGCATTTACAATAGCTGCAATTGCTCTTGGCAAGAATCTTCTTCCAAGAGATGCCGGAAGAGCTTATGCCATCAACGGAAGTAAATCAGTTGGAAAGCCAAGAGGCGCCGGCATGATTTTCATTCTTACATTCACAGTCACATGTGCATTATTCGTAAACTTAAGTGCCGAGCTTATCATTTATCTTATACTTGTGCTTGCCGCAATGCTCAGCGGATACCTTGATGACAGTGCTTCATCACCATGGGGTAATTTAAAGAAAGGTCTTATTGACCTTGCAATATCGGTTATGGCGGCAGTTACTTACCTGCATTACAACCCTAACACATTTGACCTTGCATTCTTTGGAAAGACAGTAACTCTTAATCCAATCATCTATGCAATACTTATTATTATACTTATATGGGTAAGTATCAATGTTACTAACTGTTCAGATGGTGTTGACGGCTTATGTGGTACACTTTCAGTTGTAACACTTGCTTCAGTGTATGTACTTTTTAAGTCATTTAATATTGAATCAGCTTACAGACACACCGTTCTTATTATGATTGTGTGTATCCTCGGCTACCTGTGGTTCAACGCATCACCAAGCAAGCTTCTTATGGGTGACGCCGGTTCGAGAGCAATAGGAATATTTATAGCATTTACATTCCTCAAGCTCCATGCACCGCTGCTTTATATTCCAATGGCACTTATAATTATTCTCGATGGCGGACTTGGTCTTATCAAGGTTTCATTCATGAGATTTCTTCACATCAACCTAATGAAGAACCTTCGTACACCAATCCACGACCATATGAGAAAGAATAAAGACTGGTCAGATACACAGGTTGTTTTCAGATTCACAATTATCCAGGTAATTCTTGGTCTTGCAGTAATATATGGATTAATGTTCTGATATTAAATATATTAAAATGGCATGTCAGTTGAATTTCTGACATGCCATTATTTCTGTTCTGAGAGTTTCTCAGCCTGACGCCGCCTGCGTCTGTGCTCTCTCTCTTTTATCTGCTTTTCATATATCTTAAGTGCACCCTTTTCATCAGTGTGCTTCATAATTCTGACTGCATAATATCTGCCTTCTTCGGTCTGTTTAACTCTGAAACGCCCCTTTATAAGTCCATGTTCATCACACGTAAACAAGCCGTAATAGCATTTCGAATTAGTAGCAAACCACTTAACCGTTCTTGTCATAGTCCTGCCACATAAAAAACATTTGCAGGAACGTACATTTCTGTCACTTGCAGCCTTGTCCCTTGTAGCAAATCCCTTTGAAATATACTTCTCATAAGTTCCAAAGTTAAGATATACCTCGTCCTTTCTTGACTCTGGAATTGTAAATGTGTCTATACTACAGAACTTCTTAACTCTGTCAAAATCCAGCTTCTTCATTATCTTGGCTGTGTACCTTGCATCACTCATTGCTGAATGATAATGCTCATCACCCTTGATTCCCTGCTCATCGATTGCAGATTTAAGATTCATGCGTGTCTTGCCATCTGAAAAATTAATACTGTAAAGTTTCTGAAGATCAAGATACAGAAGCGGCTTTGGGAAATTCTCCGGAACATCATAAAACTTCATATTTCGTCTTAATTCAGTAATATCCATGCTTCCCCATGTAACAAATGTATAATCTTCCCCGCACCATTCAAGAAATTCAGTAACACCCGATACGAAATCCGTTCCGTTAGCAAGGTCATTTTCTGTTATCCCTAATATCTTCTTGACTGTATTCTGCAGCTTTGTATACACCTGTGGCTTAATGGTACACTGCCACTCATCCACAATATCAAGCTTCTCATTAACCTTCGCCGCACCTATCTGTATAATCTCAAAAGGAAAATGATCCTCAGAAAATTGTTTTCCCTTGGCACTCTGATTCCACTCAAGATCCATAACAATATAATTCATAAACATTTTCCTCTGTTACTTATTCTAATCTCGTGATATCTACATATTAAAGCAAACATATTATAGCGTGTATATGGGCGTATGTCGATAATATTTTATGAAGATATTGCAATAAGCTACGCTCTTGCATCAAATGTATTATCTGCTCCTGCTGCTATATTATCACTTTCTTTGCTCTTTAATGCCTTTCTTTCTGCCGAATAAGCTTCATAATATGTTGTTTTTAAAGCAGAATTAACCTTTGTCTCCGCCTTTGTTTCTTTTGCCTGCCAGCCAACACCGCCTGTATATGTAAGTATCTCTTCTCCGTCTTCATTATATACATGAACTGCTGAACCAAAGCCTTTTCCCTGACACTTTGCCTCATACGGCTCTCCAAATAACATGCACAGCCATCTTTTATCCGCTTCCTGCACTTCTTTCATGACATATGCATTGCCAGAACCTGTCAGATAGCTGAATTTTCCAATCAAAGCAGCCCTGTCTGGCGCAACCTTGCTTATTTCTGACTTTCTTAAACTCTTAAATTCATTTCCCATATATTCATTGTTCTGTGCATCTTTTTTCGCCATTTCAGCAATTTTATCTTTTAAAGAGTCTGTCAGTTTCCATTTATTCTTTTTAGAAGCCGCAACAACACTGGTATCTGCGCTTCCCATTAC
>OGYU01001934.1_pt1 | contig 13993 bp, 12 predicted proteins | sample 1576581 | NCBI WGS metagenome assembly OGYU01 (sample SAMEA3541547, study PRJEB24748) | human gut metagenome | biome: human gut; feature: human-associated habitat; material: faeces | place: China | collected 2012 | reverse complement strand
GGTATCCTTGGCGGTTACCCGGTTATCGGTGTATGCGCTGATGTATACGACGGTTCTTATCATGAAGTCGATTCTTCTGAAATGGCATTCCACATTGCTGGTTCTATGGCATTCAAGGAAGCTATGCAGAAGGCATCCCCAGTCCTTCTTGAGCCTATCATGAAGGTTGAGGTTACTATGCCTGAGGAATACATGGGTGACGTTATCGGTGATATCAACTCCCGTCGTGGCCGTATCGAGGGTATGGATGACCTGGGCGGTGGAAAGATCGTTAGAGGTTATGTTCCGCTGGCTGAGATGTTCGGCTATTCCACAGACCTGCGTTCTAAGACTCAGGGTCGTGGTAACTACTCTATGTTCTTTGAGAAGTATGAGCCAGTTCCGAAGAATGTTCAGGAGAAGGTTCTGAGCGCAAAGAACAAATAAACAAAATCATAATGCTGTGCAGCTTGTCTGCACGGCATATAATGATAAAATTTTTATTATTTCCTAAAATTAGACTTGAAAAAGTTCTCATTATGTAATATACTGAGAGCAGTGTCAGTCTAACACAAGACATTTATGCCCTCTGGGCAATATTTAAGGAGGAATTTCAATCATGGCAAAGGCTAAATTTGAAAGAACGAAACCGCATTGTAACATTGGTACCATCGGACACGTTGACCATGGTAAGACTACTTTAACTGCTGCTATTACCAAGACTCTTCATGCAAGATATGGTACTGGCGAGGAAGTTGCTTTCGAGAACATCGATAAGGCTCCAGAAGAGAGAGAGAGAGGAATCACTATCTCTACCGCTCACGTTGAGTATGAGACTCCACATCGTCACTACGCTCACGTTGACTGCCCAGGACATGCTGACTACGTTAAGAACATGATCACCGGTGCTGCACAGATGGATGGTGCTATCCTGGTTGTAGCTGCTACCGATGGTGTTATGGCTCAGACTAGAGAGCACATCCTTCTGTCCCGTCAGGTAGGCGTTCCGTACATCGTTGTATTCATGAACAAGTGTGATATGGTAGACGATGAGGAGCTTCTTGAACTGGTTGAGATGGAGATCCGTGAGCTGTTAAACGAGTATGAGTTCCCGGGTGATGACATTCCGGTTATCAGAGGTTCAGCTCTGCAGGCTCTGAACGATCCGATGGGACCGTGGGGAGACAAGATCCTTGAGTTAATGGAAGCTGTTGATAGCTACGTTCCGGATCCGGTTCGTGATACTGATAAGCCATTCCTGATGCCAGTTGAGGACGTATTCTCTATTACTGGTCGTGGTACTGTTGCTACTGGTAGAGTAGAGAGAGGTACTCTGCATCTGAACGATTCCGTTGAGATCGTAGGTATCAAGGAAGAGAACAGAACCGTAGTTGTAACCGGTATCGAGATGTTCCGTAAGCTTCTGGATGAGGCTCAGGCTGGTGATAACATCGGTGCTCTGCTTCGTGGTGTTCAGAGAACTGATATCGAAAGAGGTCAGTGTCTGTGTAAGCCAGGTTCTGTAAAGTGCCACAAGAAGTTTACCGCTCAGGTTTACGTTCTGACCAAGGATGAGGGTGGTCGTCATACTCCATTCTTCAACAACTACAGACCGCAGTTCTACTTCAGAACAACTGATGTTACTGGTGTTTGCGAGCTTCCGGCTGGTACCGAGATGTGTATGCCAGGTGATAACGTAGAGATGACCATCGAGCTGATTCACCCAGTAGCTATGGAGCAGGGTCTTCGTTTCGCTATCCGTGAGGGTGGACGTACCGTTGGTTCTGGTAGAGTAGTTTCTATCATCGAATAATTTACGTTTAAGTAATTAAATAAGCGTGTGAAAGCGCGTGAGAGACAGTCATTGCAGGCTTGCCTGCAAGTGGCTGTCTTTTTTTTATATCTTTTGGTCTAAATCATGCTGACATGCAAAAGAAATAGTAATAAAATATTGTGGCTTTTTACCACACTAAACTGCTGAATAAAAAATCAGAATTAAACTAATATAGAAGAACTGTATAGAATGAATTTCTAATATCTTGCAAAATCAAGCAAAATGACTGCTACAATCATAAAATCAACATTTGGAAAGTATTAAAAATAATAAAATACACAAAATTTCAATGGTTAATATAAAAATTTTCTATATGATTATTCGCTTGTGAAGAATATAATAAGGACAGTCAATAAAGCAGACACTTCAAAGGAGGAGTAAATCATGAAAAAGAGTAGAATTTTCCCATTACTTGTAGGAGCAGCACTTTCCAGTTCATTGGTAGCCTGCACTTCAGGATCGGGATCAGGAAACAAGACAAGTGTTGACAATAGCAAGAAGCCATTAGTATGGTTCAATCGCCAGCCATCAAACAGCTCTACAGGAGAACTTGACAAGGACGCTTTGAACTTTAACGATAAGACATATTATGTTGGTTTTGATGCAAATCAGGGTGCTGAACTTCAGGGTCAGATGGTACTTGATTATATTAAGGAAAATGCAGCATCTATGGACCGTAATGGTGATGGCGTAATCGGTTATATCTTAGCAATCGGTGATATCGGACATAACGATTCTATCGCACGTACACGTGGTGTTCGTTCCGCACTGGGAACTGGTGTTGAGAAAGATGGAGTAGTTGATGCAGCTCCAATCGGAACAAATGCAGATGGTTCTTCAAAGATTGTTCAGGATGCTACTATTGAAGTAGATGGAAAGGAATATACTATCCGTGAGCTGGCAGCACAGGAAATGAAGAACTCCGCAGGTGCTACATGGGATGCAGCTACTGCTGGTAACGCAATCGGAACTTGGGCAGCATCTTTTGGTGATGAGATTGATGTTGTTGTATCTAACAACGATGGTATGGGAATGTCTATGTTCAATGCATGGGCAAAGGAGAACGAAGTACCTACATTTGGTTATGATGCAAACAGTGACGCAGTTGCAGCAATTGCAGAAGGCTACGGCGGAACAATTTCCCAGCATGCAGACGTTCAGGCTTACCTGACACTGAGAGTTTTAAGAAATGCACTGGACGGTGTAGATATCGATACTGGTATTGGTACTGCAGATGCAGCAGGCAACAAGCTGGAAGAGGGTGTTGATTACAGATATAGTGCAGATGAGAGATCTTACTACGCATTAAATATTGCAATCACAGCAGATAACTATAAGGATTTCACTGATTCTACTAAGGTATACAGCAAGGTTTCAAATCAGCTGGATGCTTCTAAGAGCCCAGAGAAGAAGGTATGGTTAAATATCTACAATGCTTCTGATAACTTCTTAAGCTCAACTTATCAGCCACTTCTTCAGAACTATGATGATCTGCTGAACTTAAAGGTTGAATACATTGGTGGTGATGGTCAGACTGAGTCTAATGTTACAAACCGTCTTGGTAATCCAGGCGAATATGATGCATTCGCAATCAATATGGTTAAGACAGACAATGCAGCATCTTATACATCTCTCCTTAAGCAGTAATTGATAGAGATTTTTTGCTAGCAAAAGGTCTGAGGGTGTTAGAACTTCTGACACCCTCTTTTTCTGAAAGGAGTAAGGATATGGCAGAAGGCAATAAGGATATCGTCTTGTCGATCCGCGGCATGAGCAAATCATTCGGAAGAAATAAGGTTCTAAAGCATATCGATATGGATGTGCCGAGAGGATCAATCATGGGTCTGATGGGCGAGAATGGTGCTGGTAAATCGACAATGATGAAATGTCTTTTTGGTACGTATCAAAAAGATGAAGGAACAATAATTTTAGACGGGAAAGAGATTAGCTTTACAGGTCCAAAGGATGCTTTGGAAAATGGTGTGGCAATGGTTCATCAGGAGTTGAATCAGTGTCTGGAAAGAAACGTAATTGACAATCTATTTCTTGGTCGTTACCCAAAAACATCCCTCGGAGTAATTGATGAGGGAAGAATGAAAAAAGAGGCTTCTGATTTATTCCGTAAGCTTGGCATTACGGTAGATCTTTCACAGCCGATGAAGAAGATGTCTGTTTCAAAGAGACAGATGTGTGAAATTGCAAAGGCAATTTCTTATAATTCAAAGGTGATTGTTTTGGATGAGCCAACCTCATCTCTGACAGCACCAGAAGTTGAAAAATTATTTAAGATGATGAGACAGCTTCGTGAACAGGGAATTTCACTGATCTATATCTCTCATAAGATGGATGAGATCTTTGAGATCTGTGACCAGGTTTCTGTTCTTCGAGATGGTGCTCTTGTAATGACTAAAAACTGTAGTGATACCAATATGAATGAATTGATTTCTGCTATGGTAGGAAGATCATTAGATAATCGTTTCCCGCCTGTTGATAATACACCGGGTGATGTAATTTTAAGAGTAGAGCATTTATCTACGAAATATGCACCGAAGCTTCAAGATATAACCTTTGATGTAAAAAAGGGAGAAATATTTGGTTTATATGGTCTGGTTGGAGCTGGTCGTACAGAGCTTCTTGAGACGATATTTGGTATTCGTACAAGAGCAGCCGGACGTGTCTACTATGATGATAAGCTGATGAATTTTCATTCATCAAAAGATGCAATGGATCATGGATTTGCGTTAATTACTGAGGAACGTAAGGCTGATGGATTATTCTTAAAAGCAGATATCACCTTTAATACAACAATTGCTAATATGAGTCAGTATAAATCTGGAATTGCATTATCTAAGGATGAAATGGTAAGAGCAACTGCAGAAGAAATTCGTATTATGCATACAAAGTGCATGGGACCGGATGATATGATTGCAAACCTTTCTGGTGGAAATCAGCAGAAGGCAATCTTTGGAAGATGGCTGGAGCGTTCACCAAAGATTTTCATGATGGATGATCCGACACGAGGCATTGATGTTGGTGCTAAGTACGAGATTTATGAACTGATTATTGATATGGCTAAGCAGGGAAAGACAATCATTGTTGTTTCATCTGAGATGCCGGAGATTCTTGGAATTACAAACCGAATCGGTGTAATGTCAAATGGTCATCTGGCAGGAATTGTAAACACCAAGGAAACAAATCAGGAAGAACTGCTTAGACTTAGTGCAAAGTATTTGTAATAGAGAGGAGTACGAGAGCTATGGCAAATGATATGAGATATCTTTCGGCAGAAGAGGAAGCAAAGCTTTTAAAGCCGATTGATGAATATGTTGGTAAAATACAGGCACAGATAGATGCCCTGCGTGTAGATGGTTCTGATCAGGTGCAGGCATTAAAGACACATATCTCTTTAACAAAGGAAGATAAGAATTATACAAAAGAGGAGCAGAATGAGATTATCCGAAAGGATCAGGCACTTCTTGTAAAGGCAAGAGAGGTAGAAGCTGCAAATAAAGATAAAGTTTCCAAGCTGATTGCAGATGCAGAATCTTATTTGAAGACTCATTTTAAGAAAGATTATTACGATAATGTTGTAGCAAGCTGTGCAGCTCAAAAGGAAGATGAGAATGCAGAATATGTAAAAGTTCGTGAGAAGCTGAAAGCAGAGCACGAGCGCACAATCTCCGGCATGACAGATAAGCAGGAGCTTAAGGACGAGAAGTATGTATATAAGAATCGTCTGTATGATGCACAGATGGTGCATGAGTCAAAGCTTCAGGAAATCAAGGACAGAAAGCATGAGGCATTTGTGCATCAGTATCATCTGATTGATTTGCTTCGTATGTCAAAGTTTACTTATGGACAGAAGAAGCTTCAGAAACTGGAAAATTACAAGTATACATTTAACACACCGCAGTTTCTTTATAAGAACGGACTTTATATTGTAATTATCCTGATTTTTATCGCACTTTGCTTTATAACACCAGTTGTAAAGGATACGCAGCTTCTGACAACAGCTAATATTTTGAATATTCTTCAGCAGGCATCACCTCGTATCTTCCTGGCTCTTGGTGTAGCAGGATTGATTCTGTTAACCGGTACTGATCTTTCTGTAGGCCGAATGGTTGGTATGGGTATGGTAACAGCAACCATTATTATGCACAATGGTATTAATACAGGTGGTGTATTTGGCCATATCTTTGACTTCACTGGAATCCCTGCACCAGCTCGTGCAATATTTGCACTGCTTGTATGTGTGATTCTGACAACTGGATTTGCATCAATTGCAGGTTTCTTTATGGCAAGATTTAAGATGCATCCATTTATCTCTACTATGGCAAACATGCTTATTATCTTTGGTCTTGTAACATATGCAACAAAGGGTGTATCCTTTGGAGCAATTGATTCTTCCATCCCGGCAATGTTTATTCCAAGAATTGGAAATTTCCCAACCATTATTTTGTGTGCATACGCTTTGCGTTGCACTCGGGGCGGAACAGCTGGATGGTGTCATCCGCAGTGCGGTAAGCCTTCATGCCCTCGAAGATCTCCTGTGCATAGTGGAACACGACCGTAGCAGGGTCCAGCGGGAAGGGTGCGTAGGGGACGATGCGGGCGTCATGCCAGCCCTCGCCCTCGGTGTAGTCCATAACGAACATATGGTCGGTGAACTTCTTGCCAAAACCCAGCTTAGACTCGTCCTGCGGCTTTTCCTTCGGGCAGGTAGTACGAGTGATCTTGATGTCCAACATGATAAATTTCCCTCTTTTCTGATCTCACACAGCGCCGCGCGGGCTGCACGCCCTGCGCCAAATATGCCGAATGTTGTTTTCTATTATAATGCCGTGAAACGGATTTGCAAGCAACCGAAAAATGTTTCATCTTTGGGGCAGTCAAGTTGCCACAAATTATGACCTTATCGGTGTTCAAAAGCGGAAAAACATGGTACAATAGAGTATGTGTGTAGATTTTTCGCCAAAAGGAGCTTGCGTTATGATACAGGGTGTTATTTTTGATATGGACGGGCTGATGTTCGACACCGAGCGCATCTGGAACATCTGCTGGGAGCCGGCACTGGCAAAATTCGGCCTGCCCTGCAAGGACGGCCTCTCGCAGGCTGCCCGCGGCACCACCAAGGCCGGCAGCTGCGATGTGCTGCGGCGCTTCTACGGCGAGGACTGCCCCGCCATGGGCATCGTGGAGGAGCTGTACCGGCTGGCCTATGAAGCCTTCAACAAGCCTGTCCCCAAAATGCCCGGCCTCGACGAGCTTCTGGCCTGGCTGGACGAACATCATATCCCCATGGCGGTGGCGTCTTCCAGCCCCATGACCGTCATCGAGGGACATCTGGAACACTGGGGCCTCGGCCATTACTTCAAGGCCGTCATCTCGGGCGAGCAGCTGACCCGCTCCAAGCCCGCGCCGGACATCTTCCTGCTGGCGGCGCAGAAACTCGGCACCGAGCCTGCAAAGACGATGGTGCTCGAGGACAGCTACAACGGCGTCCGGGCCGGCGCGGCAGGGGGCTTTGTCACCGTGATGGTTCCCGATCTCTCGCCCGCCACCGACGAGATGCGCAGGATCTATACCTGCGAGTGCGCTTCGCTCCACGAGGTGCGCAGAAAGCTCGAAGGCGGAGAACTATGAGCCGCAGCAGACCCGCACCACTTGTGAAATTTCAACAGTTCATCCAGCTTTTCACCGTCCTTCTCACAGCCATCCTGATCAGCCTGTTTTTCGGTGTCCTCGTGCTGGTGGGCAAGATACAGGGTACGGCCCGGGTCGTCAACTACGCCGGCCTCGTGCGCGGCAAGACCCAGCGCATCGTCAAACCTCTGGACGCCAAAAAGCTGGCAAAGAGCATCCGGGAGGCTGTACAAAACAAGCAGTAAAGGAGACGTTCTCATGAAAATCGCAGTCCCATTCGAAGACGGTCAGGTGTTCCAGCACTTTGGCCGCTCCGCACAGTTCAAGTTCTATGAGGCCGAAAACGGCCAGCTCCTGCGCACCGAGGTCATCCCGACGAATGGTCAGGGCCATGGCGCACTGGCGGGCTTTCTCGTACAGCATGGCGCAGACGTCCTGCTCTGCGGCGGCATCGGCACCGGGGCGCAGATGGCGCTGATGCAGGCCGGCATCCAGCTGTTCGGCGGCCTTTCCGGCGATGCAGACGCCGCCGTGGCCGACTATCTGGCCGGGAAGCTGGTCTTCGACCCGGACATCCACTGCACCCACCACGACCACGACGAGGGCCACAGCTGCGGCTCCCACTGCGGGGGCGGGTGCCACTGACAGCATAAGCAAAGCCGCACTCCGAGCAGATCCGGAGTGCGGCTTTGCTATTTAAGGAGAAAGGCTGTCTGAGATCCCGTGGCAAGTAGAAGGTAGAGGTATGATCTATGGCAAGTAGGAGTATGTCATGAATGGGAGAGAAACTCGCTCAGGTTGACTTTGACCTCATACAGCATTGAAAATAGCGTTACTATAGCAGTTTGCGTTTTTAATGCACAAGCAACATCCGCAAACTGCATATCGCAAATATGCCATTTTGATAGGCACTATTTTTGAAAATCGCGATAAGCAGAATCAGCAGCCCACCATGATAGCAATGATCTCGTTGTTGGTCTCCTTCATGCCCTGCTTGCCAAGACGGCCCACATTCTTGAGGGAGTTTTCTACGCCCTTGGCCACAATGCCATCACCGGCGCGGAACTGATTGCCGCGGATGTACATATTGTAGCCCAGCAGACCGGCCTCCACCGCAGTTGCGATCTTTGCTGCGCAGGAGGCCTTGGCACCATCGCAGATGACGCCGGAAACCACAGCAAGTGCGTTGACGACCGTATGGATGACGGCATCATAGTCACCACCGCAGAGATAGGCGATACCGGCACCCGCACCAGCGCCCGCGCTGATAGCGCCGCAGTAGGCAGACAGGCGGCCAATGGGGGTCTTTTCGTGGATGGTGGTCAGGTTGGAAAGGGTCAGCGCCCGCAGAAGCGTTTCGTCACTCACGCCCAACTCCTGTGCATAGACAATGACCGGTACAGAGGCAGTAATGCCCTGATTGCCGCTGCCGGAGTTGATGACCACCGGCTGCTCACAGCCGTTCATGCGGGCATCGGAACCGGCTGCGGCGTATGCCTTGGCACGGACTCTTACATCATTGCCCTCCATATCCAGCAGCACACTGCCGATGTTGGCACCGTAGTTGCCGCGCAGACCCTCCTCGGCAATGGCCATGTTGCACCGGATCTGCGGTTCCAGAATGGAACGGACATCCTCCACGTCCACCGTGTTGGCAAAGTCCCAGATATGCTCCATATCCAGCAGGCTGCGGTCTGTCAGGGTCTCCTCGTCGTCTCCGTGTACCGGAATGTCCACCAGTACCTCGCCGTCCTTTTCCACATGGACGATATTGGTGTGGAACACCGCAATGCGCACCTGTGCGGAATGCTCACCCTTCCAGACCGTGAGGATGATGTCAAAGGTGACGCCATTCTCAACGTGCCGCACCTTGATATCCGTCTGGTCAAGATATGCGCGGATGGCTTTGGTCTGCTCCGGGGTCACATCGGCAATGACCTCCAGCTTCTTTTCCTGCTTGCCGGCTACGATGCCCGCAGCAGCGGCGGCTTCCAGACCCTTCATGTTATCCGTGTTGGGTACGATGACCGACTTGACGTTTTTGATCATGCTGCCGCTGGCTTCCACCAGCACTTTGTCCGGCAGCTCGCCCAGCGTATTGCGGGCAGCAGCGGCGGCATAGGCCACGGCGATAGGCTCGGTACAGCCCATAGCCGGGATCAGCTCCTCCCGCAGAATATCAATATAAGCCTGGTATCTCTTATCCGTCTTTTCCATTCTAAAACCTCGGTTTTCTTTTTTACAGCGTACTTACAGGTAGAACACTGCGCACAGAGCGGTGGTGACGACACCGAAGATGATCAGCATGGGGAAGCCGCACTTGAGGTAGTCCTTCACAGAGTAGCCGCCTGCTTCCCAGACCAGCAGGTTGGGTGCAGTGCCGAAGGGGGTAACAAAGGCACCGGAGGCGCACACAGACACGGACATGGCACCGGCCAGCGGATTGATGCCTGCGGCCTGGCACAGCATGATGGCGATGGGCAGCACCAGAACGGTGGCAGAGGAGTTCATCAGGAACTGGGTGGTCAGCAGCATCAGGAAGGTGATGGCGCCCAGCAGAATGATGGGAGGCAGGTTGCTCAGCACGGGGCTGATGGCGTTGACCAGGTACTCAGCAGCGCCGCTGCTGACCAGAGCCTTGCTCAGGGGGAAGATACCGCCGACGATGAAGATGGTGGAGGTGGGGAAGGCCTTGACGGCCTCGTCCAGGCTGATGCAGCCGGTGACGACGACGAGGATCGCGCCGATGACGCCTGCAATGTGCATGGGGACGATGCTGGTAGCCATAGCAACCAGAACACCGATGAAGATCACAGCGACCAGAACCATCTTTTTGGTGTCGTACTCTGCCGTGCGGTCACCGCCCTTGATCTCGATGTCCTTATCCGGCAGCAGCTTTGTGCCGCAGAAGCACATGTACAGTATGCCGCACACCAGCAGGGGCAGGCCGATCTTGGTGTACTCGAAGAAGCCGAACTCCCGCAGGCCCATATCCTTCAGGATGCCGTTTGCCACGATGTGGGGGGTGGTACCCACCAGCGTGATGGTGCCGCCCAGAGAGGCGAAGAACGCCAGAGCCATCAGCAGCTTGGACTTCTTGACGCCAGCCTTGGAGGCCATGGAGCTGACGATGGGCATCAGACAGGCAGTGGAGCCGGTATCGTTCAGGAATGCGGACAGGCCGCCGGCCACAAGGCCGGTACCCAGCAGCAGGCCCTTTTCGGTCTTGCCCAGCAGACCGATGATCTTGCCGCCGATAAAGTCGGCCAGACCGGTCTTGAAGAAGGCCTCGCCAACGACCACCAGACCCATGAAGAACACGATGGTGGTGTTGCCGAACTCGGTGTAGGCGCTGCCGGCATTGATAACGCCGGTGGCGGCCAGTGCTGCGGGGATGGCCGCGCCGAGGATGACCAGCGGGACCTTCTGAGAGATCAGCAGGACCATGGTGATCACAAGGATAACGCAGGTAATGATCGCTTGTGTTGTCATAACAGTGATACCTCCAAATGAAATTGTACGATTTGTGCGGTGGTTTTTCAAGACGTTTTATTGTCTATATGTAAAGACAACTTATCAACCTGACGTAAGCATAATCGTGATGTTCTCTGTTGTAAATTGTGAGTAGTCCCAATTTATTCGTTGAAAATTCTCTGTTCTGCCAAAAGCAGTCCCTTTTTTGTAAAAACAGGACGGATCTGCCACGCAGCTCCGTCCCAAAGCGTATAGAACCATCTCCACGCAAAAAAGGCTGCCGCACAGCGCACTGTGCAGCAGCCTCCGGGTACTTATTTTGTTTTTTCGGAGAGAAAACGCTCAGAATTCCAGCGTGATGAAGGGACGGTTCTCCTTGGGCATGGAGACCGTGGTGGTGACCGCCAGCACCTGATTCCCGTGATATAAGAAGGTATCCCAGCTGAACAGCTTCTCCGGCGGCGCGTTCAGCAGAGAAAGCTCCATATCCGAGGTAAGGGGCGTGTCCACAAAAATGCGGATGTGGGTCGGCTTTTCATTGAAATAGCGGCAGATATAATCGTGCAGGAAAAAGGTCTTCAGCGCCTCGCAGTCAAACGTGTGATCCTTGCACACCGACAGCGGGACATAGCTGTAATCCACCTCATCCACCTCGCTGCTCACATCCACACAGCGAACGATCTTATAGACATAGGGGTTTTCTGCCGTCAGGCCCAGCTTCTGGCACAAAGCAGCATCCGCCTTGATGACCCCATGCTCCAGCAGGCGGTGCGGCTTGTTGTTGGAGTGTTCAAAGGGTGCGATCTTGATGCCGCCGGAAAATGCCATGGGGCTGGAAAAGGACTGACCCGGGACAAACCGGACAAAGGTACCCTTGCCCTGCACCCGCTCCACAATGCCGCTGTTGGCCAGCTCCTTAACGGCAGTATTCACCGTCAGGCGGCTGACATCAAACTGTCTGGCAAGCTCGATCTCTGAAGGGATCTTGTCCCCGGCCGTGTACTCGCCAGACTCAATCTTTTGCAGGATATAGTTCTGGATCTGAACGTATTTGGGCGCATAGGAGTAGTTCTCGTCCGCCATAATCTTTCCTCTCTTCCCATCTCCTGTCCGCTCTTTCACAGCTTGCAGACAGACAAAACTCTCTATTCATGCAATCGGTCAGCATACAGACAGGAGGAAGTGAAAAAAGAAGATCAATCGTTGGAATGTGCCGCCTCGATAAAGGCGCGCAGCTCCTCATCATAGGTATTGGTGGCCAGCGAGCAGTCCGGTGCCAGCACAAAGGGGATGTCCTTCATCCGCTTCAGGGTATTGCGGGTCAGCGCAGCGATCTCCTCGGCCTTGTGCTGACCGAACAGCCGCTCGTCGCAGCCGCCCATCGGAGTGATGGACTTGTCCAGCCACTGGGGTGCGGTGTCCAGCTTGGGGTTGCCGGTAGCGCTCTCAGGCCAGTGCAGGATGTCGATGGGGTAGTGCGCAAAATACTCCGGGTTCACCTCAAGGCCGCAGGCGTGGACCATGATCTTGCAGGGCTTCAGCGCCTCCATCATCTGCAGATCATAGGGTTTGACAAACTCTTCCCACTCCTCCTTGGTCATGTAGGTGGAACGGGACAGGCCGGTGGCACCGTAGAACACACCGTACAGACCTGCATCCTCGATGAGGTGCTTAGAATAATCGGCCATCGTATCGGTGATGTTCTGCAGGGTCTTGTGGATCAGCTCCGGCTGCTCATGCATCAGGGTCATCATCAGGTCGTTACGGCTTGCGGCGCGGTAACGGCCAATGGGGTTGACGGCGCACAGCTTCTGCAGGACGCTGGTGGGGCACATCATAGTCTGGAACATGGGGATGTCCTCGTTCAGACCAGCCTTCATCTTCTGAATGGCCTCGATCTGCTCTGCAAACACACCCTGATCGCCCGGCAGCACCGTGATCTTTTCCAGATCCGCCACACCGCCAATGGGACCCTTTACCACCTTGGGCAAAACGCCCTCGTAGTCGTTGTAGTCGAACTGACCGCCCCATGCCTCCTCATAGTAGGAAGCACGCGGCTGCAGCTTGACATAGTCCCAGTCGTAGGTGTTCTGCCATTTCAGCATCGTTTCTACAAAGAGGTCCGCGCCGCTGTGCTCCTTCTCGGTGAAATGACGCCATGCCGATACCGGCGGACGGTCTGCCAACTCATGGTTCAGAACTGCTTCAAATCTTTCTTTTTTCGTCCACATAGTAAAACTCTCCGTTCGTTTTTTGGTTTCTCAGGTTGATAAGTTGCCAAACAACGAGAAAGAGTTCTGTATGCTATTCATTTGTATCATAGCATACTTTTGCTTTGGGGGCAATGATTATTTCGTAGTTTCGTCACCTGCCTTCTTATTGCTGCGGTTGTTATAAACATAGACCATAACAGAAGCGGCTGCCACCAGTGCGCCGCCGATCACAGAGGTAAATTTTACCGGCTCACCCAAAATAAAGAAGCCCAGGATCATGCTGAAGATGATGCCGGAATAGTTGTAGATGCTGATCTCCGAGGCCGGAGCAAAGCGATAGGCATAGGTGATAAAGGCCTGTCCCAAGGAGCCGAACACGCCGATGAGCAGCAGCAGTACCGCCTGCTTGAAGCTGGGCACCACAAAATCCTTCAGCATAAAGGGGAAAGAAGCAACGGCGCTGAAGGTGGAAAAGTGCATCATGACCGTCAGGCCGTCCACCTTGCCCTTGAAAAAGGAAAGGAAGGTGTAGGCAACACCGGAGGTCACGGCCGACAAAAATGCCACCACCAGCGGGAAGGGGTTGGACTCAAAGCTGGGGCGGAACACGATAAAGGCACCCACCATGGAAAGTGCCAGCGCCGGGATCTGGATCTTGGGCAGCTTTTCTTTCATAAAGATGACGGCCAGAATGGTGACCCAGATAGGGGAAGTTTTGTTCAGGATCGTCACATCGCCCTGCGCCGCATGGCTGGAGGCATAAAACAGGGTGATCAGGCCCAGAAAGCCAAAGAACGACCGCCCGAACAGATAGGGCTGATACTTGGCCGGGCCGAACAGCGAGCCCTTT
>OGYU01001931.1_pt1 | contig 14003 bp, 11 predicted proteins | sample 1576581 | NCBI WGS metagenome assembly OGYU01 (sample SAMEA3541547, study PRJEB24748) | human gut metagenome | biome: human gut; feature: human-associated habitat; material: faeces | place: China | collected 2012 | reverse complement strand
CAATCTTAATGTCATGACGCAATGGCTTATCCGCTGCAACGCGCTCGATACAGATCCGATAATCGCCTTGCGCCAAGAACAAATTCACGGACTGCTGCAACTGATCGCGGATAGCCACCATATACGGCTGCGCAATGGCACGCACATCCAAAGACGTAAGAAAGGACTTTGCCATGGGCAAAACACCCCAAGACAACTGATACTTCTTGGCCCCATTAAACTCAACCCAATGATGGGCCTCAAAGGTCTTGAGCAACCGATGAACCGTCGTCTTCGGCAACGCCGTCGCATTCGCCAACTCAGTCACACCAAGTGGGCCCGCCTCTAATAACTTGAGTATCTCAATACCACGCTCTATTGATTGAACCATATTCATATCCAAAGAAACGCATTAGCCCAATGTGGGCTAATACATTTCACTATTCTATTAAAACTAATAACAATATATCTAATGTATTTGATTACACATAATACCTCCGAACGGCATGCTGTGCTATTAACTCATTATAAATATAACAATAACACATTCATGAAAAATTTAAAAATAACTAAGATGCATAACAAAAACTTGATAAATTCTACTAATATTACCAGATAAATTTTTAGTCAGTTAAATTTCCACACATCAACGCTTCCATCTACAACCTGCCCCGGTACAACTATCATAAATCGCTTGAACATATACAATTAGGAAATGCGATTAAATTAATCAATTACTTGATTTTCCATACAAATCAATAACATACTAAAATAAAAGATAATACTATACGTCTTCTGTAGGGAAAAAATAGAGAAATAATATATCTAGAAATCTTAAAGCTTCTTTAGGTTATCATAAAAATACCGCCTAGCATTTGAGCTAAGCGGCAAAATATAAAATAATACATATTCCATCGTTTAAGTGAAAAAATCTATATAGACATTTTTATATTAACTATGTGACTCCTCATATTTTTTCTTTAATCGTTTTCTTAAATAAACAATAGATTTTTTCGTTACATTTGTGATATGAACATCTGCACTAAAAGCACGCTGTGCACGCTCTACATAATCATGAAAATTTCCATTATTATTTGCAATTACAGTAACGTGTTTTTTACTACTATGTTTACGTCTATATGACTTCATTCCTTTATAAGTAAATCTATCAAAGACCTTATACAAAGGAATCTTTTTACTTTTAACTTTAGATCTCTTTGGATGTGTAATACCATTCTGTCGAGCAATTGCATGCGCAGAAACAGCCATTTTACTAAAGTATCGTGACAAGGTTTTAGCTCTTACAAATATCTTCACACCATCATAACTAAATCCTAAATAATTAATTAAAGTACTATCATGAGTATGTGTTTCAGGTTCAGAATCATCAAGAAAACTCTCTGTAATATTATTTATAGAACAGCCATCAATTTTGAAAATTTGTCTTTTTTCATCTTTAAGAGTTAAACCTTTTGTATTACTAACATACTCACGGATTCTATTTGTAATCTCAACAATTCCATATGAATCTTGAATTTCAGGAAAAATAAAAATAAAATCATCACTATATCGCTGATAAAATCCATTTACACTCTTTGCTAATTCATTTAGTGCCTTGTCAAAATGAATCATATAGATATTTGATAATACTGCGCTAATTGGTGTTCCCTGTGCGACCCCAACAATGCATTTATCTTTATGAATTTTAACTTTATTAATCTCCAATTTTCTTATATCTAAAATACGCCCATTATTAAAAGTATCTTTATTAACTATTCTACGTGACTTATCAGTATGTTTTAGTTTATGTAAATCTAAAATATCGTTTAACTCAACATATGTGGCTCTAGTTATATTCTTAAAAACTGCGTACATATCAGGACTTAATTTATCTTGTCCCAAAACAAGTTGTAAACGTTCCTTTAGACACTTATGATTTAAGTTATCAAAAAAGTCAGTAAAATCACCAATAATCACATAGGCTTTTTTATATGTTCTTTGACAGACACGAATAAATGAAAATGCATTATTAGCAAAAGTTATATTATTTTGACCGGGCTTATTATTTCTATAAGCTACTGATACACTATCAATACCATTTTCTATTGTATAACTATTATAAAATTTATTAATTAAATATGCGTAATATCTATATATCCATGAATCAATATGGGCAGCATAAAAAATATCTCTTTTCTTTTCAGTATTAACTTTTGCCTTACCTTTATATTTTATCCACTTAGGTTTTGGCATTTCAAAATGAATTAATGGATAAAATCCATGTTTTTGAATCTTGGAACGATCTAAAATATAATGTCTAACACTATTATAACTAGTCCATAAATCAAAATGATTATACTTACGAGTAATGCTTGAAACACTTTTTTCCCATTGATCTAATTCCATTTTAAATTCTCCAATTGCAAAACCCGTAAACATAAAGGCTTAGTGGAATAGCTTGTCTACGGGTTAACATTTTTACACTATGCTGTTTTAGCAGTTGTCCACTATAAGTTTAAAACTGCAATATATGCTACAATAGAAGAGGGACTAAAGATGATTCTTCAGTATCAACCAATTGCTACATTATTAATAGTCATTACTTGCGTAATACTACAAGCATTAGCTTGTTATGCATACTACAAGTTCAAAGGAAGAAATAAATTATTCTGCCTCTTGACTGAAACAATGCTCCATTAAGACTGCTCTTAATGTAATTTAATTATACTGTAGATTTATTGTATTATCAATACTATAAAGTAGACTATACCACAAATAATAAATTTATCTTTTCAAGTTCTTCATACTACAAATTTATTTATAATAATATACAATATCACAATAATAAAATTAAAACCTATCATAATAAACAAGGGACTGCAACTAGAATGTAGTAAAACCACATCCTGTTACAGCCCTTGTTTTTAATATCTACGTTTTATCTTTACTGCTCCCGCAGTTTCATTTATTTTCTTATACGCCTACCCTCCTTTTCCAGATTTCTCTCCACCCTCCTACTTCTACTTTTCACCATCCAACGAGTTATCTTGTTAGGTCTCTCCAGGCGATAAATAGTTCGGCCACAACTTGTGGGTTTTGGCTGAGTTTGATGCGGGCCAGCATTTTGCGCACGTAGTTACAGTGTTCTAGCATAGCTTCGTTCAGCTTGTGTTTCACGTGGTGTGGGGCTTGGTACACCAAAATGGGTTTAAAGTCGCCCACGTGAATGTAGCTCGTATCTGAATCAGGGCCATCGGTGACGATGTACTGATAAGGTATCGCCACGTTAAAGAGTCCGTACACCACGTCCTTGCCGATAGGGCGCCGACATTTAATATGTCCAAAGGTCAAATGCGGGCCATAGGTCTTAGGCGCCGTATAGCTGCTGCGCCGCCCATCGCTAGTCATGATGTAATTTGGCCTCAACCCTTCTTGTAAGGCCAGCTCTCGCAGGATGGTACGAATTGGCAGATGTACCAATTCTTGACGACCATCTACGAAATAGCACATCGTGCTGTCCCCACCGCCAGGTTTATAGGTAGGAATAAAACAAACAATATGATTCTTTGGATTTGTATAGATCAAATCCAAATTCTCTCCCTTAGATAGCCAAGTGGCCACCGCTACTGGTACTTCATTACATGTCATCATAGGAATTCTCTCCCCTCAACTTAGGAACATTCCTTTCAACAATACAATGAACACGTGTTCTGTGAAAGCAGATTCGCATGCTTTAATCTGCTGTTGGTTTAATTGTATATCACACTGTATAATTTGTAAATATATACACAAAACTATAGAAATTTATGTAAAATTAAAGACTTTATGATCTTGTAAAAGTAATATATACCTATATGTGTCATTATTTTCTCATTTAAATTGAGAATTGCATATTTTATGTATATCTGTTAATCGCGATTAACGTAATTATACAAAAATCAGAATATAAATAAGAAATTAAATTATATTAACACATATCATCCTGATACAAACTTGACTCTAACAGACTAACAGTCATATGTTTACTCTACATATTCTAATCGATTCAGAGTCATAAGAATCTAATAAGTGTATAGCTCTTATGGCTGTATAGCCCTAGTGCATTCATATCTAGTGTACTCGTAGTTTCTTAAAGTCTGTCGTCAAGTATCTGCGCAGCTTCCGCAAGGCTCGTTCATGGCGCCGTTGGATAGCTTGGCGACTACAGTTCAGTTCTTCACTAACGGATACGAGGCTTTTACAATCACCGTACACGCGGCGCAATAGGTCTTGTTGATCTGGAGATAATCTACCGAGAGCCCATACAAGGCGAGCCCGTAGTCTTTGTTCCTCATCGGCCGTCATGATCATATCTACTATATTTTCTCCAGATGAGAAGATATCCATGCCAACCGCTACCTCGCCATCATCGGTGATGCGGTCTGGTATATGAATCTCACGATGATTACGCAATCGCTCTCGCTTCCAATACCGCATGTATCCATACCTAACACCGGCTTTTACAAAGCCAGGGAACGGCACGGAGCCTTTCAAATCAAAGCTATAAATCGATTCTAAAAGGATAGCCCACAGATAACTCTCTAGGTCTTCACGAAACTCGCGGTTCCCCGTCTTATTCGTATAGTGTAAGATGAGTGGTCGATACCTGCGACAGAGCTCGATTTGAGCCGCATCATGGCGCAACTCATCAGCGGACCAAGGCTGGTATCCAACGGTCTGAATCCGCATATTCGGATTTTGACAGATCGACACGAGGCTCTTATCCGATAAAGATGTTAAGACCTGATGCCCACAGATAAGAGTCTGTAATTTCAACTCCTCTGGTACCTTATACGCGGACTCCTTAGAAGGTATCTTTTTAGATTCTAGGTCCTTAGAAGATATTTCCTCAGATTGTGATCTTTCAGGTAATGATTCCCTAGATACTGATTTCGCAGATACTGATTTCCTAGAAACCGATATCTCAGATTGTAAGCTTGCAGTTTTAATACAGGTTCGTTGTACTAACGGTTCTTCGTTTGTGTATAACATAAATCCCCTTTCCTGCCATGGCATAGCGCTTATCTACACAATAGCGCGGAACGGGGATTTTGACAAATGAGCAATTTCTTAGAATTTCTCCACATTCTGTATCAATGTAGTATTAATTTCTATCCATTAAAAAACATAACTATACACCTAGATAGGTAAGTGCTGAAAATAAAACAAAAAAGACACCACTGAGAAAATGTGGTGTCTTTTCGTAAAAGATATGAGTACTACCATTGAGTAATAGTACATAATCTTATGTTTATTGTGTGATTACATTGCAATACAGGAGGCTTCCACAAAGTCTTTCAGTTGTGGCTTTACGTAGGTTTGGTACACGTCTGCACCATTGCCACGGACGATATCGCCCCAGTATTTATACACATAGCGGTACCAGAAATGGAACATGCTATTTGTGAAGTGGTAGTCAGCGTATTTCGCTGGTCCACGGCTGTTCGCTTGGATACGACCTACGAGGCCCATGCCCATCAAGTCGTTTAAGCGAGATGTAAAGGTGCCGCTTTTAATTTGGCTCGCTTGCAACAGCTCCACATAGTATGGTCTCTCTAGTGTAGCAAGGCCAGATAGGATCGCATTAGCACCCGTAATATTCTTCATATCTCGGTGTAAGATATGTTGCGTTTCTTCAAAGAGGGCACCTGATACGGAGAAGAACAAATTAATAATATTCGTCTCGATGCTTTCACCATTATCAAAGTATTGCACATAGGCAGGTAAACCACCTGTTACAGCAAATACAGTACGCAAGTCATCCTTCGCATAGTGAAGGCCCAAGGATTTCATGTCCACCAAGGAGAACGGTTTTACCTCAAAGTATTCCGACACATAGGGACCGATTAGACTGCGATCGCCAATGATACGGCCATCGAGCTGTTCTAACCCATTGGCCATCAAGATGATGTTCAAATGGCTCGTTTCTTGATAAGCCTCTAACAAATCGCGCAAGTGTATAGGGAATTGAGGTACAGCCTCCACCAGGGAAGGGTAATCATCAATCACCACAGTCTGAGGCGTCTTTACACTGCTTTCAAATAGCCCCTCAAAGGCCTCTTGCAAGCTAGTGATCGGTTCAAATTTGTCCTGCTCATCGGTAGGAACAAAACGTGCCTCAAGAGCTCGATTCATATCGGCTACATGGATTGCTTCATTAGCCATGCGACCTGCCAAGTATAACGCCTTATGACGTCGTACAAGCTGGGAAGCCACATAGGATTTGCCACTGCGATGCGGACCATACACAACACACAAACTCATTTGATCTATCGCAATACGGGACTGGATACTCTCAATAATTTCAGCACGTCCCACAAAATTCATATACTCTCACCTCCAACATTCTATGGAGACTATTATATCATAAATTTAAAACAAATATAAACTTATTTTCATATTATTAACATGACTTTTTATTATGTTAAATTTTTTACTCATAAAACATACTTATTTTATGGTTTACTTTTTACCCATACACTGGTGAAAGTTCCTGTAATTACTACATTCTACGCATATACAGAGAACACATGACGATACAAAAAGACGTGCCTACCATAGGGTAAAGCACGTCTTTATCGTATTCACATGTAATATATGATTACGTAATTATTTCTTTATTGTTGTAGTTGAGTTTGCATCTTCATGAGCAGAATATGCTTAACCGCATCATTGAGGCGATCATTTGTAATCGTTCCATTCGCCACGGCTTGGGTTAATGCACGGTGGACTTCATCGATATGAACCGTATCCGCATCAAGGAGGACGAGATCACTACCCGCCACGATAGAATCTACAGCGAAATCTCCTATCTTTTGGTTTGCTTGCAATGCCCCTACGTCGACACGGTCTGTCATGACCACCCCATTATAGCCAAGCTCATGTCGTAGCCAGTCCGTAATAATCGCCTTAGAATCGCTGGCCAAGTGAGCATTGTCGATAGCTGGAATTTGTACATGGCTCATGACGAGCATATATGTATTCGCTGTCGTCTGTGTAATGAGACGTTTAAATACAGCTACATCCGTAGTATTGAGATATGATTTCGCATCATTAGCGGTCTCAAAGGACGCATCGCCTAAGCTCACCGTTGGGAAGTAATTATAACCAAACCACATTTGGTTGATTTGGTAACGCTCCGCCATGGCGAGGTCCATATAGCCTGCCCACGTAGGGTCAGATGTATAGGACACATTCGGTACTCCAAGGTTGGCATTCGGCCCCAATACGAGGTTAAAGCCCATATCGCGCATTTCGATAGCCGATCGGGTCGCTAAATTGATGATTCGTTCCATCGGTAGTTGGCCCCAACGATTTGGCTCTGGCAAACGCAGGAAACTTTCATTAGACCGCAACACCTTATCCCGATTAATCGCTATATATGGCGTTACCATACTCGCCGTTGTGGCTGTATGCATAATCTCGCTGGTGAAAGCTTTCACTTGGTTTTTATTATTTAGATTTTCATTGGTTAGCATAACGCCGCTCACACGGTATTTCCTGATGACATCCTTTTGGGACTGTCCTACCGTGCTGCCATGAAGGCTAATCATCAGCAGTTGACCTATCTTGTCCTCTTGAGACATAGCTCCAAGCCAGGTGTTCACCTTCTCAGGGACAGGTTTATCTGATTGCATGACGGCCCGATACGACACAGTGCGTACCTCTTCCTGCTCTGCCTGACTCTCATGGTGGCATCCCGCAGTGCCGATGGCGGCGACGATCAAGGCCATGCCACATAGGGCACGTCGTAAAAACAAGTTCATCTCTCCACAAAACTCCTTGCTGAACTCTCTTACACATTACTTATCTATATATTATACACTATATAATTCATCGTTTCCTCATGTGAAAGCTAAATTTCTATATCAATTTATCATAATAAAGTTATAAAGTAATAATAAAAATCCTACGAATCGCATGTAAGATGACACTCAGTAGTCAATATCTACACAAGTATCAAGTCACTCATGACCCGTAGGATTTATTTTTATTTAGCTAATTTGTAATACGATTAGCCCTTATATTTAGGGGATGTTGGGCATGTTTCAGGTGTTACGTCTTTGCGATCACCAAGAACTGCGCTGCGGTCTGTGTAATGTGTATGCAAAAGTTCATGTGCCTTATGGCCCAATGGTTCACCCAAGAAGTCTTTGTATAAGGCTTGGATTTCTGGGTTTTCATAGGAAGCGACCCATTTATAGTTCGCATCAGCTTCGTAAAGACCGCCAATACGAGCTTCCTTAGTTTTCACAGCTTGAGGCAATTTAGTGCGCGGTTGACCGCCGCCACCGATACAGCCACCAGGACAAGCCATAACTTCGATGAAGTCATAGTGTTTGCCGCTTTCTTTCAAGCCATTCAAGAAGTCACGAGCGTTTTTACCACCATGCACAACAGCAACGGACAATGTTAGATCATCACCCAATTGTACAGTCGCTTCTTTTACGCCTTCCATACCACGAACTTCCTCAAGGTGAGTCAATGCGTGTGGAGGTGGCTCATTACCAGTAACGAGTTTGTAAGCTGTACGCATAGCTGCTTCCATAACACCACCAGTGTTACCGAAGATGATGGATGCGCCAGTTTCCATACCAATCAAGTCATCGAATTGGGAATCTTCAATAGCGTTGAAGTCGAGGTTTTCCTCTTGGATCCAACGGATGAACTCACGAGTTGTGATGGAAATATCTGTATCCATGCCAATGGATTCATCGTTGTGGAAACGAGATGCCGCATTTTCTTCTTCCCGTTTTGTTTCTGCTTTTTTAGCCGTACAAGGGTTTACAGATACGGACACGATGTTATGAGGATCGATGCCTTTTTTCTCTGCAAAGTATGTTTTGATCAAAGCCGCTTCCATAGCGATACAAGAACGTGTGGAAGACAAGTTAGGAAGCAATTCTGGGAAGTAGATTTCCGCAAAGCGTACCCACGCTGGGCAGCAGCTTGTGAACTGAGGAATTTGACCGCCTTTGTTAAGACGTTCTACAAGCTCAGATGCTTCTTCCATGATTGTTAAGTCCGCACCAAAGTTAGTGTCTACTACATAGTCTGCACCAAGTGCACGCAATGCGCCAATCATTTTACCTTCAAGGAAAGTACCTGGTTCATAACCAAAGCCTTCACCGATTGCCACACGAACAGCTGGAGCTGTTTGGATAACAACGATTTTTTCAGGATCTGCAAGAGCTGCTTTCACCTTTTCAAGCTCGGATTTAGCATGCATGGAGTCGAATGGACATGCAGCCGCACATTGACCACAGTGGATACATACTGGCACATCGCCATTTGCATCAAGATCATAGTAGTCCAGTACGCTCATTACGTCCGCACAAGCGCGACGGCATAACGTACAGTTTTTACACTTAGAAATGTCGTGATAAATGGATGGATTGTCGAGCGCAATCGGCACGCGTTTATCGATAAATTCGTATTGAGACATGAGGACCTCCTCTAACAAACTAAAACTAGCAAACCTTTAAAAGAAATAGGCCAAACTACAGAGCACTGTGCTCAAGGCGCACTTCCACATCTTACCTTTAGTATACGCTATAGTGAAAGTTTATACTATGTAGAAATGTTACACTTTTGCGTAAAATTATGATCAATCAACCCTCTCTAGATGACATAATATTGTGCGTGACAGTCTACATGACACTGCGGGTAAGTATATTTCAATAAGATATAGATTACAAAAATGCGTAATATTATTCCCATTGTACCACGAACGAGCAAATAATTCACCAATTTTTAGGGAATTAAAAGCAAATAAAAAACGCACGCCCTCAAATGAGAACGTGCGTATGTAGGCTTTCACTAAAAATCATAACCCTCGGAGGATCAGATTATTTGTCACCCCAGATAAGTGTGTATACAGCATATGCAGGAGTACCTTGTTCAACCTTACGAGTAGATTTGCTAGGTTGTTCTTGTTTTACTACTTCGCCTTTTGGATTGTAAAGAGTAACCTTAACGTCTTTTACTTCGCGTTTTTTGTGGTTGAACTCTTCAGTTACGATGTAGTGGTAACCTTCGTAGTCCATAGCTTTGATATCCAAAGTTGCTTTTTTGTCATCTTTTTTAACAGAATCGTTATCGATGGACCAAGTGATGCCATTGCTATCAGTACCAACAGTATACCAATTTGCTGCATCAACACTACCGATGCCACCAATCAATAAAGCGCCTGCTGCCAAAACAGCTGCTAATGTTTTTTTCATATTTTACCTCTCAAACTTAAATACATGAATATGAAATCTAGTATATTCGATAAAACTAAATATTTTATGAAAGACAAACGTGCTCAATTGTTACGCCTTAACGTAGTATGTAGAACGTCCGCCACCCTTACGACTAATTATACCATTCTTCACCAATGTACGCACCGCACCCTCAATAGCACTATCACTGAGGTTTGGACACCATTCTCGAATATGTTGCTTTGTGAAAGCCCCTAAATGATTGTCGATGGCAGTTTGCACCTGATGTATCGCAGAACCGCTATTTACCAATAAAGAACTGCGGTTTTCAAAGTCATGATACGCGGCCAATACCATTTGTAACCAATACCGAATGAAAGCCGTAGGACAAGAGCTTTCACTATACCAAGCATCACTAGACTCACGTAAAGCCGCATAATACATATCCTTGTTTGTGGCGATTTTAGCCTCTAAGGACACATATTTACCAACCATAAATCCACTGCGATACAACAACAATGTCGTCAACAATCGACTCATGCGACCATTGCCATCGTTAAATGGGTGAATGCACAAGAAATCATGAATAAATATAGGAATCGCCAAGAGCGGCTCCACCTCACCATTGCCGACAACGCGATTATATTCCGCACAAATCTGATCTAAAGCCTCCGCCGTTTCATAGGGGGACAATGGAGTAAATAGGACTTCCGTATGGCCATCAGGATACGTAGCGCTAATATAATTCTGCACACTCTTTAACTGCCCTCCACGAGCATTAAACTGGTACTGATAAAGAATCTTATGTAACTGCAAAATATGATTTCGTGACACCGCTATGGAATCATAACTATCATGAATGATATTCAACGCATCACGATACCCCATAATCTCCTGCTCATCCCGATTTCGAGGCGTCGTCTTATCCGCCACCAACTGCCGAAGGCGTGTACTCGTCGTCACAATCCCTTCAATCGCATTCGAAGCCTCTGTACTCTGCACCTTGGCCAACTCCACAAGAGACTCCAACACCGCAGGACTCTGAGAAAGCAAAACCTCCTCCTTGCCATTCGCCCGATAAATCCCTGCAATAAGACTTAATATATCCATATCCCATGACAAAGACCGAATACGACCATACTCAAAACGACGCATACACACACCTCCAATCACGGCTAATCCCTTACAAATAAAATTATTCCCTTAAATTATACCATAAAATAAGGGAATAATGTTTTAATCTATAGTAATCACAGGACTAATGATATTTAATAAGCTAATTAAATTCATTTCTTTACCTATACTCACTTTTAATAAAAGATATTCCTTGATTTTTCAAATTACTCCAAAGACCTCTTCCTCTCAGCTCTTCCCGATTTAATATTTCATAAACAAAAATCCAATTTTCATTAAAATTAAACTCCAATAATCTCTGAGCATGTTCCTTTAAAATATTTAGTGCATCATGATGACTAAATTTTTTACAATATAAGAAAGATAGTAACTTACAAATACTATCTCCTCTTAACAAATTATCCCTATCAAAAGATTCTATCTCAATATTATATTTAATAGAGAAAAACAAAGCATATGCAACGCCTTCATAATTTCTTCTGATAATAGAGTCTTTATAGAGTATTGATATAAACTCTCTAATAAAATCTAAAGGCACCTCATAACAATCAAAAATAAACTCATGAAGTAATGGTACTAAATATGGATAAATTATAGCCCAATGTAATATAGTATCAACAATATAATCCTTTGCTTTAGTACTTACATTTAACGATTTTAATACCTTTATTGCATATTTAATAGGTGCCGCATCACCATTATGATTTTGCATTGCTTGAAGAGCTTGACCTAAATAAGCCTTAACAGACTGTATCTCTACGACTCCAAATCTTCCTACTATAGGAGGTACACCTAAAACGTGAACCCATTCACTCTCTGAGGCCAGTGGTAAGTTTAGAATCATAGTTTTAGATTGATTCACGGATAAATTATAGCTTTTAAGCTCTGATACTAAATCTTTAATAAAAGATTCTGCTTCTTCATATGTTTCTGTAACACAATAGTAATCATCAATATTTCTAATAAATTTATATCCAGCTCTATATAAATTATCATCAACACTAACTAAAATTATCTCAGATAAAATATTCGATGTATGGGGTCCAATAAGAATTCCATTAGTCTCTCCACATTTAACATTTCTAACACGTTCGTCTATTTTATTAAACCACAATGAGTTATCACGAGAGTTTCGTTTCCCCTCTTCTTTACCAACCAAAGCCCAACTAAGTGCATGGCTATATATACTTGGATAGCATGATTTTATATCGCTTTTCACTACATATTTTTTACCAATAGATAGCCTTCTTATAGGATCTCCATCTTCACTCTCTTTTTTATAGTTCATTTCAAATATTGCATCACTATTTTTTAGCTTTCTAATATGTACTCTACTAATTTTATAATTATGATTCTCTGTTTTTAATCTAAAATAAGATTGAAGCTCCCCATCCCAATACTCTGATAAAACTTTACATAAGCATGCATAAGAAAAAGGTTCTGGTAAACCTAGCTGTCTAGGTATATTCACATTACGAATTGATTCATAATAAATATACTCAGTACGCTTTGAGTTACTCAATAGATTAGGATGTTCTATACACCACTGATAAAAATCAAATGAAGAAAAAATAGGTGGTAACTTCTCTCCAAATAATCCATATCCAAGTAATCCACGATATAACGCTTCAGATGTGATACTCTCCATATGTTCCAAATATGACTTTTCCATCATTCACCTCTTAGCTACACATTAATATATAAACTGCACCTTAAAATACAACTTACTATTAGACTTATCTCTACACAAAACCTTAAAATTTCATTCCGTATATTAAAATTAATTACTTTCTAACAAATGCAAATATCATAAATTTTCACATTAGGATTTGAAGAAAACGGGATATATCTCGTAGAACGACTTAGCTCGCTTTGGAGGACGTAGAGATATATCCCGTTTTCTAAAACTAAAGAGGAAATTTACCAAATCAAGTGATACACGTGATCTAGGTTACTTCCTTCTTGTATTTGTACTTTTGTATTTGCTAATGTTTCAGAGCCAATCATATAGCCTTGTGGGTTATATGTTGTAACATCAATGAGCTGCACTGTTTTATCAGCACGATTGAATGTCATTGTATAAATGGAGTGATCTCCATTAGGATCTACGATCTTCAAACGCAATGTAGCTTGAGCATCATTTTTATTAACAGAATCATTATCGATGTAACCAGTACGACCGGCTTGATCTGTTTCTAATGTGTACCAACTTTCAGCATGAGACACGCCCACACCAGCACTGAATAATAAACCTGCCACCGCTAAACATGCAAACCATTTTTTCATAACCGTTCTCTCCTGATTAGAAAATCTAAACAACTATGCATTTTGCATAATACAATTCACTATGACTTCATTATAACACCATAATTGCATAATGCTAATAAAAACTCTATTAAATGCATAAATTATATAGAACTCCCTAGGAACGTCTAGCAAGGCCCCTATGGGCTTTAAATAATCCAATGGATTTGAAGGCTGATATTCGCCCTGTAAGATTGGTAAAAATACAAAAAGCCCCGAACTGTTCTGAAAACGACTTAGGTCACTATGGAGGCTTTCAGGATAGTTCGGGGCTATTTATACGTTCTGAATATCTAAATAGACAGAGCGAATATCAGCTTCTATTAAATTGTTGGATTATTTACC
>OGYU01001928.1_pt1 | contig 14012 bp, 9 predicted proteins | sample 1576581 | NCBI WGS metagenome assembly OGYU01 (sample SAMEA3541547, study PRJEB24748) | human gut metagenome | biome: human gut; feature: human-associated habitat; material: faeces | place: China | collected 2012 | reverse complement strand
TACTTTGTGAAAGACAACGAAGAGAAGATCGGATTTTTACGAGTTCAGACCAATGAAGAATTAACGAAAGCTTGGTTGGGAACGGCAGCGATTTTGCCCCAGTATCAAGGGAAAGGTTATGGTTTTGAGGGTCTGAGATTGCTAGAAATGGAATTTCCAACTGTCACACAATGGGATTTGTGTACGGTGTTACAGGATGCTGGCATGGTCACATTCTACGAGAAAAACGGCTATCGTCAAACCCATATCGAACCTGAAAAAGAAGGTATGGATATGGTCTACATGAAAAAAATGATAGAGAAATAAGGTTCAGTTCTTTGACTGAATCTCTTATATAGGTTGATAAAATATATGGACAAATGGCAAGAACTAACGATTGAGGTTAATCGTGAGGTCGAAGAGGCGGCTTCTAATATTTTAATTGAATCTGGTAGTCAAGGTGTGGCTATTGATGATAGTGCAGATTATTTGGAAAATGCGGACCGTTTTGGTGAGCTTTATCCTGAGGTTGAACAGGTTGAGACGGTTAAAATTACGGCTTATTATCCGGAGTCAGCAGATATCGAGGCTATTACTAAGCAGGTTAATGAGCGTTTGGCTGAGTTGACGGATTTTGGTCTTGAAACTGGAGATATTCACTTGGCTACTCAAGAATTGGTTGAAGAAGACTGGGCTGAGAATTGGAAGAAGTACTATGAACCAGCTCGTATTACCCACGATTTGACTATCGTACCGTCATGGACGGATTATGAGGCATCAGTAGGTGAGAAGATTATCAAGCTAGACCCTGGTATGGCCTTTGGGACAGGAACACACCCGACAACTAAGATGAGTCTTTTTGCACTCGAACAGGTGCTTCGTGGTGGTGAGACGGTGATTGATGTGGGAACTGGTTCGGGTGTCCTCTCGATTGCTAGCTCTCTTCTTGGAGCTAAGGAAATCTATGCCTATGACCTTGATGATGTGGCGGTTCGAGTGGCACAGGAAAACATTGATATGAATCCTGGCATGGAAAATATCCACGTTGCTGCAGGTGATCTTTTGAAGGGTGTAACTCAAGAAGCTGATGTTATCGTGGCTAATATTTTGGCGGATATTCTCATCCATTTGACGGAAGATGCCTACCGTTTGGTTAAGGATGAAGGTTATTTGATTATGTCAGGGATTATCTCTGAAAAATGGGATATGGTGCGTGAATCGGCTGAGAAAGCTGGTTTCTTCCTAGAAACTCACATGGTTCAGGGAGAGTGGAATGCTTGTGTCTTCAAGAAGACAGATGATATTTCAGGTGTGATCGGAGGTTAAATGCAACAGTATTTTATAAAGGGGCAGGTTGAAAATCCAGTAATCATCAAAGACAAGGATACTGTGAAGCATATGTTTAACGTTATGCGTTTAACAGAGGATGATCAGGTTGTCTTGGTTTTTGAAGACGGTATCAAGCGTCTTGCACGTGTGACTGACCGTGAGAATCATGTCTTTGAAGTGATTGAAGACTTAAATGATAATGTTGAGATGCCTGTATCTGTAACCATTGCCTCTGGCTTTCCCAAGGGAGATAAGCTGGATCTGGTGACACAAAAGGCAACAGAGCTTGGAGCTCAGGCTATCTGGGCCTTCCCTGCCGACTGGTCTGTGGTCAAGTGGGATGGTAAGAAGCTTGCCAAGAAGGAAGATAAGCTTGCCAAGATTGCTCTGGGAGCTGCAGAACAATCCAAGCGTAATCGTGTTCCAGAAGTTAGATTGTTCGAGAAGAAGGGAGAATTTCTATCAGAATTAGATAATTTTGATAAGATTTTTATCGCCTATGAGGAAACAGCCAAAGCAGGCGAGTTGGCTACTTTAGCTCGTGAGTTGGCTCAGGTAGAGAGTGGTCAGAAAATTCTCTTTATCTTTGGACCAGAAGGTGGTATTTCTCCGTCTGAGATTGATGCATTTGAAGAAGCTGGTGGCCTTAAAATTGGCCTTGGACCGCGTATTATGCGGACAGAAACAGCTCCTCTCTACGCTTTGAGTAGTGTGAGTTATGCCCTAGAATTGAATAAATAAAAGAAAGTTGGCCTTGTTCCAACTTTTTTTGTATTTGACCTTTTAAGCTAAGACTGAATCTTGTTATTGGTTTTGTATGACAAATCGAGTATTTCTAAAAAAGTTGATAATCTTATATAGGTTTAATATAATTGTATTATCTTTATAAAAGGGGAAGATTTTTAATGAAAACAAATCGTTATGTGACTCAATCCGCTGTGGTTTTGGGCCTCTTTGCTCTCTTGACTGTGCCACAAGTCGTAGGGCAAGCCGATGAAGCAACGGCACCAGTACCAACTGCTTCTACCGAAACTGTGGCAGATAGTGGTGCCTCTGTAGTATCAGGACAAGGAACTTCTGGGACAGCTGTTCAAGGAGGAACAGAGACTGTCTCTGCTGCACCAACAACAGTAGCGACAAATGCGTCTGCAGAGCCATCAGCTAATACCTCAACGACCCAAGCGAGTCAAGAAGCCAGTGTTGTTTTGACGAATGCTAATCAGGTGACACCAGCAGTGCCAGTACAGGCTGAAACTGTTACAGAGCCTGCTCATGAGGGCCAGACCGTTGATATGCAGATTTTGTCAACAACAGACCTTCATACCAACTTGGTTAACTATGATTATTATCAAGATAAGCCGTCTCAAACAGTTGGTTTGTCTAAAACGGCTGTCCTTATCAAAAAAGCCCGTGAAACCAATCCCAATACGGTTTTAGTGGACAGTGGGGATACGATTCAGGGAACTCCTTTTGGAACTTATAAGGCCTTGATTAATCCTGTTGCCCAAGGTGAGACTCACCCTATGTACAAGGCTTTCGAGATGCTTGGGTATGATGCCGAAACGCTTGGAAACCACGAGTTTAACTATGGCCTAGAATTTTTGGATCGTATGGTTAAGTCTGCTAAGATTAACATTATCAATGCTAATGTGCGTAATGCTCAGACAGGTGACTACTATTACAACCCTTATAAGATTGTCAACAAGACCTTTACTGATACGGACGGCAAACAGGTAACGCTAAAAATCGGTATTACTGGTGTCCTTCCAACACAAATTTTGGTTTGGGATAAGGCCAACCTTGAAGGTAAGGTAACCGTTGATGATCCAATGGAGGCTGTTAAGGCTATCGTTCCTAAGATGAAGGCTGCAGGAGCTGACTATATCCTTGTTGCTGCTCACTCTGGTATTGGTGACAATGAATACACTAAGAACGAGGAAAATGAAGGTTACCAAATTGCTGGTATCGAAGGCGTTGATGCTGTTGCGACAGGGCATTCTCACGCTGATTTCCCAAATGGAGATGGCACAAGTTTTTATGCGAAATACCCTGGTGTAGATGATGTCAATGGTCTCATCAATGGGAAACCTGTGGTTATGGCTGGTAAATTCGGGGATCATCTAGGTATCATGGATGTCAAATTGACTTACACGGACGGCAAATGGAAAGTGGTTAACAGTAAGGCCAAGCTTGAAAAGATTGATACTAAGTCAGATGTTGCGGACAAGGACTTAATTGACATGGCAGCTCATGACCATAATGGAACAATCAACTATGTTCGTAAGGAAGTTGGTGAGACTACTGCACCAATTACTAGCTACTTTGCTCAGGTTCAGGATGATCCATCTATTCAAATCGTTAATAATGCACAACTATGGTATGCTAAAAAACAAGTAGCGGGAACAGCAGATGAAAATCTCCCAATACTCTCAGCAGCTGCACCTTTCAAGGCAGGGACTCGTGGGGATGCGACCTACTATACCGATATCCCAGCTGGTCCATTGGCCATTAAGAACGTCGCAGACCTCTACCTCTACGACAATGTTACTGCCCTACTCAAAGTGACTGGGGCACAAATTAAAGAATGGTTGGAAATGTCTGCAGGACAGTTCAATCAAATTAATCCTAACAGCAAAGAACCACAACAACTCATTAACAGTAGCTATCGCTCATACAATTACGATGTGATTGATGGGTTGACTTATAAGTTTGATTTGACACAACCTAACAAATACGATCGCGAAGGTAAGTTGGTTAATCCAGACGCTAGCCGTGTTCGTGACTTAGCTTATCAAGGTAAACCTATTGATTTGAATCAGACTTTCCTTGTCGTGACTAACAACTATCGTGCGACTGGTAACTTCCCTGGTGTTAAAGATGCTGCCGAAAAACGCCTCCTCAATCTTGAGAATCGTCAGGCCATCATTGATTATATCGTTAGCGAGAAGACAATTAACCCAACTGCCGATGGAAATTGGAGTTTCGTCCCTAATATTACGAATGCAGATATCCGTTTTGCCTCATCTGACAATGCGCGTGCCCACCTTTCTGGTCAGGATGCCATTAGTTATGTAGGACCATCAACACAAGCAGGATTTGCAGAGTATCGTTTGGTTGTTAAGGAAAAGGCAAATCAAGTTGAGGATACAACTAATAAAGAATCTGAGAAGGCACCAAAAGGTTCTGAGACAGCAGACCAAACTAAGCGTGAGACACCAAAAGCTACTGTAGTCGCCAGCATCGCTAAATCTGCTCCAGCTATCCAGTTGTCAAATGCTCAAGTCGTTATCTTGCCTCAAGCTCAAGTACAAGAAGCTCAAGGTTCAAGTTCAGTTAAGGCCTTGCCAAACACTGGTTCAGACGAATCTGTGTCAGCAACTTTAGCTGGTCTGGTTCTTATGACCTTGGCTGGATTCTTTGGAATCAAAAAACACGAAAAAAATTAAGCAAAGGAAAATCCTCTATCAGGGCTTTTTTGCTATAGTTTTAGCGTTGGTTAAAGTTCTTTTGTGCTTCTAGGATAATAGGTGCTAGACGTTCGATATCAGACTGTGTGCCGCGTAGCTCGAAGTCTCCCAACATTGGAAAGCCAAAACGTTGACTGTACTGTTTGGCGGTTAGGCAGTACTGGTTATTGAAGTTACGGTTACCAGAACCGATGATACCAAAGCAACGTTCATGATTGTCATGGGCTGCGATAAAGTCCCCCAGTGGATTGGTTAGGATTTCAACATCTCCATTGTCAACGCCATTTCCTCCTTCAAGGTAGGTTGGTAAGAGTGCGACAAAGGGTTCATCTACTTGGAAGGTTTCATGATTAAGTTCTTTAATATTGATTTGGCGACATTCAATCCCGTGGTTGAGGGACAGATAGTCAGACATACGTTTGACAAAGCTTTGGGTATTGCCACTTAGACTAATATAAACGAGGGTAAGTTGAGACATAAGCGTCCTCTTTCTATCTATATCTTGTGTTTGTTCAATCATTCTAACACAAGATATTGTGCTTTTCAAGTTAGCTCCTTACGCTTAAGAATTGCCTATCTAGCTCTTTTTCTTTACATGTAAAAGTGATAAAATAAAGGTTATTAAAAGAAGCGAAGGAAGAAATCATGGCTAAAGATAAAAATGTAACAGGAGAAGAAATTTTAGACATTTGCTCGGCCTACATGTCAGCAGATGATTTGAAATTAGTTGAAAAAGCCTGGCATTATGCGACAGATGCTCATAGTGGGCAATTTCGTCAGTCAGGAGAACCTTATATTATTCACCCTATTCAAGTGGCAGGTATCCTGGCAGATCTCCATCTTGATGCAGTGACAGTAGCCTGTGGTTTCTTACACGATGTCGTTGAAGACACCGAAAAAACGCTTGATGATTTGGAAGCGGATTTTGGTACGGATGTACGAAATATCGTGGACGGTGTTACTAAGCTTGGTAAGGTTGAGTACAAGTCCCACGAGGAGCAGTTGGCTGAAAACCACCGTAAGATGCTTATGGCCATGTCTAAGGATATCCGTGTCATCTTGGTTAAATTGGCCGATCGTTTGCACAATATGCGTACCCTTAAGCATCTTCGTAAGGATAAGCAAGAGCGCATTTCTCGCGAAACTATGGAAATCTATGCTCCTTTGGCCCACCGTTTAGGTATTAGTCGTATCAAATGGGAATTGGAAGATATGTCCTTCCGTTACCTTAATGAGGTGGAATTTTACAAGATTTCTCACATGATGAAGGAAAAACGTCGTGAGCGTGAGGAACTCGTGGACGAGATTGTCGATAAAATTAAGACTTACACAGCTGAACAAGGACTTGTTGGTGATGTTTATGGTCGTCCAAAGCATATCTACTCTATTTATCGTAAGATGCGCGACAAGAAAAAGCGCTTTGATCAAATCTATGATTTGATTGCCATCCGTTGTGTTATGGAGACGCACAGTGATGTTTACGCCATGTTGGGATACATCCATGAACTCTGGCGTCCGATGCCTGGCCGTTTTAAAGACTATATTGCCAATCCTAAATCCAATGGTTACCAGTCTATCCATACAACGGTTTATGGACCAAAAGGGCCTATTGAAATCCAAATCCGTACCAAGGAAATGCACCAAGTTGCCGAATACGGGGTTGCAGCTCACTGGGCTTACAAGAAAGGTATCAAGGGCAAGGTAGATTCGAAAGAGTCTGCTTTGGGAATGAACTGGATTAAAGATCTTGTTGAACTTCAAGACGCCTCAAATGGTGATGCTATGGGGTTTGTTGACTCTGTTAAAGAGGATATCTTCTCAGAGCGTATTTATGTCTTTACGCCAAATGGTGCTGTTCAGGAACTGCCTAAAGATTCAGGACCTATTGACTTTGCCTATGCCATCCATACCCAAGTTGGTGAGAAGGCCACAGGTGCTAAGGTTAATGGCCGTATGGTGCCCTTGACAGCCAAACTCAAGACAGGTGATGTGGTTGAGATTGTAACTAATGCCAATTCCTTTGGTCCTAGCCGTGACTGGATTAAGATGGTTAAGACCACCAAGGCCAGAAATAAAATTCGTCAATTCTTTAAAAATCAAGACAAGGAAGCTTCTATCACCAAGGGTCGTGAGCTTTTGATTGCCTACTTCCAAGAGCATGGCTATATTGCCAATAAGTACCTAGACAAGAAACATATTGAGGAAATTCTCCCTCGTATGAGTGTGCGTAGTGAAGAAGCTCTCTATGCCGCTGTTGGTTTTGGTGAAATTAGTGCTGCTGCTGTTTTCAATCGTTTGACAGAAAAAGAACGCCGTGAGGAAGAGCGTGCTAAGGCAAAAGCTGAAGCTGAAGAGCTAATGAACGGTGGCGAAGTTAAGACTGAGAAGAAAGAAGTTCTCAAGGTTAAGAGTGAAAATGGCGTCATCATTCAAGGTGCTTCAGGCCTCCTCATGCGTATCGCTAAGTGCTGTAACCCAGTACCTGGAGATGAGATTGAAGGTTATATCACCAAGGGACGTGGAATTGCTATTCACCGTTCCGATTGTAATAATATCAAGAGTCAAGAAGGTTATGAGCAACGTCTAATCGAAGTGGAGTGGGATGAGCGTAATGCCAATAAATCTTATTTGGCAGAGATTGACATCTATGGCCTTAACCGTTCTGGTCTGTTGAATGATGTTCTTCAAATCTTGTCAAATACGACCAAGAGCATTGCTACGGTCAATGCACAACCGACTAAGGACATGAAGTTTGCCAATATTCACGTTAGCTTTGAAATTGCAAACCTTATTGAATTGACTGGTCTTGTGGATAAGATTAAAATTATCCCTGATGTTTACAGTGTTAAACGTACGAATGGGTAAGGAGTTACTGCGATGAAGATTGTAATTCAGCGCGTGCAAAGTGCCTCTGTAGTTATTGAGGATTCTACGGTTGGCGCTATTAAGCAGGGACTTTTACTCTTGGTTGGAGTTGGTCCAGAGGACACCAAAGAGGACCTAGAGTATGCAGTTCGTAAGATTGTCAATATGCGCATTTTTTCAGATGAAGATGGCAAGATGAATCTTTCTGTTAAGGATATTGGCGGTCAGATTTTGTCGATTTCTCAGTTTACGCTTTTTGCAGATACAAAAAAAGGGAATCGACCGGCATTTACAGGTGCTGCAAAGCCTGACATGGCTAGCCAGTTATATGACGATTTCAACCATTCCTTGTCAACTCATGTTCCTGTAGAAAGAGGACGCTTTGGCGCAGATATGCAGGTTAGTCTGGTCAATGACGGACCTGTGACCATTATTTTAGATACCAAAAATCGATAAACAAACCATTTCTCGCCTTGTGTGAGAGGTGGTTTTTTTATTCTCTCACATGAACTATTTAGGTGATGGATTTTCATTATTTGGGATTTATTTTTGTCATTTAAAGTAGACTGAATCAAGTGAATATTTAATGAAATTAGAAAATGTTGTTCTCAAATTTCTGAAAAAACCTGACCATTCATGATGAAAAAATTACCGTTTACGAGGATTACCGGAAATTCCCTTGTCTTACAAAAAAGATTAAGTTAACATTAGTTTCATAAGAAACACCAAGCGATTTTTATGAAACTAAAAATAACTCGAGTTTACAGCATGCAAATACAAATAGTGATAATTTGAAACGCCGAGGTGATTTAAACTTTTTTAGAGGGATAGAGAGATATGTCAAAGAAAGTAGCGTCAACTAAATTATTATCAGGTTTGTTTGTAGCCGGTGGTGTCCTAGGGATGAATCAGGTTGCCAAGGCAGATAACGTGGTCAGTTCAGAAGCAACAAAACCAGTTATTACAACTGAAGCAGATAACTTGGTGGTGGTACCAACTGAGGCCGTTGCTCCAGTAGCGACAACAGAAGTAGGTCCATCATCTGCTGCTGTTGCGACAGATACTGCAACAACAGCGACAGCTTCTACAATCTTTTCACAAGCTGTGCCAGCAGAGAGTGCTAGCTCAGAAACGCTTGTAGCCAGTGAAGCACTAGCTCCTGAGTCAGCTGCTGTGGAAACCATCACGTCATCATCTGATAATGCTACTGAAGCAGGACGCCATTCAACTGCTCAAGTAACACCAGTTACAGAAGTGACAGAGCAAAACTTGAATGGTGATGCCTACTTGACAGATCCAGAAACAACAAAAGCAGCTTATAGCAAGACAGATGGTGATATTAATTATTCCGTTGTTGTGTCTAATCCAACAGCAGAAACTAAGACGATGACTGTCAACTTGACACTTCAACATGCTTCAGAAATTATCGGTCAAGATAACGTTGACCTTACGCTAGCGGCAGGAGGTTCAGCTAAGGTTTCAAACTTGACAGTAGCGTCAGAGTGGTTGACAAACAATACAGGTTACTTGGTGACAATCAGTGTCAACGATAAATCTGGTAGTACTTTATCAAGCAAGCGTGCTGGCTTGTCTGTTGAAGATGATTGGACAGTTTTCCCACGTTACGGTATCGTAGCAGGTTCGCCAACTGATCAAAATAGTATTCTTGTTAAAAATCTTGAAGCCTACCGTAAAGAGCTTGAGCTCATGAAGTCTATGAATATCAACTCATATTTTTTCTATGATGCTTATAACGAAGCTACAGATCCTTTCCCAGAGGGTGTCGATAGCTTTGTTCAAAAATGGAATACTTGGAGTCACACTCAGGTTGACACTAAGGCTGTTAAAGAATTGGTTGACCAAGTTCATAAGTCAGGTGCTGTTGCCATGCTTTATAACATGATTTCAGCAGATTCAAATCCAAAGAATCCAGCCCTTCCACTTGCTGCTTTGGCTTATAACTTCTACGATAGCTTTGGTAAGAAGGGTGAACCGATGACTTACACTATCGGTGATAACCCAACTCAAGTTTACTATGATCCGGCGAATCCAGATTGGCAAAAATACATCGCAGGTGTCATGAAATCAGCTATGGATCGTATGGGATTCGATGGTTGGCAAGGTGATACAATTGGTGACAACCGTGTGACTGATTATGAGCACCGTAACAGCACAGACGAGGCTGACTCACACATGATGTCTGATTCATATGCGTCATTTATTAATGCCATGAAAGACCTCATCGGTGAAAAGTACTACATCACAATCAATGATGTTAATGGTGGTAATGACGATAAACTAGCCAAGGCACGTCAAGATGTTGTTTATAATGAGCTTTGGACAAATGGTGGTTCAGTTATTCCAGGACGTATGCAGGTTGCCTATGGTGATTTGAAAGCACGTATCGATATGGTACGCAATAAAACTGGTAAATCACTTATCGTTGGTGCCTACATGGAAGAACCAGGTATTGACTATACTGTTCCTGGCGGAAAAGCAACTAACGGTGCTGGTAAAGATGCCCTTGCTGGTAAGCCATTGCAAGCTGATGCGACTCTTCTTGTAGATGCGACAGTAGCTGCAGCCGGTGGCTATCACATGTCCATTGCAGCCCTTGCCAATGCTAATGCAGCCCTTAACGTTCTTCAAAGTGCTTATTACCCAACGCAATACCTCAGTGTAGCTAAGGACACTATTCGTAAGCTTTACAATTACCAACAGTTCATCACTGCTTATGAAAATCTTCTCCGTGGTGAGGGTGTGACTAACAGCACTCAGTCTGTATCTACCAAGAATGCGGCTGGTGAAATCCTTTCTAAAGATGCTCTTGGTGTGACAGGCGATCAAGTTTGGACATTTGCTAAATCAGGAAAAGGTTTCTCAACTGTTCAAATGATTAACATGATGGGCATCAATGCGGGCTGGCATAATGAAGAGGGTTATGCGGATAATAAAACACCGGACGCTCAAGAAGATCTTACAGTTCGTCTTAGCCTAGCAGGTAAAACGGCTCAAGAAGCAGCTAAAATTGCTGATCAAGTCTATGTGACGTCACCAGATGATTGGGCAACTTCAAGCATGAAGAAGGCACAAGCAAGCCTTGAAACAGATGAAAATGGTCAACCAGTGCTTGTCATTTCAGTTCCTAAACTAACTCTTTGGAACATGCTCTATATCAAGGAAGACACAACAGCAACACCGGTAGAACCAGTTATCTTGAAACCAGTTACTAACCAAGTAGGTAAGAAAGCAGATACTACCGTAACATCTGAAGCAAGTTCAGAAACAGCTAAATCAGAAAATACAACAGTAAACAAAGATTCAGAGACCCCAACTGATACGAAACCATCTGTTGAAGCTCCTAAACTCGATGAAACAACGAAACCAGCACCATCAGTTGACGAGTTAGTAAACTCAGCAGCTGTTCCAGTGGCGATAGCTGTGTCAGAGACCGCACATGATAAGAAAGATGACAACTCAGTATCTAATACGGATCAAGGTACAGTAGCGTCAGATTCAATCACTACACCAGCTTCAGAGGCTGCAAGCACAGCTGCCTCAACAGTCTCATCAGAAGTATCAGAAAGTGCAACAGTCTCATCGGAAGCATCAGAAACTGAAAATAGTTCAGAAGCATCAACTTCAGAGACTTCAGCATTTGAATCAGAGAATTCAATCAGCACAGTCGTTTCAGAATCAGAAGTAGTTGAAGAACCAGCTGTTTCATTGACAGAATCAGAAAGTCAAGTGAGCACTTCAGAAGTGACTTCGGCGATTTCAGAAACAGTAAGCACATCAGAGGAAGTCATCCTTGATGGACTATCAGAAAACATCAATAGTTGGAATAGACTCTCTGTAGCTCCTCGCGTCTCAGAAACCTTACCAAGTACTTCTGAAACGATTACAGAAGCAGCATCACTCTTTAGCAACTATGCAAGATATTCAGAAACAGCAAGCTCAGAATCTCACTCTATGGTAGCAGCTTCTTCAGAAGCTTCTATTGAAAAATTAGCAGTATCTATCTTGAAAGATACTGAGGGTGGCTTGTACGATGCAACAACAATCAGAAATATTGTTGAGATGATTGATAGCATTACAACAAATGTCAGCTATACTCGCAGTAGCCGTCAAGACCTTGTCAATACAGCTTCGTCAGATAACACTTACAATGGTAGTCAAGATCTTAACCTTGCAAGTAAGACAACGACGCAAGCAGGTGAAAAAGGAACAACTGAAGATCTTAAGGCTACAATTGCTAAAACAGCAAAATCTCACAAGTGGGGAGAACATGCTGTAGCTATCCTTACAGCTATTGTCCTTGCAGGTGCGGCAACCCTTGCAGCTCTTCGTAACTTCTTGATGTCAAAAAAAGTTGATAAATAATAAGTAGAACTCTTTGTGTAAACAAGGAGTTTTCTTTATACTGGCTGCTATTTTTTCTGAAAATTGTGATACAATAGAAATAGTTTGAATATTGTGTCAAAGGAGAGCCAATGATTACTGCAAATGATATCGTAAAGGCTAATGAAGTCTTAAAAAACGTGGTGGAACGCACACCACTAGATTTTGATCGCTACTTATCTGAAAAATACGGGGCGACCATTTACATTAAAAAAGAAAATATGCAAAAGGTACGCTCTTTCAAATTGCGTGGAGCCTACTATGCTATCCATCAATTGAGTGATGAGGATAAGGCGCGTGGTGTGGTTTGTGCATCAGCCGGAAACCATGCTCAGGGGGTTGCCTACACTTGTAACGAGATGAAGATTCCGGCAACCATCTTTATGCCAGTAACAACACCTCTCCAAAAAATTGGTCAAGTCCGTTTCTTTGGTGGCAAGTTTGTAACAATCAAATTGGTGGGAGATACCTTTGATGCTTCTGCCCAAGCAGCACAGGAATATACCAAGTCTGAAGGGATGACTTTTATTGATCCATTCGACGATTATAATGTCCAAGCGGGGCAAGGAACTGTTGCTTATGAAATTTATGAGCAGGCTCAAGAGGAAGGTGTTTCCTTTGATAGTATCTTGGTTCCAGTCGGAGGCGGTGGCCTTATCTCTGGTGTATCTACCTATATCAAGGATGTAGCACCATCTATGGAGGTTATTGGTGTTGAGGCTAGTGGTGCTCGTAGTATGCGTGCTGCTTTTGACCGTGGTTATCCTGTAAAACTCGAAGAAATTGATAAGTTTGCGGACGGGATTGCTGTTCAAAAGGTAGGTGTCAAGACCTATGAAGTCGCACGTAAATATGTTGACCGCCTCTTGGGAGTTGATGAAGGCTTGATTTCAGAAACCTTAATTGATATGTACTCTAAGGTTGGTACCATTGCAGAACCCGCAGGTGCGGCATCAGTGGCAGCTTTGGAAGTGATCAAAGATGAGATTAAAGGAAAAACCATCGTCTGCATCATTTCAGGTGGTAACAATGACATCAACCGTATGCCAGAGATGGAAGAACGTGCGCTTATCTATGATGGTATCAAGCATTACTTCGTGGTTAACTTCCCACAACGTCCTGGTGCCCTTCGTGAATTTGTAAATGATATCTTGGGACCAAATGATGATATCACTCGTTTTGAGTACATCAAACGTGCTAATAAAGGAAAAGGTCCGGTTCTCATTGGTATAGCTCTTAGTGATAAGAACGACTATGATGGACTTCTCGAGCGTCTTTCGGCCTTTGACCCAAGTTATATCAACCTTCACGGTAACGAAACACTATACAATATGCTTGTCTGAGGACAGGTTCGTATAATGAAAAAAGAATCGACGAAAGTCGGTTCTTTTCTACTTTGACTTAGCTATAAAGTGGCACTAAGGCCTTATCTTCAAACTAAAACCCCAGTATTTCTACTGAGGTTTTCTTTATTCGATAATTAAGAGTCCATCTTTGAAGGCGAATGGATTGTCTTTATTGATGCGGTCGTAGAACATGATACCGTTAGTATGGTCGATTTCATGTTGAACAACGATTGAGTTGTAACCACGGAGTTTAACACGTTGCTTTTCGCCCTCTTTGTTGAAGTATTCAACAGTTACTCGAGCATGACGAACCACGTAACCAGGAACATCGCGGTCAACTGAGAGGCATCCTTCGCCATCGCCCAAAGCAGCATCCTGAACAGAATGGGCAACTACTTTAGGGTTGTACATGATTTCTTGAAGACTATATGCTTCTTTTGGTGGATTACCTTCAGCGTCTTCAGGGTTTGGAACGAGAACAGCGATAATGCGTTTTGAAATATCTAATTGAGGGGCTGCAAGACCGACTCCCCCACGAAGCCCCATTTTTTCGGCAATAACAGGATCTTGCCGTTAATAATCACCGAAAAAACAGTTTTAGAAAAGTCGGTGTACACTCGTTCCC
>OGYU01001906.1_pt1 | contig 14116 bp, 9 predicted proteins | sample 1576581 | NCBI WGS metagenome assembly OGYU01 (sample SAMEA3541547, study PRJEB24748) | human gut metagenome | biome: human gut; feature: human-associated habitat; material: faeces | place: China | collected 2012 | reverse complement strand
CACGCGATGCCAAGGCCGCCGGCGTGACCGAGGGTGTCGCCGCCCAGGATGCCGCCCTCATGGGCGAGCCCGCCGCCGATTCCACGCAGGTCCCCGCGCCCGCCTACCAGCACAGCTCACTCGACTGGCGCGACTGGTGGTGCTCGGACGACGCACAGATCTACCAGTTCATCGGTCAGGACAACATCTACTTCTACTGCATCGCGCAGACCGCCATGTGGGAGGCCCTGGGTTGGGACCTCACGCAGAGCACCGTCAGCGCCTGCTACCACCTGCTCTACATGGGCAAAAAGGCCAGCTCGTCCTCGCAGACGCCTCCCCCGCCGGCAGACGACCTGCTCAATCACTACACCTGCGAGCAGATGCGCGCGCATTGGCTGTCGCTCGGCCTGTCCGAGAAGCCGGTGAGCTTTAGCCCCAAGGCATACGACACCCGCGTGACCGGCAAGGACAAGGACGGCAACGAGGTGCGCGCCTGCGACGACAAGCGCGTCATCGACCCCGCCCTTAAGGAGAGCGCCCTTTTGACCGGCGTGTTCAACCGCTTAGCCCGCAGCTGCTTCTACGGCGTCGCCGTCAAGGAGGGCGACGAGAGTCCCTATCGCAACGGCTGCATCCCCGCCGGTGCCGCTTCTGACACCGTGGTCGAAGCCGCCGAGCAGGCTGCCCTTGCCTTTGAGCAGGCCATGTACAAGTTCGAGACGCACCGCGCGCTCGCCGTGTGCGACGACTACCTGCGTGCCGCCAACAAGCGCTGGAGCGATGCCTCCAAGGCCGCCAACAAGCTCGAGGGCGAGCCGGCCAATGCCGCAATGACGCAGGCCCTCGTCGACGCCTTTACCGAGCTGCGCGTGGCGACGGTGCTCATGCACGGCATCGTCCCTGCCGGCTGCGAGCTCATCTGCGAGTACTTCGACGTCGATCCGGTCGCCTTCTTTAGCTGGGATAACATCTTCGCCTCCACGGACGAGTTTGTGGAGAGCCTGGGCGAGAAGCCTGGCGAGCACCGCGTGAAGCCGCTGCCCCCGCGCTTCGACTTCTTCAGCAAGCACGAGAGCCAGTACTAAAGCACGCCAGCAGCAGCGTACCCGGAAAGTAGTCAATTTGGAATGGGAAGGAAAGACGGATGTCCAAGCCGCGTCGTCGTAGGCAGAAAAAGCAGGTCAAGGCCGAGCTCAAGCTCAGGCAGTTTGCCGCCACCGAGCTTTCCGACCAGCTTGCCGCCCTTCCTTGCGCCGCCGACCTGCCGCGCTTTATGGTCGACACGGTCGCCGGCGCCTATGCGCCCGCCGATGCCGAGCTCATGATCGAGGGCTTCGGCGCCGCGGCCACACGCCCGGTCACGCTGCGCGCCAACACGCTCAAGGCAACCGCCGAGGACATCGCTGCGGCGCTCGATGCCGCCGGCATCGCTCACAACCCCGTCACCTGGTACCCAGACGCCTTCATCCTGCCCGAGGCCCAGGTTTCCGATCTGTGGGATCTCGACATCTACCGCGACGGCAAGATCTACCTGCAGAGCCTGTCGTCCATGATGCCGCCGCTGGTCCTGGGCGCTCAGGTAGGCGAGGACATCCTGGACATGTGCGCGGCCCCCGGTGGCAAGACGACGCAGATCGCCGCCCTCACGCAGGGACAGGCGCACCTTACCGCCTGCGAGATGAGCATTCCCCGCGCCGAGAAGCTCGAAGCCAACCTCCACCGCCAAGGCGCAAAAAACGTGCCCGTCATGCGCATCGACGCACGCGAGCTCGACGAGTTCTTCCGCTTTGACCGCATCCTGCTCGACGCTCCCTGCACCGGCACGGGCACCGTCATCAGCGGCAACGAGAAAAGCCTGCGCGGCCTGACCGAGCAGTTGCTGAGCAAGTGTGCCCGCTCGCAGCGAGCACTTCTGGACCGCGCCATGGGAGCCCTCAAACCGGGCGGCACGCTCGTCTATTCGACTTGTTCGATCTTGCCGCAGGAAAACGAGGACGCCCTGCAAGAGGCCCTCGACAAGCATATGGACTGCGAGCTCATCCCCCTCGACGGCACGCCAAACGAAAGTGAGGCACGCCGCGCCCAGGAAGCTGGCGAGGAGCCGCACATCGAGTCCAACGCCCTGACCGAGGCCATTGCCGCGGGTCAGGTATCGGCCATCGCCAACGGCCTGCCCGGCACGCTCACCATTCCGTCCAGCCGCGAATTTGAGGGCTTCTACATTGCCCTGATCCGAAAACGCAGCTAGCGCACGGATCCAAAACTCAACAAGCTATCTCCGTGCGCGTTTGCCCTGCTGGTCGCGATGCTGTTTAAGCATCGCGCGCTCCTTGCGTTCGGCCCTTTTGCCCTTAATGGCCGTGACCACAAAGTAGATGACCGCGGCGGCAACGATTGCGCCCACACACAGGCCAATCGAGCCAAACATTGCTGTCAATTCCATACCGCGTCACCTCTCTTTTAAACGGGACATTCAAGATAGCACCTCAATACCCGCCACCACAGCTCCTTCACGTTCGCCGGCCCTTCGGTCTAACGGATGGCGCGGCGGGGAAAAATCAACTCGTCAAACGATTTAGCATTCGCAATTCCGGCTGCATCGCGCCGGCCGTCATCACATAGAATCGAGCTTCCATGGATACCCTCAACGATCTAAATGAGCGCGTCGACGCCTTCGTCGGCACCAGCTCCTTCGACACGCCTGCCGCGGCAAACGACCAAGCCCCCATCGATGTGCCCGCCGAGGTTCACGAGGACATCGTCGCCTCGGTCGATTTCTCCGAGGTCGAGCTCGCAGACGAGTTCACCGAACCCCAGGTAGCCGTGACCCCCAACGGACTGCTTCCCATGGAGCCGCTGCCCATCGACGGGCGCCTGCGCAAGGCGGCCCTTCGCATGCCTGACGAGATTGAGGAAGCCAGCGGCTTCACGCTCTTCGGCCGTCGTATCAAATCGCTCATCTACACCACCGACGTCGCGGTCATCCGCAACTCCAACGCCGATGCCGTCTTTGCCGTTTACCCCTTCACGCCGCAGCCCGCCATTACGCAGGCGCTGCTGACCGTCGCCGAGTGCCCGGTCTTCGTAGGCGTGGGCGGTGGCACCACCACCGGCAAGCGCTCCGTTCAGATGGCAGCCGTCTCCGAGATGCAGGGCGCGGCGGGCTGTGTGGTCAACTCCCCCGCCACCGCCGAAATGGTCGAGCACATCACTAACATTGCCGACATCCCCGTCATCGGTACGGTCGTTCGCTGCGACGACGATGCCCACGCCAAGGTGCGCGCTGGAGCCAAGATTCTCAACATCGCCGCCGGCAAGAACACGCCCCAGGTCCTACGCGAGCTGCGCAAGCACTATCCCAACCTGCCGCTCATCGCGCCGGGCGGCAAGACGCCCGAGAGCATCCGTGAAACCATCGCCGCCGGCGCCAACGCCATCATCTGGACGCCGCCTTCGGCCCAGCAGCTACAGACCGACATGATGCAGCGTTATCGCAAGATGAAGGAAGACGCCACACCTGTCATCTCGCACGACGATGTGCCCATTATCGACCAGGTCTCCGCCGCCGAGGTCAGCCAGGTCGAGAACATGAATCCCGACGTGCCGATTCCCGACGAAGTCATCGAGCGCGTCGCTTCGATCCACGAGCGCGTCGAGGAGCATCGCGCCAACCGCGGCCTCAAGCCGTCACTGCACGGCTTCTTCTTCCGCGGAAAGAAACGCTAACCCCAACAGCAAGGCCCGCCCCACAAACGTGAGGCGGGCCGTTTTCGTTTGAGCAATCATGCAGCGATGTGATGGGGCAAATTAATCCACGCGTTTGTCGCCCATAAAGAAGAGCGCCACCGTGCCAGGTCCGGTATGCGAGCCAATCAGAGTACCGATGTTATTGATCTCAATCTTGCCTTTAAGCTGCGGAATCTGTTCCTCGATCAGCGCCGCAACTGCCTCGGCATCCTCGCGGCACGCCGAGTGCGACATGACGCACTTACCCGAATAATCCGCACCGTCCTGCACGTGTGCCATCATGGTCTTAGCCATCTCGGAAATCGCGCGCTTCTTAGTGCGAATCTTCTCACGTGGCGACAGCCCACCTTCGCAATCGACCGTCATAAGCGGGCAAATCTTAAGCGCCGTGCCGATGATCGCGCTCGCAGCCGAAATGCGACCGCCGCGCAGGTAGCTCGACAGATCGGTCGAGAAGAACCAGTGGTGCAGGTTGAGCTTGTGCTCCTCGATCCAGGCAGCCGTCTCGTCGAGTGAAGCCCCGCTATCGCGCACGTCGGCGGCACATTCCGCCAGCAGGCCAAAGCCCGAAGACGCCGCCAGCGAATCGATGACGCGCACCTTGCCGCCCTGGGGATAGCGATCCGCGAGCATCTGCGCCGCAACGCAAGCCGAGCCATACGTACCCGAAATACCCGACGACAACGTCAGGTGCAGCACGTCTTTACCCTCGGCAACAAGCGGCTCCCAAAACTCCTCGTACTCACCCACGCTCACCTGAGACGTCTTGGGCATGGCGCCTGCGGCAATCTGGGCAAAAAACTCGTTCGGCGTAATCGACTGATACAGATCGTCCGTATAGACAACATCGTCGATCTCGTAATGAAAACACACGACAGGGATATTGCGCGATTCAAAGAACTCCCGAGTTCGATCGGCGGCGGATTCACAGGTCAGGACAAAATCACTCATATGAGGCTCCTTACTCATTGCTGCGCAAATTATCGCACAGTGAGCCTACATACGGTACATATGTCCACTATTTACCAAATCGAACCAAAAATAGCGAACATCTTTACCACCATCGTTTCCACCGACCCCACGCATAAATATCTGAGAAAACACCCTCTATCGTCTCCACTCAACCGCCATATCTACCTCCACTAAATCGATTTACCAAACCGTTCGGCTAACAATTCGGCCGCCCATCCCCAATCGAAACAAAAGCGGCGCATACTGATAAACGTTTGACGCTGTTTATCAGTTTTACCAGCCCTATCGGAAGGTGTTTCATGGTCGCATTCGATCGCAATCCGCAAGACTTCAAGTATCTGCGCCTGCTGTCGAGACAGTTTCCCACCGAGCAATCCGCGTTTACCGAGATCATCAACCTCTCGGCCATCCTCAACCTGCCCAAAGGCACTGAGCATTTTATGAGCGACGTGCATGGCGAGTACGAAGCCTTTATGCACATCCTCAACAACTGCTCGGGCGTCGTGCGCGAGCATGTCGACGAAATCTTTGGCGAAACGCTCTCCTTTGACGAGAAGGGCGAGCTGTGCACGCTCATCTACTACCCGCGCGAGAAGATCGAGCTGGTCCGCAGCCAGCGCGAGGACTCGCCCACCTGGTACAAGACGATGCTTGACCAGCTCATCATGGTCGCCCGCTCGCTTTCGAGCCGCTATACGCGCTCCAAGGTGCGTAAGGCCATCCCACGCGATTACGCCTACATCATCGACGAGCTGCTACACACGCATCCGGACGAGAACAACTATCGCGTGCGCTATCACGAGCGCATCGTGGAGTCCATCCTAGAGACCGCCAGCGCCGACGACTTTATCGAGTCGCTCGCCTCGCTCATCAAGCGCCTGGCCGTCGACCACCTGCACCTGGTGGGCGATATCTTCGACCGCGGTGGCGGCGCGGCCAAGATTATGGACCGCCTGCTCACCTACCATTCACTCGACATCCAGTGGGGCAACCACGACCTGCTGTGGATGGGCGCTGCGGCCGGTGAACCTGCCTGCATCGCCACGGTGCTGCGCAACAACCTACGCTACGACAACTACGAGATCCTGGAGAACGACTACGGCATCTCGCTGCGTGAACTTGTCGCCTTTGCTGATGCCACCTACACCGCCGGCGAGTCCATCACCCCGCTGATCAAGGCCATCAACGTGCTGCTCTTTAAGCTCGAGGGCCAGATTATCCAGCGCCACCCCGAGTTCGATATGACCGACCGCCTGCTGCTCGACAAGATCGATCACGACGCCGGCACGGTCACGCTCGCCGACGGCAGCGTGTGGCAGCTCACGACCAATGACTTCCCCACCGTCGACCCGGCGGACCCCTATTCGCTCACGCCCCAAGAGCAGCACATCATCGACAAGCTCGTGTCCGAGTTTGTCACCGCCGATCACCTGCATCGCCATATCGATTTCCTCTATTCCCACGGCTCGATGTACAAGGTCGCCAACGGCAACCTGCTGTTCCATGGCTGCGTGCCGCTCAACGAAGACGGCACCTTTAGCAGCATGAACTGCCTGGGCACCTGGCACGCTGGCCGCGATTATCTCGATTTTTGCGACCACATCGCCCGCCGCGCCTGGCGCGTGGGCGACCGCGACGCTCTCGACTGGATGTGGTACCTGTGGATTGGCTTTAACTCACCCGCCAGCGGACGCCTGGTGCGCACCTTTGAGCGCGCCTATATCGCCGATAAGAGCACCTGGGTCGAGCCGATGGACCCGTACTTTACGCTTACCAAGTCGCCCTCGGTCTGCAATGACATCATGCGCGAGTTTGGCGTCGCGCCCATGGCATGCTCACCGACCGGTCACATCATCAACGGCCACACGCCCGTCAAGACCACCAAGGGCGAGCAGCCCATCCGCGCCGAGGGCAAGCTGCTGGTCATCGATGGCGGCTTCTGCCGCGCCTACCACCCCAAGACGGGTATCGCCGGCTATACGCTCATCTCGAGCTCGCGCGGCTGCCGCCTCAAGTCGCACCGGGCCTTTACGACGGTTGCCGAGGCACTCACGCGCAACGTGGACATCGAAAGCGAGACCAACCGTTTTGACCAAGCAGACCGTCGCCGCATGGTGAGCGACACCGATTCCGGAGCCAAGATCCGCAGCCAGATCCAAGACCTGCGCCAGCTGCTCGATGCATATAGAAACGGTGCTATCGAGGAGCGCGCCTAGCACCACCCGTGGGGATTGGCTAAACTTGCTGAGTTTATCATCCCCACGGCGTCCCGGCGCCACCCTAAGGCAGGTACCATGCAGAAGCTCCTTGCGCAGATCATGAAGTTTGGCGTCGTCGGTGTCATTGCCACGGTCATCGACTTTGGCATTATGAATCTGCTCCACTACGGTCTGGGCCTCAACATCCTGATCGCCAATACCAGCGGCTTTATCATCTCACTCATCTTTAACTACCTCGCCAGCATGAAGTACGTGTTTGCACACAAGGAAGGCATGAGCCGCCGCCGCGAGTTCATTATCTTTGTCGTGCTGTCCGTGATCGGCCTGGCACTCAACGACGGTATCGTGTTGACACTCAACGCCGGCCTGGGACTCGAGGCCAATATCGCCAAGATCTGCGCCACCGCGCTTGTCATGGTCTACAACTTTGTGACCCGAAAGATCTTCCTGGAAGGCGACGAGACCAAGTAACTCGCAACCTTACAGCTTTACAATGCCCACGGATGACGCGCGTCGAGCGCCGTGTTGTTCGCGGGCATTGCTCGTTTACGGGCAAATTTTCAACGTTTGCGGATTAGCACTTGATAATTTGGCGAGTTCGTATAGTTCTTGGCAAAGACCTTACGTTTCCCTTGCAAAAGCTCTAAAGTATCCTCTGCTCGATTCATCAACGCATTGGATGTGATTACGTGCGCAAGGCACTGGCACAACCTCATACCAAGCAGTTCCTCAAGTTCGCTGTCGTGGGTCTTATCTCCTTTGGCATCGACTGGGGTATGCTCATTGCGCTTGTCGAGCTGTTTCACCTCGACTTTTTGATGAGCACCACGGTCTCGTTTACCACGTCCGTCGTGGTCAACTACTGGCTCAGCATGAAGTATGTGTTCGACCACCGCGAGGGCATGAGCCGCAAGCGCGAGTTCACGATCTTCACCATCCTGTCGGTGATCGGTTTGGGCCTCAACGACCTGTACATGTTTGTGGGCGTCACGTTTTTGAGCATCGGCTACCAGGCCATGAAGGCCATCGCCACGTTCCTCGTCACCTGGTACAACTACTTCAGCCGCCGCTTCTTCCTCGAAGGCGCTCGCTCGTAGTCGATTCGACATTTGCTTGAATGTATAGCCGGTTGGAATTCTCGTTCCAGCCGGTTTTTTGTTTGCAGAGCCTGCCGAGGAAGGCATGTGAGGCGGGCCACGGCGTCCCATTCGCATAAAGACGGGCGGCCCGGATGTTTGTCCGAACCGCCCGTCTGGCGCACTATGTCGAGGTCTTTAGCCTGTAACGTAATACCAGACCACGTTGTCGCCGTTGGAGAGAACGTAGTTGCTGCAGGCCGTCATAGGCGTTGTGCCGTTGACGGAGTACATCCAGCCGCTCGTGCCGCCGTACTGTTTCTCGGCCAAACCACCAATCGCGGAGACATACGTGCCGAACGATGAGCCGTGTGCGTTGACAGAAAGGCCCAACGCGCACAGGGCATCGTAGACGGTAGCGCCTTCGTTAAAGGTAAAGGTGCCACCAGAAGACACAGGATTGCCCACAGCGCTCGATGTGACCGAAACCGTCACCGTTACGTAGCTGGACTCCTGCGAGCCGCCCTGTCCGCCCGAGGGAGCGCTTCCGCCATTAGAGCTGGAGGCTCCATCAGACGACTGGCCGCCGCCCGAAGAAGCACCGCCAGACACATTGGAAGTATCGCCGGCTCCCCTATTCTGGGCAGCGGATTTATCTCCAGACTTCTTGCCGTCCTGACCATCGGACTTCTTGCTATCCGAGCTTTTATCCGATTCCTTGTTTGAAGACTCGGAATCGTCCTTGGACTCGTCTTTTGCGTCATTCGATGACTTGGAATCCTTGGAACTGGCCTCGACCGAAGTCGTAGTCGAGCCAGACGCCTTGGTGTCCTTGGTGACGACGCTCTCCCCCGTCACGGTCTGAATGATCCAGTCGATGGACCAGGCACCGCTTGTGGAAGGATGGACGAAACCCAGCGAGACGACGATCAGAATGGTGCACGCGGCAGTCAGAACGCCAAGGAGCGCCTTGCGACGAGGGGCGGACGCCGCCGATGCGGCGCCCTGTTGCTTTGCATCGTCGAACTGAATGAACGATGAATCTGGTTGCTTGGGGTCAGCGTCCTTGGATTTATTGGACACAGCCCTCACCTACCGACGTTTGGTGAACACGAACACGCCGACGATGGCGAGACCGATGACGCCGGCGGCAACGCCAACGATGGCGAGCGGATTGGTGCCAGTCTCCTGCTCGGAAGCATCAGAGGACTTCTTGGCAGTGGTCGTGGAAGCAGCGCCCGTATCGGACTTGGAATCGGACTTCTTGTCGGACTTGCCGTCCTTCTTGTCAGACTTCTTCTCGTCCTTCTTATCGGACTTATCGGAGTCTTTCTTGTCGGACTTGTTGTCCTTGGTCTCGGTCTTGGTCGACACCGTCGTCTTGGTCACCGGCTTCTTGCCCGGGGCAATAGCGCCGCCCTTCGAGCCGGAGCCAGAACCCGCGCCAGCGCCAGCACCGGAACCGTTGCCAGCGCCGCCGTTGGAACCAGCACCGCCATTGCCGCCAGGGTTAACAGCATTCTTGGTCCACTTGGCATACAGCGTCAGATTGGCCGTCACCGGTGTGCTAAAGTCATACGCCTGCGTGCAAGCCTCATCGGTATACCAACCGGCAAAGGTGTAACCATCGCGCGTCGGATCGGCCGGCTTGACCAGCTTGCCATCGGCCGTAGCAACAAACTTAGTGTCGCAAGCAGACCCGCCGTTGGAATTAAAGGCAACCGTCCAAGACTCAACGGCCCCGAGCTTGAACAGCGTGCCCGAGTCATTGATGTAGTACAGGTTGCCAGATGCATCGGCAATGACCGGAGAGTCACAGTACTGGTAATGGCCAGCCGCATCATAAATCTGCGTCGCCTCTGCATCGCCGAGCGTATAGCGATACACGCCACCACCAGCAGAGTAGTTGACGTAATCCTTGCTATCCGCGCTGTTAACAGTGAAGTACACATAGGTCTTGCCGTCCTGAACACTCACCAGCGGAGTAGCAGCAATACCGTTGAGGCCAGCCGGCAGCGCCTTGCCGTCGGCAGCAGCGACCATCGTGGTCTTACCCGTCTTCAGGTTATAGAGAACCAGAGCAGAGCCAGTAGCCGTCTGTCCGCCGACAATCAAGTTTTCGCCAGCCACCGCCGGAGCGCTCATGTTATTCGTAAGGCCCAGATCAACCGTCTTCTGTTCACTCAACACGCCCTTCGCCGAAAGCGAAATCACATGGAGCTTTCCGTCGTGCGTCATCTGATAGAAGGTCGAACCATTGGACGGATCGGCAATGCAATCGGCATTTGCGACAGCGCCGAGCTTCATGGTCGAAACGACATCGCCCGTCGTCTTATCAATGCACTTAAGCGTACCCGCGCTCGTAGGAACGATGGCATACTTATCCGTCAAAGCCGCACCAGTCCAGTAATAGCCCTCGGCAGGGTCGATGTTCTGCCAAGAAACTTCACCCGTGGCAATCTTAATGCGCGCAAAGGAGCCGTTGCCGTAGGTCGCGTTGTAATTCTCGTCATACGAAATATCGACCGAGCCTACATAGACGTACTCGCCGTCCGAAACGACGGTGCAGGAGCTCTGCGTCAAGTCCGTCAAACCAGGCGTCAGCCACTTGCAGATCAGCTTGTCAGCAGTAATCGCCTGGACCGCACCGCCGTTGAGCGGAACGATGATAAGGCCATTGGTATAGATCGGACGAGAGGTATAGCTCACCTTGGAGGCAAGCGGCGCAGAGGCAACCTTTTTGCCCGTGGACGAATCGATCTTAATGAGCTCGTTCTCGGTCGCGATGTACACAAAACCGTTAGCAATGACAGGCTCGCTGCAGTTGGCATACTGCTGACCAGACTCGGCCTTCCAATCGAAGGCCCACTTAAGACCGGCGGCCTGCGCAGGTGTCTTGGCATCCGTTACGGTCGAACCGTTGCCACCGTTGCCGTAGCCGGCCCACTCGGCATCCCAATCCGGAGTCGTTGCACTCGGGTCCACGACAATCTTGTCGGGATCGGGCATGGGCGATTTATCGGTGGTGTAGGCAAACGTAGCCTTGTCGCCGCTCTTGAGCGTGACCTGGTTGGCGCAGAGAGATGAGGGCTCTCCGTTGATAAACAGACGCCAATATTTCTTGGTCGCACCATCCCAGCCATACGGCTTGTGATCGAACGGCGAAGTAATGGAATTCAGGAACCAGTACTCACCACTCTGGGAGCCGTTGTACGTAACGCCCTTCGCCTTCAGAACCGTCTCAATAAGGTCCTGGGCCGTAGAGCCTTCGGGCAGGGAAACATTGCTTGCCGAGCCCCAGCGAGTATTGTTGCCGTTGACATCGGGACCGATAACATCGACGGACCCAAGAACCTGACCGGGGAGGGCATCGGCGTCAGCACCATACATAAAGGTGACGGCGTCACCCTCTTGGAGTTCGTAGTTGCCGGCCCCGACTTGGGCGAACTTGCCATTTACATAGAACTGCCAATAACTTTTGGTCGCAGGATCATACTCATAGGTCTTACCGTCAAGCGGCGAGGTAATGCCGCTGAGGTACCAACCCCAAGACTCTTCTTTAGCATCGAGGGTAAGACCAGTCTGCTCCAGCAAATCCTTAGCAGTGGAACCAGCCTTGAGACTCGTCTGGCCCGTCGAGGCCCAAACCTGCTGCTTGCCGTCCTTGTCCTTACCGAGGACCTGAACGGAGGCACGAACGGAATCAGAGGGCAACTGGTCGCCCCAGCCACCGTAGAACCACGTAACGGTATCGCCAGCATGAATGGTGACATTGTCTGCCGTGTAGTCGCTCGACTTGCCGTTGATGAACAGCTGCCAATAGGTCGAATAATCGAGCGGCGTACCCAGCTCAACGCCGTTGTACTTAAGGCTCAGAATGAAGGAGCCCGCAGCAACGGCGTCGAAGTCATTCGCCTCGAGCGCGACCTTCGTAAGGTCAAGTGCGCTCGAGCCGGACGTCACCACATACTGCGCGTTATCGACCCAAGTCTGAGTCTTGCCCTGGGCATCGCGACCAATGACGGTCACATTTGCGGCAACCTGGTCCTTAACGACAGGGGGCGCGCTACCAGCCGTATAGGCAAACTCAATCTTCTGCCCCTGGGTGAGCTTGATGCTGCTCGCGCCAACCGAGGAAGACGCGCCATCGACGAACAGCTGCCAGAAGGCATAAGTCGTCGGATCGTAGACAAGCGTGCGGCCATCGCTCGGGGATGTGATGCTTTTGAGGTAGAACCCGTATGCCGTGTTCGGATCGTAGTCCGCCTTGAAGCCCGTCTTCTCCTGCAGCTTAATAAAGGCATCCGCAGCCGTCGCGCCCTCGTCGAGCTTGAGCTGCGTAGGTGCCACCCAGGTCTGAGCCTTGCCGTCGGCATCGGTGCCGATAATCGAGAACGAGACCTCGACTTGCTTCTTGGCGACATCGCCAGTTTCCGTCGGGTTCTCTGCCTGGACGGCAGCCACGGCGGCAGATCCTGCTTGGCCAGCGGATGCCGTCGAAGACTGCTCGCTCGCGGCAGGGTTCTCCCCCGTCGCCGAGCCTTCGTCGCCAGCTGCCGCCCCTGTTGTGGCGGTACTAGCTGCAGGCGCGCTCCCAGAATCTGAAACCTCAACGTTGCCCTGGTCGGCAGCACCATCCGCAGGCGCTGCGTCCTCACTCGGCGTCGCAGCCTGAGCCACAGCCTCGGCAATGCCCTCGGCGCCCTCGGCCCACAGCTGAGCCGGCGTGGTGCCAAAGGCCATCGCGAAGGCCAGGAATGCCACCAGACCGCGCTTAGCTACACCGCGTGCAATCGCGCCACGGCGATGCAACGAGGCGCACTCACGCTCGTCCTCAAACATATCCATTTGTCCCCCATTGTCTGTACTTGGAGCGTTGCCTTGAGGCTGCCCCACGTCATCGCGCATGTTGCGCTCGAGTTCCCCCATCGGGGTCCCCCTTCCCTCCAGAGCCCTATGCACGCCGGCGGCATACGCCGCAGCCGCATGCAAGATGGGAGGCGATCCGACTTAACCTTAACGACTCGGGCACGTCGTCCGATCTGCGACGCGAACATCCCGAGCCAAGAGGAATTACGGTTACTGGTACAGCCGGGGACTTGCACCCCGATTCTCCCAAACGCGCAGGAAAACCGCGCATTCGTGCGTCTCCGCACCACCATCTATGCCATCGATTATTACCGTCAGTATGGTATCACGCAAAAGGGCCTCGCACGCAGGCGAAGCCCAAGGTAAAAGCTATTATTTGCGATAGGAAAATACGGTGACCGCAGCCCCTAGTGCTTGCCGCCGTGACTGTTGAGCCAGATATTGCGGCCCAGCATAAGCGCCAGCACCAACGCGCTCACGTAGCCCAAAAAGCCAATGACCGGAATGCCAAACACAACCGGCTCGATGCGCGCGTAGTACACCACCGACGAACCGATAAACAGACCGGCGATCACAATTGCCATCGACATGCGGTCGATAATTCCACCCAGCTGTCGCAGCGCCTTATCGCTGCTCATGATCTGCGTGTTCACCTTAAGCTGGCCGCGCGTGAGCATGCGCGAAGCCAGGCCCAGATACTCGGCCGCCTCGAGCGAGCCCTTCGCCGCGCGATAGCTGCTCGCGGCAAGATCGCGTCCCATGTCGCGCACGCGCGCATAGGTGCTCTTCTCGTTTTTGATGTGCGTCTGGATGATCTGGATCATGTTGACGTTGGGCATATACTCAGTCAGCAGGCCCTCGAGCGTCACCATGCCGCGGGCGAACATCGTTACCACGCTCGGCAGCTCAACGTCGTTTTTGCGCGCCAGGTTTAACAGCGAGGTCAAAAACTCGCCGATATCCAGATCCTTCAGGTCAAGGCCCGCAAAGTCTGCGACGATAAAGTCCAAATCGGACAAAAAGGCCGAATGATCGAGCTCAGCCGAGTCGCCGCGCGTCACGGCAAAGCGCATGAGCGAATCCTTGAGCTTGGGCACGTCACCCTCGGCCACGGCGAAAATCATGTCCTTGACGATACCGCGATCGTGACTCGACATGCGTCCGACCATGCCCAAGTCGATAAAGTAAACGATGCCGTCCTTGAGAATAATGTTTCCCGCATGCGGGTCGGCATGGAAAAAGCCGTCATCG
>OGYU01001901.1_pt1 | contig 14130 bp, 8 predicted proteins | sample 1576581 | NCBI WGS metagenome assembly OGYU01 (sample SAMEA3541547, study PRJEB24748) | human gut metagenome | biome: human gut; feature: human-associated habitat; material: faeces | place: China | collected 2012 | reverse complement strand
AGCAGCGGCAGCCTCACCATTTCCGGCGGTACGGTCACTGCCACCGGAGGCAATAACACGGGCAGTGATGGCTCCGGCGGCAGCGGCATCTACAGCGTCACCATCTCCGGCGGTACGGTCAACGCCACTGGCGGTGAGGGCAGTAAAAACAACTCCACCTCCGGCGGCAGCGGCATCTACAGCGACAGCGGCGACGTCACCATCTCCGGCGGTACGGTCAACGCCAATGGCGGCAACGGCGGCACCATCTCCGGCGGCGACGGCATCTGCAGCAGCGGCGGCGTCACCATCTCCAGCGGTAGTACGGTCACTGCCAACGGCGGCAGCGGCGAAGACGGCTCCGGCGGCCGCGGCATCACCAGTAACGGCGGCGTCACCGTCTCCGGTGGTACGGTCAACGCCAAGGGCGGCAGCGGCAAAAACGGCAACGGCGGCGACGGCATCCTCAGCTTCAACCCTGTCGCCATCTCCGGCGGTACGGTCAAGTCCAATGGCGGAAGCGGCACCATCTCCGGCGGCGACGGCATCCGCAGCTTAGACCATGTCGCCATCTCCGGCGGTACGGTCAAGTCCAATGGCGGAAGCGGTACCAACTCCGGCGGCTACGGCATCATCAGCAACGACATCGATCTGTCGGGCAGCCTCGAGCTGACCGCCAAGGCCGGCAGTCCCAACGGCAAGGCCCTCTCGCGGGCCGGCCATGAGTTCGACCTCGACACCATCAAGGACAAGCTGGACCCGGGCGCAAAAGTCACCACCACCGATGCCGACGGCAAGGTCATCCAGCAGGTCTCTATCCCCCGCCCTGTGGAGCCGGAAAAGCCTGTTATCCCCGGGGACTCTTCTTCCTCTTCCGGCGGCGGCTCTGCGGACGCCTCTGTGCAGGAGTCGGTCTTCCCGGGCCTCGTCGTCACCGACAAGGACGGCCAGCGCATCTCCTACACGAGCACCCAGAGCGGCAATACCCTCACCGTCTGCGTCGGGCGGTTCACAGCCTCTCTCCGTGCTTCGCTGTCCGCGCTGCGTCAGCTGCGGGCTGAGGGCATCGAGACCATCACCTTCCAGACCATCCTCTGCTCCACCACCCTCTCGGTGGACGAGCTGCTGGCCATGGGCGGCGAGGACGCCGAGGCTGTCCTGACCCACCGGCTCACCGATTCCAGCCTCACCGTGGGCTGAAGCACCACTCTCCCTTTCCCACAGGCATAGAAAGGCCCCGCTGCCCTGCACATTTCATGCAGAGCGGCGGGGCCTTTTCCTGTTTTACTGCACCCCGGCAGAGACCGGGACTCGTTTTTCCTGCTTTTCGGGCTTTCTGCGCTGCTCTGCGGCGGCAGCGCGGGAGCGGTCGTAGCAGTAGCGGATGATGGCCTGACGGCGGACGATGCCGATGAACATTCCCCGGTCATCCACGACGGGGACGAAGTTCTGGTTCATGGCCGCCTCGATGAGCTGGTCCATGCTCGTGGTGACCGTGACGGCCTTGTAGTCCCGCTTGTGGGCAAAGTCCCGGATGGGGATGTCCTCTGCCGCCTCAAGGTCGAGGCCGTGGAACTTTTTCAGCCCCCAGAGGATGTCCCCTTCCGTCAGGGTCCCCACATACTCTCCCTTGCGGTTGAGCACCGGGATGGATGCGTAGCGGTTGTTCTCCCATTTTTCCAGCGTCTGGCGAAGGGTGAAGTCATCGTACACATACATCAGGTCCTGCTTGGGGGAAAGGAAAAACAGAATATTCATGAAAACAACTCCTATTGTGAACTTTTCCGCCGCCGGGCCGCAGCTCCTGTGCAGCCGCAGCAAATTCCTGTCTTCAGCACCTTGGCAGCCGAATGCCCCGGCATCCTGCGCCGGATACAGTCTTACTCTTGCCACCTTAGATTTTAGCACTTTTTCATAGTAAGATAAAGATGTCTGCGCCATCTTTTATATTTTATTCACAATCACCTTTTGTTTTGTCGGATAAATATTCACGAAATAGATGCACTGCGAAGGATTTTGTGCTATACTAACAACAGGAACGCGGCCCTTTGCGGCTCTGTCTGTCTTTCAGTATACCGGCATTGCGATGTCGAAACAGACCGAGACGGGTAAGCCGCGCCTGACTTTTTTCTTTCTGTCAGCAATTATGTGCTGTACAGCTTCCTCATAAAGTTGTATAATAAAAGTGGTACGCCGCCTTCTTAGGCTCGCGCACCGCCCCGCCGCCGTGCGGATGGGGTATCATAATGAATAAAAGGAGCAGAGCGACTATGATCACTTCCCGTTTTCCGCTGGGAGATGTCAGCTTCTCAGCCGAGTATTTTTCCACGCTCGTGGGCGAAGCAACCAAACAATGCTACGGCGTGGCCGCAATGGCCCCCCGTGATCTGACCGACCGTGTCCGCAGCGCCGTGCGCGGCGTGGACGATTCGGCCAAGGGCGTCCGTGTCACACAGGAAGAGGGCCGTCTCGTGATCGAGCTGCACATTGCCGTCAGCTACGGGCTGAACATCTCCACCGCCGCGCGTTCCATCTCGCACCGCGTGAAGGACGAGGTGGAGCAGGCCACCGGCCTGAAAGTCGCCCGCGTGGTCGTATCGGTCGATGACGTGGTTGCCTGATGAGACAAAGCCCGCCCGGGGGTACCGGGAAGATATAAGGAGTAAAAAGCAATGATTTCTGGTAAGATCCTGCGCGACGCCATTATTTCCGGCGCAAACAACATCAACAACCAGCGCTCCCGCGTGGACGAGCTGAACGTGTTCCCCGTCCCCGACGGCGACACCGGCACCAACATGGGCATGACCGTCGGCGCAGCCGTCCGTGAGCTGCAGGCCATGGACGACAGCTGCACCGTGGGCGAGGCCGCAAAGACCGCCGCCTCCGCCATGCTGCGCGGCGCCCGCGGCAACTCCGGCGTCATCACCAGCCTGCTGTTCCGCGGCTTCTCCAAGGCTCTGGAGGGCAAAAAGGAGGCTGACGCTTCCGACATCGTGGCTGCGCTGAAGAAGGGCGTCGAGGGCGCTTACAAGGCTGTCATGAAGCCCACCGAAGGTACCATCCTGACCGTCGCCCGCGTCGCTTCCGAGGAAGCTGCTGCCTGCGGCAAAGAGGATGTGGCCGAACTGTGGGACGTCGTGATGACCGCCGGTCAGAAGGCTCTGGAGGACACCCCCAACCTGCTGCCCGTCCTGAAGAAGGCTGGCGTCGTGGACGCCGGCGGTCAGGGCATCATGATCATCTTCGAGGGCATGGGCAAGGTCTTCCACGGTGAGGACATCGTGGCCGGCGGCGAGGCTGTCCCCAACAAGGCCAAGCTCTCCACCGAAAACGCCGGCAAGGGCGTCTTCACCGACGACCTGATGAAGGTGGAGGACATCAAGAACGGCTACTGCACCCAGTTCCTGATCAACAAGTATGAGGGTGCAAGCGCCGCAAAGATGCGTGCCTTTGCAGAATCCAACGGCGACAGTGTGGTGTGCATCGAGGATGACGATGTAATCAACCTGCATGTGCACACCGCTGATCCCGGCAAGATCCTGAGCGAAGCCATCAAGTATGGCTACCTGACCAACTTCAAGATCGAGAACATGCACGAGCAGTTCCTGGCCCGCCAGAAGCAGGGCAAGAGCCTGGAAAAGCAGGCTTCTGCTGAGAAGGCTCCTTCTCAGTCCAGCGAGTTCGTCTACGCTGCTGTGGACCCCAGCCGTGACTATGGCTTTGTTGCCGTTGCCGCCGGTGAAGGCCTGAAGGCCGTGTTCACCGATCTGGCTGCAGACGCAGTGGTCTCCGGTGGTCAGACCATGAACCCAGCCACCGAGGATATCCTCGCCGCCATCCAGAGCGTGCCCGCAAAGACCGTGTTCGTGCTGCCCAACAACAAGAACATCATCATGGCTGCTGAGCAGGCCCAGAAGCTGGCCGACCGTCAGGTGGTCGTTCTGCCTACCCGCACCGTGCCCATGGGCATCACTGCCATGCTGAACTTTGATCCCTCTGTGAACGCCGAGACCAACACCATCAACATGATGGCTGCTGCCGACAAGGTGTCCACCGGTCTGATCACCTATGCTGCCCGCGACAGTGAGTACGACGGCAAGCGCATCAAGAAGGGTGAGATCATGGCTCTGGAGAACGGCAAGATCGTTTCCACCTCCAACGATATCACCAAAGCTACCTACCGTCTGGCACGCGGCATGTGCAAGAAGGATTCCAGCTTCGTCACCATCATCTCCGGCTGCGACGTGAGCGATGAGGATGCCGAGAAAGTGACCGAGATCGTAAAGGCAAAGTGCCCGAACCACGTTGAGGTCAGCCACATCCGCGGCGGCCAGCCCGTTTACTATTATATGATCAGCGTGGAGTAAACACTCCCCCGTTCTGCTGATTTTTTAAGCACCTGCGATTTTTGCCGCGGGTGCTTTTTTAAAGCAAAAGTGCCTGCACAGCTAAAGCCGTGCAGGCACTTTTGCTTTCAGAATCCTCAGAAGAAGCTTACCTGACTGCTCTCCGGCAGGTCACCCAGAGCGCCCACCTGACGCAGACGGTCCAGAATGCTGCTGCCGACACCGGAAGCCTGCTGCAGCTCTTCCACCGAGATATATTCTTCGCCGTGGATGGTCACCTTTTCCAGTGCATCGGCGGCAGCACCGCCAAGACCCTTCAGCGAAGAGAAAGGCAGACGTACCTTGCCGTCCTCCACCACATACTTGGAGCCGCGGCTCTTGCCCAGCTCAATGGGTAAAAACTCGTAGCCGCGCACCAGCATCTCGTTGACGAGCTGCAGGCTGACCAGCACATCCTCGTCCTTGGCGTTCTTCTCTTCCTTCAGGCGGCGCTTGACTTCTTCCATGTGGGCACGGGCCACTGCCGCACCGCCCACAGCGGCCTCATAGTCGATGTCGTCGCCGCGTACGGTAAAGTATACCGCATAGAACTCCGGCGGACGGTAGATCTTGAACCACATCAGACGAATGGCCGACATCAGGTAGGCCACGGCATGGGCCTTGGGGAACATATACTTGATCTTGCGGCAGCTCTCGATGTACCAGTCCGGCACCTCGTGCTCCCGCATGGCTTCCTCCCAGCCATCCTTGAAACCGCCCTTGGCCACCTTGCCCTTACGCACAGCCTCCATGATATCAAAGGCCATCTTGGGTTCCAGACCCTTGCGCAGCAGGTACAGCATGATGCTGTCACGGCAGCCAATGACCTCCGCAATGGTGCAGGTGCCGCTGCGGATCAGCTCGTCCGCGTTGCCGGTCCACACGTCCGTTCCGTGGGACAGGCCCGAGATCTGGATCAGCTCGGAGAAGTTCTTGGGCCGTGCCTCCACCAGCATACCGCGCACGAAGTTGGTGCCCATTTCCGGGATGCCGAAGGTGCCGGTCTGGCTGTCGATCTGTTCCGGGGTCACGCCCAGCGCTTCCGGGCTGGTCAGCAGGCTGTACACCTTGGGGTCGTTCATGGGGATACTGTCGATGGGGATACCGGTGTACTCCTCAAAATACTTGTAGAAGGTGGGCATATCGTGGCCCAGTTCGTCCAGCTTGAGCAAGGTATCGTGCAGGTACTTGAACTCGAAGTGGGTGGTCAGCAGGCCGCCTGCCACATCATCCGCCGGGTGCTGGATGGGGCAGAAATCGTAGATCTCGTAGGTGTCCGGCACAACGACCATGCCGCCGGGATGCTGACCCGTGGTGCGCTTGACGCCGGTGCAGCCCAGAGTCAGGCGGTTCTCCTCCGCATGATTCACCGTGCGGCCGCGCTCATCCAGATATTTTTTGACATAGCCGTAGGCGGTCTTGTCCTGAATACCGGACACGGTGCCCGCCTTGAACACGTTGGCTTTGCCGAACAGCTCCTCGGTATAGCGGTGCACATTGGACTGATATTCGCCGGAAAAGTTCAGGTCGATATCCGGCTCTTTATCGCCGTAGAAGCCGAGGAAGGTCTCGAAGGGAATATCGTGGCCGTCCACCAGCATCCGGGTGCCGCAGTTGGGGCAGTTTTTATCCGGCAGGTCAAAGCCGTCGTCCACGCTGCCGTCGGTGATGAACTCGCTGTGCTTGCACTTGGGGCAGCGATAGTGGGGCGGCAGGCTGTTCACCTCCGAGATGCCGGAGAAGTGGGCCACGGCCGATGAGCCGACCGAACCACGGCTGCCCACCTGATAGCCGCCCGCGTTGGAATAGGCCACCAGTTTGACCGCAATGACGTACAGCACGGCGTAGCCATGGCCGCAGATGGAGTCCAGCTCCTTCTGCAGCCGCTTTTCCACAATTTCGGGCAGCGGGTCACCGTAATCGCGCTTGGCGTGTTCCCACGTAGCATCGCGCAGCTGCTGCTCTGCACCCTCGATGCTGGGCGGGTAGGTGCCGCGCGGGATGGCACGAACATTGTTGTCGATCATCGCCGCGATCCTGCGGGGGTTCTTTACCACTACCTCGTAGGCTTTTTCCTTGGGCAGATAGTAGAACTGCGCCAGCATATCCTGCGTGGTGCGGAAGAACAGGGGCGGCTGGTTGTCCGCATCTTTAAAGCCGTTGCCCGCCTGCAGCACGGCACGGTACGCCGCATCCTCCGGCTCGGTAAAGTGCACGTCGCCAGTGGCAATGACCGGCTTGTGCAGATCTTCGCCCAGCTTGATGACCGTGCGGTTGAAGTTTTTGATGTCCTCTTCGCTGTCCACCTTGCCGTCCCGCACCATGTAGGCGTTGTTGCCCAGCGGCTGGATCTCAAGAATATCGTAGTAGGACGCGATCTTTTTCAGTTCTTCATAGCTGGTGCCATCCACGATGGCCCGGTACAGCTCGCCGGCTTCGCAGGCGGAAGTGAGCAGCAGGCCGTCCCGGTATTTGTTCAAAAGGCTCCGGGGCACCCGGGGCTTTTTGAAAAAGTAGTTCACATGGGCTTCGCTGACGATCTTGTACAGGTTTTTCAGGCCCATCTGGTTCTTGACCAGAATGATGAGGTGGTAATACTTCTTTTTCAGCACCTCGCGGTTGCCGCCAAGGCCGGTGTTGATCTCACTGACCTTTGCTACCTGCTTTTCTTTCAGGTCATTCAGCATGACCCCGAAGATGCGGCCCAGCGCGGCAGAATCCTCACAGGCACGGTGGGCCTCGTAGGCAGGCAGCTCCAGATGCTTGTTGATGGTGCCCTGCTTGTAGTTGTGCAGGCCGGGGTACATGGCCTGCGCCATGGTCAGGGTGTCGATATAGGTCGGCTCCAGCTTGATGCCGCTGCGCTTGGCGGCGGCGCGCAGGAAACGCATATCAAAGGCGTGGACGTTGTGGCCCACAAGGATGCGGTCTCCCGCAAATTTGAGGAAGGCTTCCAGTGCTTCCTTTTCGCCGGGAGCATCCGCCACCATTTCGTTGGTGATGCCGGTCAGCTCGGTGATCTTGGGGGTGATGGGCTTGCCGGGCTTGACAAAGGTATCAAATTCCTCCACCACTTCGCCGTTTTTCACGATGACGGCACCGATCTCGGTCATATACTCCACACCGGGGTCAAGGCCTGTGGTCTCGGTATCAAACACGCAGAACTCCCCGTCCAGCGGCTGATCCTTCACACCGTATACACAGGGGATCATGTCGTCCACAAAGTAGGCTTCGCAGCCGTAGATCAGCTTGAAGTCCGGGTCTGATTTATGGATATCGTCCGCTGCCAGCATGGCTTCCGGGTAACCCTGACACACACCGTGGTCAGTGATGGCAACGGCCGGATGTCCCATGCGGTGGGCCAGCTTGACGATGCCGCCGGGGTCACAGAAGCCGTCCATGCTGGAAAGCTTGGTGTGCAGATGCAGCTCCACCCGCTTGACCGGTGCGGTATCCTCCCGCTTTTTGCGCTCCACGATGAGCACATCGTAGGGGTAGACGATATAATCGTGTTCGTACTTGTCGTAGGAGCAGTCGCCGCGCACGATGAGGGTGGTGCCTTTGCCAAGGCTCTCCCACTTGGAGCAGTCCTCACCTTCCTGCGCGCGGATCTTCAGGTTGATGGAGCCCTGATAATCGGTGATGGATACGGTATAAATTTTGCGGAAGTTTCCCTTGACCTCCGAGAAGAACACATCGCCCCAGATCGTGCACTTGCCGCCCTCGCCGCCAAGGTCTTTCAGCGGGGTGAGGTTCTTGGGGGTGAACATCTTGCCGTGGAAAATGGTGACGGGCTTATCGGTCAGGTCCAGACCATCCACCTTGATGGACGGTGCTGTGTTCTTTTTCTCAAACTTGACCACCGGTGGCGCGATCTTGCGCTCCAGCTTTTCTTCCATCTGGTGCTGCTCGGCTTCGCTTACAGCGCTTTGCAGCGTTACCTGCGGCGTTACCCCGGTGTGGGCCGCAATGCGCTCTGCCAGCAGCTTTTCAAAGTGCATCTCCTGCAAAAACTTGGTGCCATGGCATACGCCGATGGTGATCTTCTGTCCGATGATGTTGATCTTGCACCGGTCCAGAAAGCCGTTGATGGGCACGCCGTCCCGCTTCATCTCTTCCATCAGATCGCGCAGGGCCGCTTCGTCCAGCATGGCATAGCCAAACAGGTTCTGGATGCGCAGCTCAAAGCCCTCATAATCCGGCTGCAGGGATGCCAGCAGCCGGGCACAGAGATTTTTGTCCAGCGGCGCACCGCTGCGCAGGGTAAAGATGACCTGCCGCTCCTGCCGCAGCATCTGCGCATGCTCCACAATGACCTGCCCGAAGCAGGCCGCAAATGCCGGGTCCACCATGAACTGCGGCCACAGGTTGGATACGAGTGGTGTCACAAATGGTACTCCTTTTTATACAGCACAAACTGCCGCACCCGTTTTTGCAGGTGTGACAGCTGTGAAAAAAGCCAAATTACAGTTTATAGATCTCATCCATGAACTGGTCCAGGATGTTGTCTCCGGTCAGCTTTTTGATGGGCTTGCCGTGGATGAACAGCACCGCCTCGCCCTTGCCGCCGGCAATGCCGATGTCTGCTTCGCGGGCTTCACCGGGGCCGTTGACCACACAGCCCATCACGGCCACCTTGATGGATTTTTTGCAGCCCTGCAGCCGCTTTTCCACCTCATTGGCGATCTCGGTGCAGGGATACTGGGTGCGGCCGCAGGTGGGGCAGGTGATGACCTCCGGGCCTGCTACCGGGAAGCCCACGGCGCGCAGGATGTTGTAGCCCGCTTCCACTTCCTTTTCCGGCTCTGCGGCCAGCGAGACGCGGATGGTATCGCCAATGCCTTCCAGCAGCATTCCGCCGATGCCCATGCCGCTTTTCAGCAGACCCATCTGGTAGGTACCCGCCTCGGTAACACCCACATGGAGCGGGTAATCCGTGACAGCGCTGAGCTGGCGGTAGGCCTCCATCATGCGGGGCACATTGGAGTTCTTGATGGAAATGACGATGTTGTTGAAATCGAATTTTTCCAGCAGGCGCACATGGTACAGTGCACTCTCCACCATGGCCTCCGGCGTGGGTGCGCCATATTTTGCAAGGATGTGCTTTTCCAGACTGCCGCCATTCACGCCGATGCGGATGGGAATGTTCTTGCGCTGACAGGCATCCACCACAGCCTTCACCCGGTCATCGTCGCCGATGTTGCCGGGGTTGATGCGGATCTTATCCACGCCCACATCTGCGCAGGCCAGAGCCGCCTTGTAGTCAAAATGGATGTCTGCCACAATGGGGATGTTCACCGCATTCTTGACGGCTTCGATGCACTTTGCATCCGCCGGGCTGGGGCAGGTCACGCGCAGGATCTGACAGCCAGCAGCTTCGCACCGCTTTGCCTGCGCCACATTGCCCTCAATGTCCTCCACCGGCACGTTGAGCATCGTCTGCACCGCAACAGGATTCTTGCCGCCGATGGTCACATTGCCGATTTTCACTTCCCGTTTTAACTGCCGCATAAAGCTCCCCTTTCTGTTTTTGCTCACATTGCACCGGTCACAAGCCGGATGATATCATTATAGGTTGCAAAGAGCATCAGGCCAAACAGCAGTGCAAAGGCCGCAATGGTCAGTGTACCCTGCAGCTTTTCCGGCACTGCATGGCCGGTAACGCCCTCAATGATCAAAAATACCACCTTGCCGCCATCCAGTGCCGGGAAGGGCAGCAGATTGAACACGCCCAGATTGATGGTGATGAGGGCCAGCAGCTCCAGCAGATCCTGCCAGCCGTAGCTTGCCGCCTGACCGATCGCTGTCACGATACCCACCGGGCCGGACAGATTGTTGATGCTCTCACGTCCGCGCACAAGGTCTGCCAGCGAGATAAACGCGATGCGTCCGTAGTACAGGGTACTGTTCCATGCTTCTTTTAACACATTGAGCGGTGTTTTTTTGATGCCATACACCGTAAAGCCAAGGGTCATATGGGTCTGGCCGTCCTCGTCCTGCCAGGTGTCGAACTGCACGTCCGGCAGTTCCACCTTTTGGCCGTCCCGCTTCACGGTGAACCGGGCGCGATAGGCTTCGGTGCGCACCAGCTCATAAAGGATGTCGTTGGCCACAAAGCAGCGCCTGCCGTTCACGGCAACGATCTCGTCCCCCGCCTGCAGGCCGGTCTGGCCGCAGAGGGCATCGTCCTCAATGGAATAGATGGTCTTGCTGGTGATGGCTCCTTCCTGTGCTGCCACAAGAATGACCAGCACCACAAAGCCCAGCACGAAATTCATGAAGGCACCTGCCACCATCACAAGCACACGCTGCCATACCGGTGCCTCGTTCAAAGGGATGCCGGTGCGCTGCTCCGGCGGGACAGGGTTTTCGTCCTCTGCTTCCCGTTCGTCGCGGGCCTCCTCGGCCTGCTGGCTCTCGGGGCTTTCCTCGCCCTCCAGCGCCACATAGCCGCCTACCGGCAATGCACGCAGGCTGTACTGGGTGCCCTTGTAAATTTTCTTCCACAAAGCCGGCCCCATGCCGATGGAAAACTCGTTGACCTGAATGCCGCAGAGCTTTGCCACGGTAAAGTGCCCGAATTCATGAATGGCGATCACAGCGCTGAACACGATCAGTGCGGCGATCAGGGTGATAAAAATTGACATTGCGTCTCCTAAAGCTGAAAAGTCGGAACCCCTCTCAGTCAGGGCTGCCGAACGCAGTGAGGCTGAGAGGGTTTTTATAAGTGCGCTCTTACAAATTCCCGTGCCATGCGGTCGCACTCGTACACATCGCTGAGGGTATACTCGCCGCCAAAGCTGTCGCTGTCCACGACTGCTTCCACCAGACGGCCAATATCGAGGAAGCCAATTTTGTCCTCAAGGAAGAGCTTGACAGCTTCCTCATTGGCGCCGTTGGCGGCGCATGGGCCGAGACCTCCCTTTTTGATGGCCTTTTTGCAGGCGGCAAGGCAGCGGAAGGTTTCGTCGTCTGCCACATCGAAGGTGAGCACCTTGAGTGCGGCAAAGTCCAGCTCCGGCACAACGCCGGGTACGCGCTTTGGGTAGGTGAGCGCATACTGGATGGGAATGCGCATATCCGGCACACCCAGCTGAGCAATGACCGAATTATCGCTGAACTGCACCGCCGAATGCACGATGCTCTGGCGCTGCACCACGATCTGGATCTTCTCCGGCGGCAGGCCGAACAGCCACACTGCCTCGATCAGCTCCAGACCCTTGTTCATCAGGGTGGCAGAGTCAATGGTGATCTTTGCGCCCATGTTCCAGTTGGGGTGCTTGAGGGCATCCGCCTTGGTCTTACCGCGCAGCTCCTCGGTCTTCATCCCGAAGAAGGGGCCGCCGGATGCCGTGAGCAGGATCTTGGTCAGGCTGGGGGCACTCTCCTTATCCTGCAGGCACTGGAAGATGGCCGAATGTTCACTATCCACCGGCAGCAGCTTTACACCATGCTTCGCCACGGCCTGTGTGACCAGATGGCCGCCGGTGACAAGACTCTCCTTGTTGGCAAGGGCCAGATCATGCCCGCTTTCGATCGCGCACAGGCTGGCACCAAGGCCTGCAATGCCCACCACGCTGTTCAGCACCACATCGGTGCCGTCCAGTGCGGCCAGCTGCTTGAGCCCTTCCGGCCCTACCAGCAGCCGGGGCGCATCTGCACGACCGGAAAGCTCCGCATCCAGCCTGCGGGCCGCATCCGGGTCGGTCATGCAGACATAGCGCGGATGAAACTCTTCGATCTGCTGCAGGATCTTGTCTACATGGCTGTGGGCAGAAAGACCGAACACCTCATAGCCCTGTGCACGGATCACATCCAGACTCTGGGTGCCGATGGAACCGGTAGAACCCAGCAGAGTGATTTTTTTCGACATCACATGTTCCCCCTTTTAATAGTAGAACACCGCCGTAATGACCATGGTCACAAAGGGCGCAATGAACATCACACTGTCAAAGCGGTCCAGAATGCCGCCGTGCCCCGGGAAGATGGTGCCGTAATCCTTGATGCCGCACTGGCGCTTGACCACGCTGGCAAACAGGTCGCCATAAATGCCAAGCACCGCCGCCACGCAGCCCAGCAGCGCAATGATCACGTACATGGAAACGCCGATATTGGTGCGGGTGAAGGCTTCCATCCGGTTTGCCGCCACTGAGTACACCAGTGTGATGATCACACCGAACACCATGGTGCCCAGAACACCGCCAATGGCACCTTCCACGGTCTTTTTGGGGCTGACCACCGGGCAGAGCTTGTGCTTGCCAAAGGCACGGCCTGCAAAGTAGGCACAGGTATCGCCGCCCCAGGCAAAGCAGAGGATGAGCAAGATAAAGAACACCGCATCGTAGCCGTATTGCTCCACCGGCAGCAGCTCCTTGAGCCGGATAAAGGAATAGAAGCAGAAGATCACGATACCGGAGAACATCAGCAGGCCGCTGGCCTTCTGATAGCTGATGGTGCCATTGCGCACCACCAGATAGATGGCATAAAAGGTGACCAGCAGAAAGGACATCGGCATCACCAGCCGCCGCATGACCTGATAGTTGCTCGTCATGACCAGCAGTGTATACGGCACCAGAACCGCATACATCAGCCAGTCCTTCTTTTCAAAGCCGAGGGCACTGTAGATCTCGTGAACGGCGATCAGCGTAATGGCCGCGATGACCAGATTAAAGATCAGAGTGTTGAAGGTGAACATCACGCCGATCAGTACGATGATGCCCACGATCGCAGTAATAACACGTGTTTTCATAGATTGGATCTCCTTTTCACCGGTCGGATGCCGCGCCCCTCTGGATTAAGTTTGGCTCCGGCAAAGCCGCCGGGCCGTCCGGTCCCTGCACCGTGTGCAGGAGGTCTTGGGTTTTACAGTCCGCCAAACCGGCGGGAACGATGATTGAACTCTTCAATGGCAGCATCCAGATCGCTGCGGGTGAAATCCGGCCACAGAACGTCCATTTCTACCAGCTCCGAGTAAGCTGCCTGCCAGAGCATGAAGTTGGACAGCCGCTTTTCTCCGCTGGGACGCAGGATAAAATCCGGGTCCTTCTGGCCAGAGGTATACATGGCATCGCTGAGCAGCTGTTCCGTGATCTCTTCGGGCTTTATCTCCCCTGCCGCCGCCTTTGCCGCCAGTTGCTGCGCCGCCCGCACGATCTCCGGGCGGCCGCCGTAGTTGATGGCAATGTTCAGGGTCATGCCGGTCTTGACCGAAGAATCTGCCTCCAGCTTGTTCATCAGCTGCTGCAGCTTTTCATCCAGCACCGTGCGGTCGCCCATGAACTTGATGCGGATATTGCGGTTCTTGTAGTCAAAGCCCTTCAGCAGATATTCGCCGAACAGCCGCATGATGGCGTTGACCTCTTCCAGCGGACGCTTCCAGTTCTCGGTGGAAAACGCATAGAAGTACACCGACGAAACGCCCAGCTCATCGCAGTAATCTGCGATATCGCTGAACACCTCTGCGCCTCTTTTGTGCCCGGCAGTGCGGGGCAGGCCGCGGTTCTTTGCCCAGCGGCCGTTGCCGTCCATGATGATGCCGATGGAAAGGCCCTCGGCAAATTCTTTAGGATGCGCCATTGTTTCCTCCCGGCAGCAACGCCGCCTTCAACAAAAGTGCCGCGCACTCTTCTTCAGCGCACGGCACCTCCAGTTTATTGCATCTGCGCAGATCAGACAGACATGATCTCCTTCTGCTTTTCTTCCACCGCAGCATCGATGTTCTTGATATACTTGTCGGTCAGCTTCTGGACATCCTCTTCCATGGTCT
>OGYU01001898.1_pt1 | contig 14174 bp, 10 predicted proteins | sample 1576581 | NCBI WGS metagenome assembly OGYU01 (sample SAMEA3541547, study PRJEB24748) | human gut metagenome | biome: human gut; feature: human-associated habitat; material: faeces | place: China | collected 2012 | reverse complement strand
CCGGGTATTTGACTTAGTATCCATCTGGGAGATCTTGTGGCCCAGAGAACGCGAACGTGAAGATTCAGCACCATCGAATCGACACAAATGTGGTCGTAGGACTGCTTGTTCGCGAGTTTCGTTGCTCCGGAACAGATGTGTTTGCCAAAGTCCTTGCGATGTACGCAGACACTAGAACTTCGTCAATGGAACCCCAGTGGCTTGCCGCTGGGTTAAGTCAGCATAAGATTCCGGGAGATATTCTGTTTAATGTGACTGCCGATGGAAAGATTCAAATTACAGAAGGCCAGGATTGGAAATATGAGAATGGCAAGAATGTAATTGAAGAAGTAGTGGACGACGCAGGCAATGTGATTTATCTTATTCGCGATGTCAGAAATCCTGAAGAGGAAGAAGAAACAGAACCTGATGGACCGACAGATCCTCATCAGTCTGAGACAACAACACCAGAGGAGACAACTACTTCTGAGGAAGAAACAACACCAGAGGAAACAACGACTTCTGAGGAAGAAACAACACCAGAGGAAACAACGACTTCTGAGGAAGAGACAACTCCAGAAGAAATGACTGTTTCTGAGGAAGAGACAACAACATTGCCTTCACCAGATGATGAAGAATCTACACCAGAAGTTACCACTCCAGCAGCCAATACAACAACAACTGCTGCGGAAACAACGGTTAGTGAAACGCCGACAACAACGCCTTCATCTGAAAGAGTAATTCTTGGTATTGAAGACATGAGCAGAACCATTGGTATGGCACTAGCTGGATTCGGAGCAATTATGCTTACAGCACTGATCTGGCTGTATCTGCGCAGCAAAAAGGCATAACAAATCACGCAGTAAAGAAAGTTTGCTAATAAGCAGGACACCGCCTCGGCAATGACAAATGCAGGGGCGGTGCCCTTCGTTTGTAACACAATTGACATATATTTGCATTTGTTTTATCATGGTATTGCATGTGAAAAGTCGCATGCAGAAAGGAAATGTATCAATGAGTGAGAATGTAAATGTATGTGAGTATATAGAATCAAAATGTGTTCATGTTGAGGCAGATTGCTTTGACCTTGAACAGATCATGGAGAGTGGACAATGCTTCAGAATTTATAAACTTTCTTTGCAGGAGCAGGAAAAGCTTTGCAAAAGCAAGGGTTTGGAGAATTGTGAAAGCATGGCATGGTATCGAGTCATGGCTGCAGATAAAAAAGTTTTTGTTTGCCAGAATGGTGTCCATCTGATATTTTTTTGCAGCAAAGAGGAATACAAGCAGTTCTGGTGTCATTACTTTGATTTGGATTTTGATTACCGCAGTTATGAAAAGGCAATTGATGCGGATGACAATTATCTAAAGTCTGCATTTGCATATGGAAAAGGTATCCGTATTTTGAACCAGGATCCATGGGAAATGCTCATCACCTTTATAATTTCACAAAGAAAAAATATTCCAGCAATACGTCAGGCAGTGGAAAGCTTGTCGACGACATGCGGAACATGTATAGATAAGGAAAATGAGTTTTTTGCATTTCCAACGCCGACGCAGCTAGCAGGATTAAGCTTGTCTGATCTGCAGGATCTTTCTTTGGGATATCGGGCAAAATATGTGTATGAAGCTGCCCAAAAGGTAGCATCCGGGGAATTAGACATAAAAAAATGGGCTATGCTTGGTGATGACGACTTGCATAAAGCACTTCTTTCATGTTATGGCGTTGGTGAAAAGGTTGCAAATTGTGTGGCGTTGTTTGGATATCATCGTATAGGTGCATTTCCAGTAGATGTATGGATTGATCGAATCCAGAAAACATATTATAACGGAAGCTTCCCAGTAGAAAAATACGAAGGATTTGCCGGTGTCATGCAGCAATATATGTTTTATTACGAAAGAAAAATGGCCACAGATCATTCAAAAAAAGCACGTAAACAGTCGGAAAAATAGAATAATTCATATTTATTTCACACAAAATTTAGCACTCTCACCTTGACAGTGCTAATGAAAAGGGGTATGATACGAATAGGCTAAAATATGCCGAAAGCTTTGGAAATCCAAGGCAGAATGTGAGGTGCTTATGGAAGTAGATGACAGGCCGAACAGGCCAAAAAAACCGATGCTGACCTATTGGGTCATTGCCATCATTGTGTTTTTGCTTTTAAATACATTTGTATTTCCGAATCTGTTTAGACGACAGGTAGAGCAGACGGATTACAGCACATTTCTCCAAATGATCGAGGAAAAGAACATTGGAGAAGTCAGTGTAGAAGATACGCAGATTACCTTCTCAGACAAGAGTGGTGGGCATATTTACAAGACAGGAACAATGAACGATCCTGATCTTGTAAATCGTCTTGAGGAAGCTGGTGCTGTATTTAGTAAGCCAATTGTTCAGCAGATGGGCATGCTTGAATATATGCTGTTAAGCTATATTCTTCCAATTGCGCTTTTTGCTCTTTTGGGATGGTTTCTTTCCAGAAAAATGATGAGCAAGATGGGCGATGGAGAGAGCATGATGACCTTTGGCATGGGCGGAGGTTCAAAGAGCAATGCCAAAGTTTATGTAAAATCCGTTGATGGTATTAAATTTAAAGATGTTGCCGGAGAGGAGGAAGCCAAAGAACTTCTTCAGGAGATCGTTGATTTCCTTCATAATCCGGAAAAGTATCGCGAGATCGGTGCGAAAATGCCAAAAGGTGCGCTTCTTGTAGGCCCTCCTGGAACTGGTAAGACAATGCTTGCCAAAGCAGTAGCTGGTGAAGCAGATGTTCCGTTCTTCTCCATTTCAGGTTCCGAATTTGTTGAGATGTTCGTTGGTATGGGTGCCGCAAAAGTAAGAGATCTGTTTAAACAGGCCAATGAAAAGGCTCCATGTATTGTTTTTATCGACGAGATTGATGCAGTTGGAAAGAAAAGAGAGAGTGGTCAAATCGGCGGCAATGATGAGCGTGAGCAGACGTTAAATCAGCTGCTGTCAGAGATGGATGGTTTTGATGGTTCTAAGGGCGTTGTCATTTTGGCAGCGACAAACCGTCCGGAGTCTCTAGACCCTGCACTTCTTCGTCCAGGCCGTTTTGACCGCCGTATTCCGGTTGAACTGCCTGATCTTAAGGGTCGTGAGGATATTTTGAAGGTACATGCGGCAAAGATTAAGATTGCAGACAATGTTGACTTTAACGCAATTGCGCGAACAGCAGCAGGTGCATCTGGTGCTGAGCTTGCCAACATCGTTAATGAGGCAGCACTTCGTGCCGTCCGTGATGGAAGAAAATTTGCAACACAGACTGATTTAATGGAAAGTGTTGAAGTAGTTATTGCTGGTTATCAGAAAAAGAACCGTATTCTTTCGACGAAAGAAAAACTGATCGTTTCGTATCACGAGGTCGGACATGCGCTTGTAGCAGCGCTGCAGACAAATTCCGCACCAGTGCAGAAGATTACGATCATCCCGCGTACATCAGGTGCGCTTGGCTTCACAATGCAGGTTGATGAAGGCGAAAAGTATTTGATGACAAAGGAAGAACTTGAAAATAAGATTGCAACCTTTACCGGAGGACGTGTGGCAGAAGAGCTTGTGTTTGGAGATGTGACAACAGGTGCATCAAACGATATTGAGCAGGCAACGAAGCTTGCACGCGCGATTATCACAAGATATGGCATGAGTGAGTTCGGTATGGTAGCAATGGAAAGTTTAAATAATGTTTACTTAGGTGGAGACACCAGTATGAGCTGTTCACAGGAGACGGCTGCGAAGATCGATGATCTCGTAGTAGCTCTTGTGCAGAAGCAGTATGAAAAGGCGAAAAATCTTTTAAATAGTCATATGGACAAGCTTCATGAGATTTCAAAGTTCCTTTATGAGCATGAGACAATTACAGGTGAGGAATTTATGGAAATCTTAAATCGTCCACAGGTTGTGGCAAATGATTAAGCACAGAAATTGTCACAAAATAAAGGAGTTTGACTGGGATTGCAAAAGAGGTTAAATTCACCACCATATTTTTGATCAAAAAAATACAAAAAGTTAATAAAATGCTAATTTTATTCATTGTAATTATTCAGAAAATGCGGTAATATAATCTCGTTGCCTTAGAAAAAAAGTATTGCCCACATGGCAGGATTCATTCTGGGAGCACAGGAGCAGCTGTAAAAACAGAAGATACGGTTGTCTAAATTAAGGTACAGAAAGGGAATATCGCGATGTTAGAATTAACAAACACAGAACAAGTGATTATGAAATGTATCTGGGAAATTGGGGACAATGTAGCTGTAGCAGACTTATTAGAGCGTCTGAAGACAGAGTATGGTAAAGAGTATGCTAGAACAACAATCAGCGTATTTATGTCCTACCTGCGTGACAAAGGCTATGTAACATATGAGAAGAGAAGTCATGCATATGTTTATAAACCATTAATCTCAGAACAAGATTATCAGAAAGAATTGATGAAGCGCTATCAGAAGACCAGTTTTAGTGGTTCTGCAGTAGAGTTCATCAGAGCTTATCTTGACAGTCAGGAGCTGACAGCCGAAGATCTTGAGGCTATTCGTGAACTGGTTGAAAAGAAGCAGCAGGAAGTAAAGTAAAATACAAAATAAGCAATAAGAAAGGGAATCACCGCAAGGTGGTTCCTTTTTATGTGGCGAGATTATCCAAAGTGTGGTAAACTGGTATGGTAGAAAAAGACCAGATACACTCGTGATATAGATCTGGATAAAAAATAGACAAAGCAGTACAGACAAGGGAGGACATGCAATATGGCGAATCAAATCAACAAGATTATTTCGACAAAGGCAAATACATTGTATGCGATGAAAAACCTGATCAAAAAGGCAAGCATAGAGGAAATGTATATCCTTAGAGTAGAAGACTTTTGGCGCAACAAAAATCAAGTCTGCACAGAGATTATGGAAAAATTTGGTGGCTGCAGAATCGTTGTGCGAAGCTCCTCTACGCAGGAAGACTGTATGAAGTCCTCCAATGCAGGACATTATAAAAGTATTCTTGATGTAGATTCAGCGAGTCGTGCGCAGATCGTAGAATCAATCGAGGCTGTAATTCAGTCATATGAAAAAGATATAAAGGGTATTTCAAATGAGCAGGTACTGATCCAGCGCCAGGCAATGGACGTGTGTGTCAGCGGTGTTGTCTTTTCACGTGACTTAAAAGGAAAGCGACCATATTATCTTGTTAATTACGATGACTTGGGGTCAACAGACAGTGTAACAAGCGGTCGTGGCGGCAAAACGCTTTGGATTGCGAGAAATGTTTCACTTTATCAGCTTGAGGAGCGCTGGCGCAATTTGATTACAGCAGTAACAGAAGTAGAGAGCATCATAGAGGATATCCCGCTTGATATTGAATTTGCCATAGACAGCCATAATCAGGTGATTCTATTTCAGGTTCGTCCGCTTGCAGCAGGCTATCGTGAAGGACGTTATATTGATGATTATTCTTTCTTTGCAAGAAAGGGTCAGATTCGCCGGGAGTATGAGGAGCACCTTGATGCAATTACAGGAAAGCCGATGAAGCTTTCTGATATGGCTTTTTGGAATCCATCTGAGATCATTGGAAGCAATCCAAGGGCGTTAGATTATTCACTGTACCGCGAGATCATAACGCATCATGCATGGAATGAAGGAATCCGTACATTAGGCTATCGTGCATTTAATGAGGATCTTATGTATCAGGTTGGAAATAAGCCATATATTAACCTGACATATTCCTATTATTCACTGATTCCAGCAAGTATTCCAGAACCGCTCGCACTTCGTCTTGTTCAGTATTATCAGACAAGGCTTGAGGAAGACCTTTCTGCACACGATAAAATTGAGTTTGAGATCATTTTCAGCAGCTATGATTTTATGACGGAAGAAAATTCAAAGAGATTGCTTCGTTATGGTTTTACCGAGGAAGAACGTAAACTTCTTGTGCGCGAAGTAAAAAAGCTTACGATTGATGCTGTAATGAATCAGGAAAAGATTTTAAAAGAAGACCTTGAAGCACTAAAGCGTCTTGAAAATTGCCGTGAGGAAATTGAAAAGCTGTTGTACCAAGATGTGTCAATTGACAGAATCATCGACAGTATTTTGACTTTGTTAAAAGAAATTCGCACAAATGGTACTCCACAATTTGCCCGCCAGGCAAGACTTGCCTTTATCGCAAGAGCATTTCTTCGCACGCTTGTAGATGCTGGCTATTATACAAGTGAAAATGTGGATACTTTCATGCAGGGAATTTCTACAGTATCATCAGAATTTAACGATGATTTTGAGCGCTTTTCTGAGGGCCTTATAAGCCGCGAGGAGTTTAACTTTAAGTATGGACATCTTCGAAGCGGCACATATGATATTCGTTCAGACCGCTACGATGCGATGAATTTTCGCCCTGCGCCATCGCGTATTAAAAAAGATAAGGTAAAGATTCAAAAAGATCTTGATATCAGTATTTTGACGCAGGCTCTGGAAGATACACAGCTTGATGTGTCTGCAGAGCGTATGGCAAAATTTTGGATCAGCGCAATTGAACAGCGAGAGTATTTTAAATTTGAATTTACAAAATCGCTTAGTATGGTATTAGAACTGATTCGTAAGCTTGGCTCAATTTTGGAGATTCGTACTATGGATCTGTCTTGGTTGTGTGTAGATGACTTTAAGCTATATGAGTCAGGCTGTGATCCGGAAAATTTAAAAAAGCTTTGGATGAAGCTAATCACAAAGCGGCGCCGTTTAAATCATGACAGCCGATTAATTCTTCTACCAGAAGTTATTTTGTCAGGTGCCAGCGTAGATGTGATTCCTGTGTATGAGGCACGTCCTAATTTCATCACGGCAAAGACAGTCGAGGGCGAGGTGGTGTTGCTTGATGAGGAGCCAGATGCTGATATCACTGGAAAAATTGTTGTAGTGCCAAAGGCTGACCCAGGCTACGAATGGATTTTTACAAAAAATATCAAAGGATTTATCACAAAGTACGGTGGTGCAGCTTCTCATATGGCAATTCGATGCGCAGAATTTAATATTCCGGCAGCAATCGGCTGCGGCGAGAAAATTTACGATACGGTATCACAGCTTGACTATTTGGAAATGGACTGCAGAAATGGTCTGATCAAGGAAGGCATTCAATATACAAATCTCCATGCACTTATCACGCAGAGAGAGGGTGTCAACGATTACGGAGATCCAACTGATATATTAGAGGCTGGATATGTTGAATTTTATGAGTCTATTGGTTTTATTCCGCGTCCTGTTGCAAACCATACTAAAAACTTCGAGCGTCTGTTTGATGAAAAAATAGATCTTTTGATTGTAGTTGGCGGCGGTGCACTTGGACCGCAGTGGTATGACCGTAAACATGAGGAAACGGTACAGCCATACCGTGATAAGATGGAAGAAAAGCTTATTCACTACTGTGTTAATCATGGAATACCGATTATAGGTACATGCCGAGGCATGCAGTATGTGAATGTTCTATTCGGCGGAAAACTAGCATATCATCCTGATCTGCCGTGTCCTAGAGAGCGCGGTGAGGATCATAAGGTACGTTTGCTAAAAGAAAATCGAAGCATTTACGTTAACAATTATCACAAGGATGTCATTTTTGAGGATGCACTTGCAGACTGCTTTGAGCCGCTTGCAATAGATGAAGATAATCACACCATCGAGGCATATCAGTCTGAACAGATGAAGATTTTAGGTGTTCAGTGGCATCCAGAGCGAAAATTTGGCCATGCAGATGGAATTGATGAGACGCGCCGTCTGGTAAGAGATTTTATCTCGAAATTTATTCATTAAGCTAGAGGATATATACCATTTATTAACTAAGAAAAGAGGAAATAAGAGAATATGTACGATATGATTATAGTAGGGGCTGGAACAGCGGGTCTGACAGCAGGAATTTATGCACTCAGATCTGGCGTTAAGCCGCTTATTCTGGAGTGTGAGGCTATGGGCGGACAGATTACATTGTCTCCGTGTGTGGAAAATTATCCAGGTATTGCAAAGATTAGCGGAATGGAGTTTGCAGATGGCCTGATGGCACAGTTGACAAATCTTGGCGGTGAGGTTACTTATGGCAGGGTAATTTCGGCACGAAAAATAGATAATGGCTTTGAAGTTTGCACTGAGGATGGTGAGACATATGAGGGCAAAAATCTTATTATTGCGTCAGGTGCGGCACATCGTCATCTAGGAATCGAGCGAGAGCAGGAGCTGATTGGAAGAGGAGTTTCTTACTGTGCTGTATGTGACGGACCGTTTTTTAAGGAGAAAACAGCGGCTGTTGTAGGAGGAGGAAGCGCAGCTCTTCAGGATGCGCTGTATCTGGCAGGCATTTGCAGCAAGGTGTATTTGATTCACAGAAGAGATACATTCCGCGCTGAGAAGAGTCTTATTGATCAGGTAATGGTGGCAGAGAATATTGAGTGTGCGATGGAAAGTCGTGTGACTGCACTTATTGGTGAAAAGAAGCTGACAGAACTTGAAGTTACAAATTTTTCAGGTGAAAAGAAGACACTTGTGGCAGATGGCTTATTTGTTGCAATAGGAATGGAGCCTCACAATGAAGTATTTAGAGATCTCGTAGATCTTGACGAGGCTGGATATGTAATTGCCGGTGAAAATTGTAAAACAAGGACACCGGGAGTTTACGCTGCAGGAGACTGCCGTACTAAGACGGTGCGACAGCTGACAACAGCAGCAGCCGACGGAACAGTATGCGGACTTGTTTGTAAAGCAGTATAAAAATAAAACCTTCAAATACATTCGATAAAAAATGTATTTGAAGGTTTTTTTGTTTGTATTATGATTCCTCAGAGATATTATTCTCGGCAGCTTTTTGTGCCTGAGCAGCACGATGCTTTTCAAGAATACGGTTGATTCTGTCAGTCGGATTTAATAGACCATGAATTGATACATTGTGATTTAAGTTATCAATCAAAAGTGCAATATACTTGCTCAGATCAACATTTACATAGTACGGACGAGATAGCAGCTCTGGTCTCTGGTAAACAAGGTTAGTGGTCAGGATATGATCAATGATACCCTGTTCATAAGCAGCATCAAACTTTGCCAGTCCATTTGTAAACAGACCAAAAGTAGCAGCAGCGTAAACCTTGCGTGCCTTACGGCGTTTTAATTCGCGTGCAACATCAAGAATGCTGTCACCAGAAGAAATCATGTCGTCGATAATGATGACATCCTTTCCTTCTACGTTGGTACCTAAAAACTCGTGAGCAACGATAGGGTTCTTTCCGTCTACAATGCGGGTGTAATCGCGGCGCTTGTAGAACATACCCATATCAACACCAAGATAGTTAGTCAGCTGGATTGCACGGCCCATGCCGCCCTCATCTGGGCTGATGACCATAAGATGCTCATTGTCAACCTGCAGATCTGGCTCTGCACGAAGCAGTGCTTTGATAAATTGGTATACACACGGAACGCTCTCAAATCCATCACGTGGAATTGCGTTCTGAACACGTGCATCATGAGCATCAAAAGTAATGATGTTGGATACACCCATTTTTGTAAGTTCCTGAAGAGCCATAGCGCAGTCAAGAGACTCGCGGGAAGTACGCTTGTGCTGGCGGCTTTCATACAGGAATGGCATGATTACATTGATACGGCGTGCCTTGCCTTCAACAGCAGCAATGATACGCTTTAAATCCTGGTAATGATCGTCTGGAGACATGTGATTCACATATCCGCACAGAGAATACGTTTGGCTATAGTTACAAACATCCACCATAAGATACAGATCGCAGCCGCGGACTGATTCCTCGATAACGCCCTTTGCTTCACCGGAACCGAAGCGAGGATTCTTTGCTTTGACAATATAGCTGTCCTTGCTGTATTCAGAGAAGTGAAGCGCAGTAGATTGTGCATGACTTCTCTCAGCGCGCCACTCAGTCAGGTATTGATTAACCTTCTGTCCAAGGCTTGCGCAGCTTTCAAGTGGGATAAGACCCAGTGTGCCCACTGGTATCGTGTTCAGATTCTTTTCGTTTGGCATGATGACCTCCATGATTATAATATGCAGCTTACCTGCGTCCAAAAGTACGAACCTTAACTAATCATAACATGAAGATGTCGAAGATTCAAGCCTTACGTCGAAATGGATAAAAAAGAAATTTACGTAAAAAGAAAGAAAAATTTGTGCAACATGACCCCAGAGAATCAAAGTCATAAGCGAATTAGCAGTGGTCATGTTATTTTTTAGAAAAAAATATGTCTACGAATTTCTTAAATCTTCTCCAAAAACAGGGATAGGCGTATATTGCCCCATAAGTCGTGAGGAGATTCGCTCAGTGTAGGTACTTTGAAGCTCTTCTGGGCTTAGATTTGTTGAGATAATAGTTGTTTTCCTTGACAGATCACGCGAATTGATCACATGAAACAGCTGACTGATTACAAAAGGAGTCAGATTTTCAGTTCCAAGATCATCAATAATCAACAGGCTGCATGTGAGTGCATATGAATCATTTTCTGATGAATCATCGTTGTTAGAATGAAAACGCTGCATAGCTGATTCAAAAAATTCAGGAGCAGTCATATATAAGACAGAAAAGCCTTTGTCAAGAACAACCTTTGCAATACAGTTACAAAGAAATGTCTTGCCAACGCCTGGATTTCCAAAGATTAAAAGACTAGGGTTTCCATCCTTGAACTGATAAGCATATTTTTCATAAATAAGTTTGAGACGCTGCATATGGGCGCGATTACTCATTCCGCCAAGAAGAGGATTTGGTGCATCTGAATAGCGATTTATATCAAATGTATCGAAATTCTCACGTTCCAAACGGTCTCTAATGCCAGACTGTTCATATAGTAAGCTGATGCCAGCCTGCTCAAAACAATGGCATTTGCGGTTCCCGTCAAGATAGCCAGTATCCTTACAGTCTGGGCAGCTATACTTTGGCTGAAGATCATCAAGTGTATAGTGAAGAGAAGAAAGAAGCGCACCGCGCTCGCGTCTAAGTGCATCAATCTGCATTTGCGCGTTTAGCGCCTGCACTTTATTGCCGGTGATTTTAGCCTTTGCAAGAGCAGCGCTAGATGTTGGAAGAAGCTTTGAAATCTCAAGAAGTCTTGGGCATTGCGCATAGATATGGCGCAGACGTTCTTCCATCTCATGCTGGTGTTGGAAACGGATGCGGCTGTAGCGGCGCATCAGTTCATTATATTGTGAATTGGTCAGAGCCATAAAAAGTCAATCCTTTCTGCGATAATCATTCATTTGAATCCTGACTATACTGCTTTAAAATCTTTTCCATGTAATTATTATTTTTGCGCTCAGTAAAATTACGAAACTGCTGTGTACCCTTTGCAACAGAAGAAGCACGGCTTGAACTGGTGCGCTTTGCAGCATCACTTTTTACCTTTTGATCACGCTGATTTTCAGCAGCCTCTGCGTCAGCAAGTGACTTCACATTTTTTTCTTTCCAGCGTTTTAAGATGCTTTCTGTAAAATTAACATTTGGACGCTGACATTTTTTCATCGTGATATTGCAGGCATAAACATAGACATCTGTAGGGAAACTGTAATCCTTAATCCATTTATTGATATATTCAAGCTGAGCCGGAGCAGGAGTCTGATTGTATAATCCATATGCCTTCATGATAGCATAGACAGTATCATTATGAAGCAGATTGTAATGACGAATAGCATCAAGTGTATGAAGACCCTTTTGATGCCAGGACTGGGCAACAGAATCAATAAATTTCATATTAAGCTTGCCCTTGCAGTGATTAGCGCAGTAATCAACAAGATAATCAATGACATCTGGTGAGCGGTTAAACTGAAGATACCAATAGCCAAATGATTCTGTGTCTGCATAATTAAGCGGACGCGAAAAATACTGCTGCCATGCCGACATATACATGTTAAACTCTGGATCGTTCTCAAGAAGAATCAGCTCCTCTTGGGAAAGATGAAGTGACTGTATAGAAGGGGTCGCATTTGCAGCAGAATGTGTAGTAGTTTGTGTGGAAGCCATTGAGCCAGAAGCATTTGCAATGGTTGTATTTGCAGGAGAAACTAAAGCAGGAGTGGGCGTAGGAATTACAGATTGTACGCTTGGAGCAGGTGCAGCTGTCTGTGTAGGTGCAGTCTGTGCAGAAGCATCTGTCTCTGCCTGAATAGATGGATCTGTAAATGCAACTCCTGACAATTCGTGACCCGATGTAAAGCTAAGGCGCATCAAACCAACAGATTCCCAATAACTAAGAGAACGAAGTACCTCGCGCTCTGAAATATCAAGCCTGTCACTAATTGAAGCACTGCTTAAACCAGTGGCTGATGTCGAGACAGCGCGAAGCAAATATAGGTAAACCTTTACATCCGTACCGGAGGCGGCAGGAAGAAAACGGTCTATAAAATAGCCGGGAACAACAAGGGTATCTATGCTGAGCCGGTTCTCCAGTAAAAGAAAGGACATAAAAAACCTCCAAAATCCAAGTATCATCTTTGTAAAGTATAGCACAAGTTATTTCTTTTGAAAAGCGATAAAAAATCCCCAATTATTTCCCTTAGGATCAGGGCAAGCAATTGGGGATTTTGCGAATACCTTATTTAGAAATTAAGTCTTCTCCGATTTTTACAACATCACCGGCGCCCATAGTGATCACCAGATCACCAGAGGCTGCATGCTGCAAAATAAATTTTTCAATTTCTTCAAAGGTTTCAAAATAATGAGCACTTGTACCGGCCTGCTCTAACAAAACGCGGATATTGTCGGAGCTTATGCCAAGATCATCAGTTTCTCTTGCCGGATAAATTTTTGCAAGAACGACCTCATCTGCTAAGGACAGAGCTTTTGCAAAATCAGTAAGCAAGGCTTTTGTTCTTGTATAGGTGTGCGGCTGGAAGATGCACCAGATCTTTTTGTGAGGATACTTCTTTGCAGCAGTAAGTGTCGCTGTGATTTCCTGCGGATGATGTGCGTAATCGTCAATAATAGTAATTCCATTTACGACACCCTTCTTTTCAAAGCGTCTCTGTGTGCCATGGAAATTCAAAAGACCGGAAACAATGGCATCTATTGAAATATTCAGCTTTTTGCAAAGGGCAACGGCAGCAAGTGCATTGTAAACATTATGCTCTCCAGGAACACTTAACTGAATGTGACCAAGTGTAGTGTTGCTTGCATCTGTGACGTCAAAGGAAGCCTGAGCAAATTCATTATATGAAATATTAGAAGCTCGATAATCGCAGGATTCTCCGTGTCCAACAGTGATAATCTCGCAGTCAAGTCCATTGATCAACTCAGAAAGATTATGAATATCACCGTTAATTACAAGTATTCCATCCTTTGGAAGCTTTTCCATAAATAAGCGGAAAGAATGACGGATATCGTCAATGTCCTTAAAGAAGTCAAGATGGTCTGCTTCAATATTCAGGATAACTTCCATAGTAGGATAGAAGGATAAAAAGCTGTTTGTGTATTCGCAGGCCTCAGTGACAAAAAGATTTGAGCCACCTACGCGAATATTTCCTCCGATTGTTGGAAGAATGCCTCCGACAGAGATTGTCGGATCAGTATCAGCAGCCAAAAGAATTTCAGTAACCATAGAGGTCGTAGTTGTCTTTCCATGAGTTCCAGCAATGTTGATTGCCGTTTTATAGTTTCTCATCAGCTGTCCAAGAAGCTCAGCTCTTGTTAACAGCGGGATATTGCGCTTTGTTGCGTCAACAATCTCTGGATGTTCAGGATGGATCGCTGCTGTGTAGACAACGACATCTGTTCCCTGCGGAATGTGAGAGATGGACTGATCATAAAAGATAACAGCGCCAAGTGAGGACAGATGGTCAGTCAGAGGTGATTCCTTAGAATCAGAGCCGCTGACGGTAAAGCCCTCCTTCATTAAAACCTCAGCAAGTCCGCTCATGCTGATGCCGCCGATTCCAATAAAATAGATGTGGCATGGATTTTTAAAATTAATATGGTACATGGTACTTCCTCCGAATAATCAAGTTAAATAAGCAAAGTCAATACTGAAAAACAGTTGTTTCTTAACACAAATTCTGCTTGATTTAAGTATACTCGATTTTGGAGGAATGTAAAGCGTAAATGTTATTATGCTGTGCGAATGAACGCCTATTCACAAAACCGCAATATTTACAGCATGCCCGAAGGTGAATGGATTTCATGAGCCGGACACTTGAAGCAGGTCTTTCAAAGTAATGTATAATA
>OGYU01001897.1_pt1 | contig 14177 bp, 10 predicted proteins | sample 1576581 | NCBI WGS metagenome assembly OGYU01 (sample SAMEA3541547, study PRJEB24748) | human gut metagenome | biome: human gut; feature: human-associated habitat; material: faeces | place: China | collected 2012 | reverse complement strand
ACCGACCATCTTGGCGATGATCTGCTCCTTGGTCATGTCCGCCACTTCCCACTTGCCGATGTACTGGCCATCGCGCATGATGGTGACTTCGTCGGCGATGACCTTGATCTCGTCCATCTTATGGCTGATGTAGACCAGTGCGACGCCCAGAGCCTTCAGCTCCCGCATGATGCGGAACAGAGATTCCACTTCGTTTGCGGTCAGGGAGGAAGTGGGCTCGTCCAGGATCAGCACCTTGCAGTTTGCGGAAACGGCCTTGGCGATTTCCACCATCTGCATCTGAGCGATGCTCAGGGAGCCGAGCTTTGCATGGGGGTTGATGTCCAGCTTCAGCTTCTTGAGCAGCTCCTCGGTGTCCTTGTACATTTTGGGGTGATCCACCACGGTGATGGGGCCATAGCTCTTGGTGGGGTAGCGCCCCAGCCAGATGTTCTCGGCCACGGTACGGGCCGGGATGGGCTGCAGCTCCTGATGCACCATGGCAATGCCGCGGTTCAGTGCATCCAACGGGGTGGGGATGGTGACTTTTTCGCCTTCGTATTCGATCTCGCCCTCGTCCATCTTGTAAATGCCGAACATGCATTTCATCAATGTGGACTTACCGGCGCCGTTTTCACCCATCAGCGCCATGACCTTGCCCGGGCGAAGCTCCAGCTGTGCGTGATCCAGCGCTTTGACGCCGGGGAAGGTCTTGACCACGCCTTTCATTACCAGACGGTATTCTGACATTCCGCAGAAGCCTCCTTTTCTTTTTTCAGGCCGCAGAAAAACCTTTTTTCAAAACAAGGCGCGTGCGCGGAGAAGGATTTCTCGAACGCACGCGCTTTATAGCTTTTGTCAAGCCGTCAAGGTCTACTGCGCACCTTGCATTTGCAATCGGGGAACTTTGGTCTTACTTCACATACTGAGATGCGTTGTCCTTGGTGACCTTGACATAGTCGACCCAGTAGTACTGCTCGACAGCGGAGCCTTCGACGTACAGCTTGGTAGCATCGGCAGCTGCGGTGGCCTGGCCCACGTCATCGTTCAGCACGGTACCGGTCATGTTGCCGTCCAGAACGTCCTGAACAGCCTCGGCCAGTGCATCGACGCCGACCAGATAGATGTCCTTGCCGACGGTGCGGCCGGCCTGCTGGATGGACTGCAGAGCGCCCAGTGCCATTGCGTCGTTGTTGCAGAACACGACTTCGATCTGATCGCCGTACTGAGACAGAGCGTTTGCAACGTCCTGCTGAGCAGTGGTCTGATCCCAGTTGTCCAGGTACTCGTACAGGCACTCCACTTCCTTGCCGGCATCGGTCAGAGCCTTGATGGAGTACTCGGTGCGGTACTGAGCATCGATGTTCTCGGGGTCGCCCTTGCACATGATGTAGGTGATCTTGCCGTCGCCGTTGATGTCGCCCTGAGTCTCGGTCTCGAGGATCAGCTCGCCCTGATAAGTACCGGACTGACGTGCGTCAGCGCCGACGTAGCAGCACTTGTCTGCGTAGGAGTCCAGAACGCTCTTGTCGGGCTCACGGTTGATGAAGACGATAGGAGTCTCAGAGGGCTTGACGGTATCAACGATGGTCTGTGCGGAAGTGGTCTGCACGGGGTTGATGACCAGCACGTCCACGCCCTGCTGCAGGAAGGTGTTGATCTGCTCGGTCTGGGTGTTCTGGTCGTTCTTGCCGTCCATGATGGTGACGGAGTAGCCCATGTCCTTCAGGTACTCTTCCAGATCGGAGCGGTACAGGGTCATGAAGTTATCAGCAAACTGATAGATGCACACGCCGATGTTTGCGGAACCGTTGGTTGCAGCAGCGCTGGAAGCAGCAGCAGAAGATGCAGCAACAGAAGAAGCAGCAGTAGAGGTGCTGGAAGAGCCGCCGCAGGCGGTCATAGCAGCAGTTGCACCAACAACAGCAGATGCCTTCAGGAAGTCACGACGCGAAATCATTTTCATAATAATGTTCTCCTTCAATTCGTATCTCAGCATTTTCACAGGAGCAATCTTGCATGCACCTGTAATTCCTGTTCGTATTATACCCTTGCAGCACCCCACTGTTCAAGAGAACAAGTTCACAAGATTGAAGGAGTTCTTTTGTGCTATTTCAACAAATGCTTTTTGGGCTCGCCAATTTCTTTTCTCGAAACATCACAATTTTTCATACATTTGCAACCTCCCTACAAAAGCAAAAAAATTATGTCATTTTTCTCTCAAAAAGATTACAAAATGTTGCATCGTCCGGTTTTTGCAGCTTTTTTATTTCTTGTATATCTTGAAAAATATTTTCAGGAATAGTTCATCCCTGTTCTTCCGCATTTTTTCGCTTCATTTCTGAAATTTTCTGAAAATCGCCTGTCATTCCCGGTTCCTGCCGCCCGCCTTTTGCAAAGAAAATGCCCAGAAGCTTTCCTGAGCCTCCGGGCATCCCGATCCGAGTATCTTTTACAGATGCAGCAGCATCTTTGCAATGTTGAAGTAGATCAGCAGCGTGGTGGTATCCACAATGGTGGTGATCAGGGGTGAAGCCATCACGGCCGGATCCACATGCAGCTTTTCTGCCGCCACCGGCAGAATGCCGCCGATGATCTGCGAGAGCAGGATGGTGCAGATCAAAGTCAGGCACACCACCAGCGCCACCGGAGCCGCGATGCGGTCAAACACCAGCAGCTTTACAAAGTTGCATACGGCCAGCGTGCCGCCGCACAGCAAGGCCACGCGGCTCTCGCGCCACAGGATGCGGGGCAGATCGTGGGGCTGGATATCGCCCACCGCCATGCCGCGGATGATGGTGGAGGTGCTCTGGCTGCCCGCGTTGCCGCCTGCGTCGGTCAGCATGGGGATGTATGCAGTCAGCACGGTCACAGCGGCCAGTGCATCCTCGTATCCGCGAATGACCAGACTGGAGAAGGTGGCACTGATCATCAGGAACAGCAGCCACGGCGCACGGCTCTTATACAGATCCCACATGCTCTGCTTGAAGTAGGGCTTGTCGGAGGGGCCGATTGCGTTCATCTTTGCAATATCTTCGCTGGCCTCGTCCTGCAGGATGCTGATAGCATCGTCAATGGTCACGATGCCCACCAACCGGTTCTCGGCGTCCACCACCGGAATAGCCAGAAAGCCGTATTTCTCGAACAGGTTGGAAACATCCTCCTGATCGGTGGTGGTGCTCACGCTGACCACATTGGAATCCATCAGGTCCTTGATAGGCTCTTCTGTGTTCTTTGCCAGCACCAGCGCCCGCAGGGACACCACGCCGATCAGCCTGCGGCTGTCATCGGTCACATAGCAGTTGTTGATGGTCTCCTTGTCAAAGCCATTCCTGCGGATGGCCTCCATGGCCTGTGCCACGGTCATGTCCGGCCGCAGCTCCATCAGCTCGGTGGTCATCACGCCGCCGGCCGAGTCCTCCGGGTACTTGAGCAGCTCGTTGATCATGCGGCGGGTGGTGGGGTCGGCCTGACCCAGAATGCGCTTGACCACGTTGGCAGGCATTTCCTCCACAAGGTCGGTGGCATCGTCCACGAACAGTTCGTCCACAACAGCCTTCAGCTCGGTATCGGTCAGGCCGTCGATCAGCTTCTGCTGGGTCTCAGGGGTCAGTTCGGTGAACACATCTGCGGCCAGATCCTTCGGGCACAGACGGAACAGCACCGGGAGCTTTTCTGCAGGCAGATCCTCAAATACCGCCGCAAGGTCGGGCGCGGGCAGAGTTTCCATCACATCCCGCAGGCTCTGGTATTTCTTGGCATCGTCCAGATTTGCCAGCATGGTCTTGAGGGTATCGATCGAGATTTCAGACATAAAAAAGCTGCCTCCTTTTCAGTGGCAGCTCTCGTTTCTTCTTTTCAGGGAACGCAAACACGCACCGTGTGCATTCACACACAGCAGGGTCTGCGCAAAGCAGAAACGGCGGCTGCCATCATATAAAGTAATCGGGGAGAAAGACTGCTGCTACTGCCAGCAGGTTCCATGACAACCACCTCGTTTTCCTGTTGTAAAAAGACACTTTTTGCCTTTTCCGCCCATTACTTTACCACTGCTTTTTTGCCGCGTCAACCCTGCTTTTTAAATTTTTCCGTTTCTTTACAAAAAGTAAAAGTGCCCGATGACATTTTTCGTATCATCAGGCACTTTTATCCTGTCAGAGCATGTCCCGGGCGGGATGGAAGGCTCTTTGCTTACAGCGTTTCTACCGTATCAAACATTTCTTTTGCGGCTTCCACAGCATCCTTGCTGCCAAACACCACCCGCACGCCGTTTGCCATGGCGGCACCCAGCTCTGCGGCCTGCTCCTTCAGCAGTGCGGCATCCACCGCACACAGGGCCTTGCGGTCTGCCGCCATCATTTCATCAGTGATGCCGCAGAAATACCGACGGTCCGTCTCGCGGGCCTCAGCACGCGGCTTGCGAGGGGTGTCCAGCTTGGCCACAGTACCCACAATAAAATCGTTCAGGTCTTTTTCGGTGTACTCCCGTGCTGCCAGTTCTGCCGGACCTTTTGCAAAGGTGTCGTAGCTTTCCTTTACATGGGGGTCGCGGTAGGTGTACAGGTATTCCACGCCGTCCGAGGAGAGCATTCCGGTGCCGTAAGCGCCGCCCACCTCACGGATGTTGTGCCACAGGTATTCGTAGCTCATCACGCGGGCCAGCGCCTTGCGGTCGCTGCGGCGCTCCATGGGCCATACCTGTACATCGTAGTTCACACCGCCGTCAATGATAAACGCTTCGTTCACCGGCGGTGTCAGCGGCTCCACATAGGGCTTTGCCGCAGCGCGGCCCTCGGCAGCAAAGCGGCTGTCCGGCAGCAGAGTGCGCAGCTTTGCAAGGGCATCCTCGCTGCCGTACAGGCTGACCGTCAGCTCCGCGTGCTGCAGCACCTCTGTGCGCAGGGCATCCAGCTTTTCACCCAGTGCTGCCCAATTGCCGCGCTCCTGCACGCCGCACAAGAACTTGTAATAGCTCACACCGCTGCAGCGTTCACTCACCGCACCGTCCACCGTGTAGTGGGCACTGGCGCGGGTGGCTGCGTATACATTGCCCTGCTGGATGAACTGCTGTTCCATGTTCAACTTCTGCTGGCTCAGCACACGTGCAAAAGCAGCTTCTGCCGCCGGGCCGGTAAGGATGGTATCATACAGCCATTCGCCGCCCAGCTCCACAGCCTTTTCCAGACTGCGTTCCAGCAGGCTCAGGCACAGGCTCAGCTTGGCATGGCAGGGTGCACCCTCCTGCCGCCCAGTCCAGATGTCCAGCTGGGTGCGGCTGTCGCCCAGCCATGTGCTGCGCAGAGTGTTCAGTTGCTGAGCGGTGTGTTCGGTGCTGTCCAGCTCGTCCAGCACATCGGTCAGCAGGTCCAGATACGGCATGTTCTCAGGCTTCACATTGCCAAGGTCATAGTAGAAGTTCAGGTACAGGCTGCCTGCCGAAGGGTGATGCACCAGCTGCGCACCGGCCAGAAGTTCCCGCTCACCTGGGGCCGTCCTTGCTCCGTCGCCAAGGTCGGCAACGGTCAGCGGGTGCTCCAGCACAAGCTTGCCGTCGGTGCGGATGGGTTCGCTCTCCTCTTTTTTAGGCAGGGTGGGCACCTGCACCACCTGCACCGGAGCCGGTGCAAACAGCTCACGCAGCAGCTCATCGAACCAGCCATCGGCCATCTTTTCCCGCAGGGAAGCAAACAGCCTGTCCGTGTGCAGCAGCAGGGCGGGGTCGCCGGTGTGCAGCCAGCCAGTAGAAGCATTGATGGCATCCAGCACGCCGTCTGGCAGGGTGCCCGGGCGCTCCAGCGATGCAAACTCTGCTGCGTTCAGCGAAGCCAACAGCAGTTCCTGCGGGATGCCCTCGGCCAGAATGCCGTCCACCGCCTTGCGCACAGCGGCAGCAAACTTGCGGGCGCTCTCCTCGGTGGCACCGCGCAGCACCAGTTCCAGCACCGGCTGCAGGGTGCTGTCGTCAAAGCCAATGTCAATATCTGCGCCCAGCTTTTCGGCCAGCAGCGCCGCCTTCAGCGGGGAGTTATTGGTGCCAAGCAGGGCATCCAGCAGGATCTCCACGCCCAGCTGCCGCTCCCGGTCTGCAAAGGCACCGGTGTACCATGCCAGAGCACACTGCACCTCGTCCGGCTCCGGGTTTTCGGTATAGTAGGGCAGTTCCACGCAGGCACCCGCCTGCTCGTGCTGCACGGTCAGCTGCGGACGGCTGGTGCCCTTGGGCATTTTTGAAAGATAATCCCTGTCCAGCAGTTCCAGCTTTTCAGCCATATCCATTTTGCCATAGAGGGTAATGCAGCAGTTGTCGGCGCTGTAGTGGCGGTGATATACCCGCTTATACTTTTCATAGGTCAGCGCCGGGATGCTGGCCGGGTCGCCGCCGGAAACAAAGCCGTAGGCCGTATCCGGGAACATGGCCCGTTCCAGTGCATTTTCCAACTGAGCATCCGGTGCAGCCAGAGCGCCCTGCATCTCGTTGTACACCACTCCGCTCACGGTGCCGTCGGCACTGCGGTGCCAGCCCTCCTGCTCAAACACGCTCTTGTCCACCATAGCCAGCGGGCAGAACACCGCGTTCAGGTAGACATCCATCAGGTTTTTGAAGTCGGTCTCATTGGGCGTAGCGAACGGGTAGACCGTCTTATCCGGGAAGGTCATCGCATTCAGGAAAGATGCCATGCTGCTTTTGAGCAGCTGCAAGAACGGCGAGGTCACCGGGTATTTTTCGCTGCCTGCCAGCACCGAGTGCTCCAGAATGTGGAACACGCCGGTGTCATCGGACGGGAAGGTGCCAAAGCCGATGCCAAACGCCTTGTTGGTATCCTCATTTTCCACCAGCAGCACCGTGGCACCGCTCACATCGTGGGTAAGCACGGTCAGGGTTCCGTGCTGTTCAGGGCAGTCCTCGGTACGCACGAGGGTATAACCGGGAAATCGTTCCATTTCGTTTTCTCCTTTGTGGTTTTGAAATCGTTTGACACTATTGTATCATTCGAGGGCAAAAAACACAATTACAGGTTTGTTAATTATAACCAGAAGAACGGTTTTTGATGATTTGCTTCCCGTGCAGAGCGTTTTCGCGTGGGGCAGGTTCTATGGCTTTTGCAAAAGGCATTGCCGCCGAGTACGTTCTCTTTTGGTTGCAAAAGAGAACCAGAAAGGACGGCGGTGCCCGCAGGGCATGAAAGCCCCAGTGGGGCTTTTAAGCCGCAGACCGGTTTGCGCAGCAAATGCTGTGTGTTCAGCACAGCAAGGTCACAGCGATTTCAACGCGCTGGATCCATGAAAAAGGGGCTGCTCGCCCCTTTTAGACCCCAAAGCTGTTAGGCTCCATACAAAAAATCCAAATCGCTGCGCTAAAGGATTTTTTGTGTTCCGCCGATTTCGAGTCGCTTACGCGACGAGCTGTACGGGTAAGTTTGTGCTTTATCTGCTGCGCGGCTGACAGCGGCAATATGCCGTTTGCCATTGCGCCCTTCCCGTGAAAAAGGAAACAAGCCGGCCCCGCAGGGCTGGCTTGTTTGCAAAATTATAAAATAATATTTCCTCTGATATTGCCAAAGCGAAAGCATCGGCAATTTTAAATCGTATTTTTTACACCTGTTTTGCGCCCTCAGTCCGGCAGGACACCCGGAACAGCACAAAGCCCACTGCAAACAGCAGCGCCAGCATCCCAATGCCCACATTGGCGCTGCCGGTCAGCTGGCTGCCCACGCTCACGATCATGGTGCCAAGGAAGGACGCGCCCTTGCCGCAGATGTCGAACAGGCCAAAGTATTCGCCGGATTTTTCAGCCGGGATGATCTTGGCAAAGTGGCTGCGGCTCAGTGCCTGCACGCCGCCCTGGAACATGCCCACCAGCACGGCCAGTACCCAGAACTGCCACTGGCTGGTCAGGAAGAAGGCGAACACCGCAATGCCGGTGTAGGCCGCGATGCAGACCGGGATAAGCTGGCTGGACGGGTATTTTGCACTCAGCCGACCAAAGATCAGCGCCGAAGGGAAGGCTACGATCTGCGTTACCAGCAGGGCCAGCAAAAGGCCGGTGGTCTCCAGCCCCAGTGCCGTGCCGTAGGCGGTGGCCATATCGATGATGGTATACACGCCGTCGATGTAGCAGAAGAAGGCCAGCAGGAACCAGAACACCTGCTTATCCTCGCGCAGATGCTTGAGGGTGTGGCCGATGCGCACAAAGCTCTGCCGGATGGCGTGCTGCTCTACCTCCACATAGTTGATCTGCTTATAGCTCCGCAGCAGCGGCAGGGTGGTGCCCAGCCACCACACAGCGGTGATGAGCAGCGCCACGGAAAGGGCGGTCATCTGGCTCAGGCCGATGGCCCCGCTGCCCAGCACCAGCGCCAGACACACCACAAAGGGCACGCAGCTGCCAATGTAGCCCCATGCATAGCCCTGCGAAGACACAACATCCATGCGTTCCGGGGTGGTCACATCGCCCAGCATGGAATCGTAGAACACCAGACTGCCCGAAAAGCCGATCTTTGCAAGGATGAAGATGATCAGGAACGGCAGCCATGTAGTGGCAAGGCCCATAGCACAGCAGCCTGCCACGCCCACGAACAGGCAGAGCATGAAGATGGGCTTTTTAAAGCCTCTGGTATCGGCCAGCGTGCCCAAAATCGGCCCCAGCACTGCCGTGATCACCGTGACCACCGAGCTTGCATAGCCCCAGTAGGCCAGATAGTTCACCGGACTCAATCCCCCGGCCTCGGCCAGCGCATTAAAGAAAATGGGCACCAGTGTGGCGATCATCAGCACAAAGGCCGAGTTGCCCACATCGTACAGGATCCACGCGCGCTCCAGCGGTGTCACCTTGAATTTTTCATGTTTCATCTTGTTTCCTCTCGCACCGCCGGGCGGTGCCCCCTCTTTTTAGATTTCACCATTTAAAATGGCCGCCGCTCACGCTCTGGCCATCTTCAGCGGAAATTTTATTTTTATCTTCGTGTTTGTCGCGCTCTGCGGAGCGCTCCAAACACATTTTCACCAAAAGGGTCGTAGCGGGAAACAGCATCTTTCCCTGCTGGGCTGCATCAACTTGCTCAGAACTCCCCAAATGTATGGTCGTAGGCCTTATCCAGCGGCTCATCGGTATCCAGCTTTGCCACAAATTCCAGGATCAGCGTTTCTGCCAGTGGAAGCGCCTGCGCATACAGTTCTTCCAGCCGCTTGCCGCTCTCCACGCACTTCGGGTTCGGCTGCGGATCTGCCACAAGGCCGTGCAGCATGTCGTATTTGCCCACCACCTTCATGCCTGTCAGCACCACCCAGCGCTTGACAGGATTGGATGCCTGCAGCAGCCTGTGCACTGAGATCATGCCCTTGAGCGAGTCCAGCGCCACCTGCTCCGAGATGCCCTCGTAAAAGGGCGCGATCGCCTTTGCATTCTGTTCCGACGGGTGGATATGGCTGGCTGTGAAAAACTTCAGCGGGTCGTATCCGTCCCGGCGCAGCAGCATGTTGTCAAACTCGGTCTCGATCTCGCAGTGGGTCACACCGCTTTCCCGGGTGAACTGCTCCACATACGGGTGGCATGTGCTGTCCAGCGCAAAGTGGCACACAAAGCCCAGCGCATATGCCAGCGCAGCATCCCGGTCTGCCTCGCAGTGCACCACCCTGCGCGCCCGGTCAAAAAAGACCCGCCCCGGCTCCTCGTGCATGGCGTTGCCCAATGCACCCACCGGGTTGGACTTGGCAGCATGGTAATAAAACAGCAGGTCCGGCCCGTGCAGGCCGATATCGTAAAGCTCACGGTTCTGTTCCAGCTGAGCACGCAGTTCATCCGGCAGATGTTCCAGCACATTGGTGCCAAAGCGGCGGTGCGCATAAGTTGACGGCATGGCAGATTCCTCTCTTTCTCTCCGACAGGGTGCACAAAACGTCCCCCGGTTTTTGCGTTCTGTTTCAGTATAGCAGAAAGTTTCCCGACCTTCTACCCTTTTACGTCTGATTTTGGTAAAAAATTTGAATTATTTTGTGTTTTCGGCCAGTGGGCAGGCCGCGCAGCAAAAAAGGCACAGCCATCTGCAGACAGCTGTGCCTTCTCCCTTAAAATTCAGACTTTTTCGTAGCCCTGCGGCATCTCGTTCTTCCGGTTGCGGTCCATCAGGGTGCGCAGCGCGTCGCTGGCGCTCATGCCCTCCTTCACGATGGCGTTCACCGTCTGCACAATGGGCATTTCCACATTGTACTTTGCTGCCAGCTCCATAGCGGCAGGCAGTGCATTGATGCCCTCCACCACCATGCCGACCTCCTTCACGGCCTGCTCCGGGCTTTTGCCCTTGCCGATCAGAATGCCCGCACGATTGTTGCGGCTGTGCATACTGGTGGCCGTCACGATCAGGTCGCCGATACCGGCCAGACCCGCAAAGGTATGGATGTTGCAGCCCATGGCCACGCCCAGCCGGGCGATCTCGGCAATGCCGCGGGTGATGAGGGCTGCGCGGGCGTTGTCGCCGTAGCCAAGGCCGGTGGAGATGCCAACACCCAGCGCAATCACATTCTTCAGCGCGCCGCTCAGCTCCACGCCCTTGATGTCGGCGTTGGTGTACACACGCATACAGGTGTTGCTGAACACATCCTGCACATACTCGGCAGCGGCTTCATCCGGGCAGGCCGAAACGATGGTGGTGGGCATGTCCAGCGCCACCTCTTCCGCATGGGTCGGGCCGGAAAGGGCCACCAGCTTTGCGTTTTGGGGGCCGCCCTCACGGTTCAGCTCGTCGGCAATGACCTCAGTCATGGTATATAAGGTTTCCGGCTCCATGCCCTTTGCAACGTCCACAAGGATCTGGCCGTCCGGGATGTAAGGCCGGGCCTTTGCCGTGGTGGAGCGCACAAATACCGACGGCACTGCAAACAGCAGCACATCCTTGCCGGTGCACACTTCCTCAATGCTCTTGGTAAACTGCAGCTCTTCCGGGATCTTCATGCCCGGCAGATTGGGGTGCACCCGCGTAGCGGAAAGGTTCTCCACCTCAGCCGGAAGCGCCGACCACACCTGCACATCATTGCCGCTGACACACAGCATCCGTGCCAGAGCCATGCCCCAGGTACCTGCACCCAGAACGCCAATTTTTTTCTTCGTCACGTTCGTGTCCTCCGTGTCTGCACCGCGCAAAGGGCACTGCGCCCTCTGCGGTGAATTTGCGCCTGTGCCGGGCCAAGCCCGGTGCGCGTTGTTATGTTCATTGTACACGAAAGCCGGTGCGCCGTCAACCGCTTGCCGCATTGCACAAAGTTTTCCAGATGGGTCGTCCGTTTTTGTACACATCACGCGTTTTGAGCAAACCGTTTGCACTCCATCCGGATTCATGCTATAGTATTCTGGTAGGTTTTGTAGGAATTTTAGAAAAAGCCCTTGACTTCAAGCGCACTCCAAGCCTTATAATACCTTTGTTCTTACGATTTACAAAGTATTTGAATACCGTTCTGAGGGAACATTTTTCATGTTTGAAGCATTTCTTTCCAACCGTACGGTCAGCGTGCTGGCGGAGGCCCTGCCCCGTATCCTTACGGCAGGCCTTACCATGACCATCCCGCTCACGCTGGTCTCATTCTTTTTTGCCATGATCATTGCCGTGGCCGTTGCGCTGGTGCAGTACGCCAATGTGCCGGTGCTGCGGCAGATCGCACGGTTCTACATCTGGGTCATCCGCGGCACGCCGCTGCTGGTGCAGCTGTTCATCATCTTTTATGGTCTGCCCAGCGTGGGCATCATGCTGGACGCTTTCCCTGCTGCGGTCATCGCCTTTGCCTTCAACGAGGGTGCCTACTGTGCCGAGACCATGCGCGGCGCACTGGAAAGCGTGCCGCAGGGCCAGCTGGAAGCCGGTTACTGCGTGGGCATGAGCTGGTGGCAGATCATGCGCCGCATCGTGCTGCCGCAGGCCCTGCGCACCGCAGTGCCCGCCCTCTCCAACTCGCTCATCGGCATGATCAAGGACACCTCGCTGGCGTCCAATATCACGGTGGCCGAGCTGTTCATGGCCGGTCAGCGCGTAGCCGCCCGCACCTACATCTTCCTGCCCATCTACTGTGAGGTGGCCGTGGTGTATCTGCTGTTCTGCACGGTCATCACCAAGCTGCAGGCACTGCTGGAGCGTCGGCTCAACGCCCACGGCTTCCAGTAAGAAAGGAGTGTGGCAACCATGTCCATGTTAGAGATCAAAAACGTCCACAAATCCTTTTTCACCTACACAAAGCCCCGCCTGCAGGCAGGCATCTTCCACCGGCCCGGTGCACGCAAAGTGACCAGCGAGCTGCAGGTGCTGCGCGGCGTGGACCTGACCGTGGAAAAGGGCGATGTGGTGGCCATCCTCGGCCCCTCCGGCTCCGGCAAGACCACCCTGCTGCGCTGTCTGAACTTTCTGGAGACTGCCGACGCAGGCCAGCTCACCTTTGACGGTGAGACGTTCGACCTTGCCCAGGCCAGCCGTGCCGACATTGCCCGGCTGCGCAAAAAGACGGCCTTTGTGTTCCAGAGCTACAATCTGTTCCGCAACAAGACTGCCTTGCAGAACGTGACCGAGGGCCTCATCATTGCCCGCAAAATGCCCAAAGAGCAGGCGGATGCCGTTGGCATGAAGATGCTGGAAAAGGTGGGCCTTGCCGACCGAGCCGACTACTATCCGCGCCAGCTTTCCGGCGGCCAGCAGCAGCGCGTGGCCATTGCCCGTGCGCTGGCATCTGACCCGGAGATCATCTATTTTGACGAGCCGACTTCGGCCCTTGACCCGGAGCTGACTGGCGAAGTGCTGGCCGTGATGCGGCAGCTGGCCGAAGAGGGCATGACCATGCTGGTGGTTACCCACGAGATGGGCTTTGCCCGCAATGTTTCCTCCAAGACCGTTTTCATGGAGAACGGCGTGGTAGTGGAGCAGGCTCCCTCGCATGAGTTTTTCGCCAACCCCAAAGAGGAGCGCACCCGCGAATTTTTGCGGAAGATCGCTCACACCGAGTAAAGTTTAACCAACTCCCCCAGTCTGCTTCGCAGACAGCCCCCTCCGGGATGGGGCCTTTGGCAAAACCAGAAAGTCTCCCTCTTTGCCTGAAGGAGTTTATTTCACAAATATTTTTATAGAGGAAAGGGAATCCAACTATGAAACGCAGAACCTTTATTTCTCTTATGAGCGTTATGGCCGCTGCCGGCGTGCTGACTCTGTCCGGCTGCTCCAATTCTTCCGGCAGCACCGCTGCTTCCGGCACGGCCGCCTCTGTGGCTCCTGCTGCCGGCGACCAGCTGTCCAACATCCAGTCCAGCGGCAAGCTGATCGTCGCCCTGGAAGGCGCATGGCAGCCCTGGAGCTACCACGATGAATCCGATACTCTGGTGGGCTACGATGTGGAAGTCTCCCGTGCCATTGCAGAAAAGCTGGGCGTGGAGCCGGAGTACGTCGAAAGCGACTGGGACAGCCTGTTTGCCGGTCTGGACGCAGGCCGCTACGACATCGTGTGCAACGGCGTGGAAGTGACCGACGAGCGCGCCAAGACCTATGATTTCACCGAGCCCTACGGCTACATCCACACTGCCCTTGCCGTCCGCAAGGATAACGACGAGATCACCAGCTTTGAGGACCTGAAGGGCAAGACCACCGCCAACAGCCTTGCTTCCACCTACATGGAACTGGCCGAGAGCTATGGTGCCACCGTACAGGGCATCGACACGCTGGAAGAGACCATCCAGCTGCTCACCGCAGGCCGCATCGACGCCACCCTGAACGCCGATGTCTCCTTCTACGATTACCTGAACGTCCACCCGGACGCAGATTTCAAGCTGGTGGCCCAGACCGAGGATGCCTCCCACGTTGCCATCCCCCTGCGCAAGGGCGATGCCAGTGCCACCCTGCTGGAAGCCATCAACACCGCCATCGACGAGTTGCGTGCCGATGGCACCCTGAAAGAACTGAGCGAGAAGTATTTCGGTCAGGATATTTCTGCGGAGAACTGAATCATTTGAATGCCCTCCGCTTTGCTCTGGGCATTTTCAGCGGAATATTTATTTTAATATTGCAAACCCCGGCAGACTGCGGTCTGCCGGGGTTTGCCTTTTCACGGGAAGGGCCGTAACTGGCAAATGCATCAATCGCGTTTTCTTCAGCTCTGCACATTCATTGCATCTGAATGCAAAAAGCTCTCCCTTTCGGGAGAGCTGGCATCGCGCAGCGATGACTGAGAGGGTT
>OGYU01001880.1_pt1 | contig 14247 bp, 10 predicted proteins | sample 1576581 | NCBI WGS metagenome assembly OGYU01 (sample SAMEA3541547, study PRJEB24748) | human gut metagenome | biome: human gut; feature: human-associated habitat; material: faeces | place: China | collected 2012 | reverse complement strand
TTTTTCGATATTGTTCAATTTTCAAGGTCCTGTGCGCCTCAGCCTTGCGGCTGACGACTTGATTATTTTACCACAGAAGCGGTTTTTTGTCAAGCTCTTTTTTCGAGGCTTTTGAACGTTCTGAACTTGGATGCTTCAAAGTTTCTCGGTGCTGACCGGAACTTTTCAGCGTCTATTGGTTCTTTTCAAAGGCTTCGTGCTGAGGCTTCAGAAGTCATTCTTTGTCTCAGCGCTTGGCGCTCAAGTATAATACCACACCTCCCGCCTTCTGTCAACACTTTTCGGCAAGTTTTTTGAGGAAAATCTGAGATTCCTTCATTTTCTTGTATCCTGCCATGCAAAAAGCCGCCTGTGCATGGTTGCACAGGCGGCCCTTCCATTATATTACTTTATATAGAGAGTTCAGCGGATCTCAATGCCCAGCTTGAACTTCAGGTTGCCAAGGATCTTCTTGACGGCGCGCTCTGCTTCTTCGGCAGAGACTTCCTTCTTCGGGTCTGCAAGAGACAGGCTGAAGGCCATGCTCTTCTTACCCTCACCGAGGTTTGCACCGCGGTAGATGTCGAACAGCTTGACCTCGCTCACCAGCGGGCTGGCCTTCTGGATGGTCTCCTCGATCTCGCCGCAGGTAACGGCCTCGTCGCAGACCAGTGCCAGGTCGCGCTTGACCGGTGCATAGGGGCTCAGCGGCTGATAGCGCAGCTCACCCTCCACACAGGACATGAGAGCCTCATAATCCAGCTCGCCCAGATAGATGTTCTGGCTGTCCTTCTGGTCCTTTGCGATCTCCAGCTCGGCGTTGATCTCGTTGGCCAGCTTGCCAAACACGCCCAGACGCTCGCCGTTGCAATACACAGCGGCGCTGATGCCGGGGTGCAGCCACGGGGTGGTCTCGCGCTTATAGTCAAAGTGCAGGCCGAAGCAGTCTGCCAGTGCTTCCAATGCGCCCTTGACGGTAAAGAAATCCTCCTCCGGGCCAAAGGCACCCAGGCACAGGGTCTGGCGCTCGTGCGGATGCTCCTTGATGGGCAGTTCCTTGGCCAGATAGACCGGGGCCATCTCGAACAGGCGGCCCTCCGCGTTGCCCTTCTTGAGGTTGTCCACGATGACGTTCAGCATGGAGGGAGCCAGCAGGGTGCGCATGATGGACAGGTTCTCACTGATGGGGTTCAGGATGCGGATAGCCTTGCGGGCCTCATCCTCTGCCGGGAGGTGCAGCATATCGAACTCTGCGGTGGAGTAGAAGGCCAGGGTGGAAGCCTCGTAGAAGCCCTGCGCTGCCAGCAGGCGCTTGGCCTTGAGCTGCTGCTTCTGGTCGTAGTTCAGGCCGCCGTTGGTCACGGCTGCGGTGTTCAGGAAGGTGGGCACGATGTGGTCGTAGCCGTATTCGCGGATGACCTCCTCGGCCAGATCCGGGAAGCTCTCCACATCCTCACGGTACAGCGGGGCGGACACATCCCAGCTGCCATCTGCCTGCACGTCCACGGTGAACTCCAGACGCTGCAGGATGTCAATCATGGTCTGGTCCGGCACGGTGATGCCCAACACGCCGCAGATCTTGGCCGGGGTAGTCACGATGTGCTTGCGCTCCAGCGGGCGGCCGTCGGTCAGGTCATACTCCAGCGTGGTGATGTCGCCGCAGTCCAGCTCCTGGATCAGGTGCAGGGCACGGGCCAGGCCCAGCTCCGGAGAATGGCGGTCCACGCCCTTTTCGTAACGGGCAGAAGAATCACTGTTCTGGCCCAGGGCACGGCTGGTCTTGCGCACGCAGTCGCGGGCAAAAGTGGCACACTCGAACAGCAGGCTGGTGGTGTTTTCGTCCATGCCGGAGTTTGCACCGCCCATGATGCCGGCCAGAGCCACCGGCTTCTCGGCGTCGCAGATGACCAGGTTGTTGGGGTTCAGGGTGAACTCCTTCTCATCCAGGGTGATGATCTTCTCACCCTCGTGGGCACGGCGCATGGCAACGCATGCGTCATTGGCACTTGCGATGCTGATACATTTGATCATGGTGTCGACGGTCTGCGTTTCATTCGGTTCCAAAAAGACCTGCGAGCCACCCATGCTGGCAGCGTATTCTGACACGGTGACAGTATCTTCTAAAGAAATCTGACCGGATTCGATCGCGTCAAAAATGAGAATTAGCGTCATGATTTTCGTGATACTTGCAGGGCGGAGGACTGTATGGGAATTTTTTTCATACAGAATCGTACCGGTGGCAGCATCCATTAAGAGGGCGCATGGCGCGGTAACGGAAGGGGCAGAGCCAGCAGTTTCTGTATCAGATGAAGAGATTTCTGTGGCATAAGTGGTGACAGGAAGGGTGCACAACAGCAGCAGGAGCGCGAGAAAAACAGAAAAGTGGCGTTTCAATCTTATTTTCATATAGAATCCCGGAATGTTTTTCTATATTTTTATGTGCCGGTGGGAAAAACTATGCGTTTGACAGGGAGAAAGTGGGAGAAGAAAGGGAAAAACCAGAGAAAGACCTTGAATTTTTGCGGGGATTCAGTACAATAGTGTAAGATTGGAGAAAATGTGTCTTATGGAATTAAAGGTAAAACTGGAAGTATTTGAGGGACCGTTGGATCTGCTGCTTCATTTACTGGATAAAAACAAGGTGAGTATTTATGATATTCCAATCGTGGAGATTACGAACCAATATCTGGATTATATCCGGGAGATGCAGCGTCAGGATCTGAACATTATGAGTGAATTTCTGGTTATGGCGGCAACGCTTCTGGAGATCAAGTCCAAATGGCTTCTGCCCAAGGAAGAGTCTGAGGAGGAAGAAGAAATCGATCCCCGTGCGGAACTGATGGAGCAGCTGCTGCAGTACAAGCTGTTTAAATATATGTCACAGGAATTAAAAGACCGGCAGATTGATGCGGGACGCCGTCTGTTCAAAAATCCATCAATTCCGGAGGAAGTGCGCTCTTATGAAGAACCGCTGGATCTGGATGAATTGACGAAAGGGTACGATCTGAAGAAGCTGCATGCGATTTTTGAATCAGTCATGAAAAAACAGACTGATAAAATGGATCCGATCCGTTCCAGATTTGGAAAAATCGAACGGGAGGAAGTGTCACTGGATGAGAAAATGATCTATCTGGAAACTTACTGCATGGAACATGAACGTTTTTCTTTCCGGGATCTGCTGGAGCGGCAGGGAAGTAAGGTGGAGATCATTGTAACCTTCCTTGGTATTCTGGAACTGATGAAAACCGGGCGGATACAGATCGAACAGGAACATTTATTTGACGAAATCTATATTACCGTATGCCCGAAAACGGAATTGGAGATACAGGAGTAAAGAAACATGAAAATTGAAGAATACGAAGCAGCGGCAGAAGCGATTCTGTTTGCAATGGGAGATTCGGTAGAACTGAAAAAACTGGCGTTTGCGCTGCAGGTCGGAGAGCGGGAGGCAGAACTGATCGTGCGGAATCTGGCAGACCGCTATCAGGCATCCAACTGTGGACTGCAGATCCTGGAACTGGATGGCGCGTATCAGATCTGTACAAAACCGTCCCAGTATGAATATCTGATCCGGATCGCAAAGCAGCCACGCAAACAGGTGCTGACGGATGTATTATTGGAAACGTTATCGATTGTTGCGTATAAGCAGCCGGTAACAAAAGTAGAGATTGAAAAAATCCGCGGGGTATCCTGTGAACATGCCATTAATAAACTTCTGGATTATGGACTCATTCAGGAGGCAGGACGTCTGGATGCACCGGGACGACCGATCTTGTTTGGAACCACGGAAGAGTTTTTACGCTGTTTTGATGTGCAGTCTGTGGAAGAATTACCGGACATGAATCCGGATAAGATCGAGGAATTGAAGCAGGAAGCTGAGGAAGAAGTGCAGCTTCAGTTGAAAGTGTAATTAACAGAACGAAACAAAATAAAACAGAATAAAAAAGTTCACAAAATTAAGTGGCAAAATTATACGAATTCGATTAAAAACATTGTTAATTAATTGACTATTATAAACAAGTGCTAATATCCTTTGTGATGATTTGTACAAAATACACAAAAATAGGTTGTAAAAATAGGTTAAAGTGACTAACCGGAAACCTGATAACCCATTTATCAGTATTGAAATAAATACAATCCTATATTAATATACGACACATGGGCGTTGCGAAACGGATGAAAATATGTAAAAAATATACAAAAAGCAGTTCTGGAATTTACATAAAATCATCGTGATGCAACCGACTTTACAGTGGTAAAGGTTTAGGAGGATAGGATATGAGCAGATTATCAGTAGTATCAGCTGACAAAGTAAATTCTACGACGGAACAGCTTATGAAAGAATTTACACAGCGAATTGTGGCAAATCCACCGGGAGTCTGTCCGGTAGATATGCAGCTGGCATTCTTAAAAGTATGTCATGCACAGACATGTGGAAAATGTGTTCCATGTCGCATCGGTCTGGGACAGTTAGAAGATCTTCTGGAGAAGGTTCTGGATAATGAAGCGACCATGGACACCTTGAAATTGATTGAGCAGACAGCAGAAAATATTAAAAACTCTGCTGATTGTGCCATTGGTTTTGAATCCGCGCGTATGGTGCTGGCAGGTCTGGAAGGTTTCAAAGAAGATTATATTTCCCATATTACAGAACACAGATGTCTGGGATCATTCGAGCAACCGATTCCTTGCGTAACACTCTGTCCGGCACATGTAGACATCCCGGGATATATCGCACTGGCAGGAGAGGGACGTTGTGAGGATGCGGTTCGTCTGATCCGTAAGGACAACCCGTTCCCGACTGCATGTGCCCTGATCTGTGAGCATCCGTGTGAGGCAAGATGCCGCAGAAATATCATTGATGATTCCATCAATATCCGTGGTATCAAACGATATATCGTGGACAATGCACCGTCCAATCAGGTACCGGTTCCGGAATGTGCACCGTCAACAGGCAAAAATATTGCCATTATCGGCGGTGGTCCGAGTGGTCTGACAGCTGCTTATTTCTTGCAGTTAATGGGACATCATTGTACTGTATTTGAGGAGAAGCAGCACCTTGGCGGTATGCTTCGTTACGGTATTCCAAACTACCGTTTCCCACGTGAACGTCTGCAGGAGGATATTGATGCAATTCTTGCTACCGGTGTAGAAGTAAAAATGAATCAAAATATTGGTACAGAAGAAATGAAGGAGATTCATAAATTTTACGATGCAACTTATGTGGCAATTGGTGCACATACCGATAAAAAACTTGGTCTGGAAGGCGAGGACAGCAAAAATGTAATCTCTGCGGTTGATATGCTGCGTGAGATCGGCGATGGAAAATATCCGGATTACACCGGCAAACGTGTCGTTGTTGTCGGTGGCGGAAACGTGGCAATGGACTGTGCGAGAACTGCAATTCGTGCCAATGCAGAGACTGTAAGTATCGTATACCGCAGACGCCAGGAAGATATGACTGCACTTCCGGCAGAGGTAGAAGGTGCTGTGGCAGAGGGAATCGAGCTTGTTACCTTAAAAGCACCGCTTCGTGTAGAAGCCGATGCAGAAGGAAACGCATGTGCACTCTGGGTACAGCCGCAGATCATCGGACCGGTAAGAGGAGGCAGACCTTCCCCGCGTAAGGCAAACAAACCGGAAGAACGTATGGAATGTGATATCGTTCTGGTTGCCATCGGACAGGATATCGTATCTCAGCCGTTTGCTGATTTCGGTCTTGCTACCAACTGGGGACGCATCGTTGCCAATGAAGGTGGTGCTGCCAACATGGTTGGCGTATATGCAGGCGGTGACTGTGTATCCGGTCCATCCACAGTAATCAAAGCAATCGCAGCAGGTAAAGCCGCTGCAGCAAATATTGACGAATATCTTGGCTGTCATCATCCGATCAGTTGTGATGTTACAATTCCTGAGCCGATGCTGAATGACAAAGTTCCTTGTGGACGTGTCAACCTTCAGGAAGTAGAGGCATGGGCAAGAAGAACAAACTTTGAAGCAATTGAACTTCCAATGAGCTGCGAAGAAGCAGAGCAGGAAGCAAGCCGTTGCTTACGATGCGATCATTATGGTTGCGCCACACTGAGAGGAGGCAGAGAGTTCGAATGGTAAATTTAACAATTAACAATAAAAAAGTTCAGGTGCCGGAGGGTACGACAATTCTGGCAGCTGCTGCTCAGGTGGGCATCAAGATTCCGACATTGTGTTACTTAAAAGAGATAAATGAGATCGCATCCTGCCGTATCTGTGTGGTAGAAATAGAGGGCAAAGAGACATTGGTAGCTTCCTGTAATACCGTAGTAGAAGAAGGAATGGTTGTCTATACAAACAGTTATAAAGCGCAGCATGCCCGCCGTATGAACGTTCAGTTTATTCTGTCTGAGCATGATGCACATTGTACTTCCTGTGTGAAAAGTGGAAATTGCAGTCTGCAGACGGTGGCAAATGAACTGAATATCGGGGAAGTTCCGTTTGAAGAACATTATGAAGTAAATGAATGGCCGCAGGATTTCCCACTGATCCGTAATGCAAGCAAGTGTATCAAATGTATGCGTTGTGTTCAGATCTGTGAGAAAGTACAGGGACTTGGAATCTGGGATATGATCAATACAGGAAAACGTACCAGCGTTGGCGTATCCGGCAGAAAGAAGATTACAGAATCCGACTGTGCAGTCTGTGGACAGTGTATCACCCACTGTCCGGTTGGTGCGCTGTATGAGCGTGATGATATTGATCCGTTCATGAATGCAGTTCATGATCCGGAGAAGATCGTGGTTGTTCAGATCGCACCTGCTGTCCGTGCAGCATGGGGTGAGGGCTTAGATCTTCCACGGGAGATGGCAACAGAGAAGAGACTGGCAGCAGCGGTGCGAGCCCTTGGTGTTGACTATGTATTTGATACCAACTTTTCTGCCGATCTGACCATTATGGAAGAAGGAAATGAGTTTTTGGAGCGTATGACACATGCAGATCAGTATTCATGGCCAATGTTTACGTCCTGCTGTCCGGGTTGGGTCCGCTTTGTAAAATCTCAGTATCCTGACATGACAAAAAATCTGTCTACCGCAAAATCTCCGCAGCAGATGTTTGGCGCTGTGGCAAAATCTTATTATGCACAGATCCTGGATGTAGATCCGTCCAGAATTTTCAGTGTTTCCATTATGCCTTGTGTGGCAAAAAAACATGAGTGTGAAATTCCGGGAATGGATGATGCGGGAGCAGGTCCGGATGTAGATCTGTCTCTGACAACCAGAGAGTTAGACCGTGTATTGAAGGCAGAACTTGTTTCTCCGGCATTCTTAGAGGAGGAAGAGTTTGACCAGCCATTAGGCATTGGCTCCGGTGCAGGTGTCATCTTTGGCGCAACCGGCGGTGTTATGGAGGCAGCTTTAAGAACCGCATACTATGTATTAAATGGCAAAAATCCGGATCCTGAGATGTTCAAAATGGTACGTGGTATGGACGGTATCCGTGAAGCAGTGCTTGAGATCGCAGGCATCAAGATCAAAGCAGCCATTGTCAACGGACTTGGCAATACTAGAAAACTGATGGAGAAAATCCGTTCCGGTGAAGCGGAATACCATTTCGTGGAAGTGATGGCTTGTCCGGGCGGTTGCGTTGGCGGCGGTGGTCAGCCAATCACCGATGGTGTGGAGCTTGCAGATGTACGTAGAAGAAATCTGTATCATCTGGATAAGAAGAATCCGCTTCGTTTCTCTCATGAGAATCCGTCTGTGATCAAAGCGTATGAAGATTTCTTTGAGAAACCGTTATCTCATAAATCTCATGAACTGTTACATACGGATCATGAAGCATGGAAAATGCCGAATCAGAGATAATCAATAGGTTGTGGAATCACTGATAGCAGGAGTTAGCTTTTTAGCTGGCTCCTGTTTTGTTGTACAGGGGAAACACAATGTTATGGGAAAGAAAAGTCAGGTTATGCAGGCAGGGAGTACTTTTGTGTTTTATGTTCTGAATTAATGCAGAAATATGTAAACTTGTTTTACGTTCTGAATCAATGTGGAAATACGTAAAATAGTGAAAAACAGGAAAAGCAAAAGTATATGTATCAGAACTTTGAATGTAAATTTCATGGACGAATATTTTTGCGTATATTTTTGATCGCAATTTTTATATGTGCTATTTTCACAGAAAACGGCTATGCAGCGACCAGATTTCCAACAGAGGAGATCAGTCAGAATTTTGCAGATTTTCACAGGGAGGATCTGAATCTGTATGCCAAAAGTGCAGTATTGACCGATGCGGATACCGGGCGGATCTTGTACGGAAAAGATGCCGGCACGCCGATGGCAAATGCCAGTACAACGAAGATCATGACCTGTCTGCTGGCGATCGAGAGTGGGAAAATACAGGATACGGTGACATTTTCGGAACACGCCTGCAGCATGCCAAAAGTGCGGCTTGGTTGTCCAACGGGGACACAGTTTGTACTGGAAGATTTATTGTATTCCCTGATGCTGGAATCCCACAATGACACGGCAGCTGCCATTGCAGAACATGTGGCAGGAAGTGTGGAAGCTTTTGCAGATTTGATGAACGAACGGGCAGCAGAATTTGGATGCCAGAACACGCATTTTGTAACCCCGAACGGACTGGACCGTTCCGATAAAAAAGGTGAACATCAGACGACGGCATATGATCTCAGTCTGATCATGGCAGCCTGTATCCAAAATGATAAATTTCTGGAAATTACGGAAACTGCTTCAAAAACAATCAGCAGTATCGATGGAACATTTCAGGCAGCATTAAACAATCATAATGCGTTACTTTCTATGCTGGATGGAGTGATCTCTGGCAAAACCGGTTTTACGGCAAAAGCCGGTTATTGTTATGTGGGGGCATATCGTCAAAATGACCGTACTTACACCTTTGCCCTGTTGGCATGTGGGTGGCCAAATCACAAGAATTACAAATGGGAAGATTCGAAAGCACTGATTTCATACGGAAATGACCATTATGAAAACCGGACGATTTTAAAAGAGGAAGAACATCAGACCATAGACCTGAACCGGACTATGGTAAAGACATTCGGAAAAAACCATTATTATTTTACAAATACGCTGTCTGTGACAAAAGAAGCCTGTGCGTTTCAAATACTTGTCTCAGAAAATGATGAAATTACGATGAATCCCCAGGGACAAAAGGAATTTTCATTTCCGGTCACAGAAGGGGATGTGGTCGCAACAGAAGAAATTTTGTGGAATGGATTGCCGGTGCAGACCCGCAGGATTCTTGCGGATGAAACGCTTTTTGCATCAGATTATCCCTGGTGCCTGTGGGAGATTTTGCTAAAGTGGAAGTTCTAATTGTTTCCGGCGAAGAATTGAGGTATACTAGTAACTAAGCGTGATGCGGCAGAACGTTTGACACGCATTATAAAGAATACATGTTGTATTCTTGAAAAATGGAGAAGAGAAATGAATAATTCAAATGAATTGATTAACAGGATCAATGAAAAGTACAGCAGTATGAGTAAGGGACAGAAGTTACTGTCCACATACATTACCGATAACTATGACAAAGCTGTATTTCTGACAGCGGAAAAACTGGGGAAAGTTGTCGGTGTCAGTGAGTCTACCGTGGTGCGGTTTGCAACACATCTGGGATATCGCGGGTATCCGGAATTTCAGAAAGCACTGGAGGAACTGGTGCGGAACAAATTAAATTCCATTCAGCGTATGGAAGTCACATACGGAAGAATCAGCCAGTCAAAAATTCTTGAGACTGTATTACAATCAGATGCAGAGAAAATTAAAAGTACGTTAGATCAGATCGATCAGAATGCTTTTGAAGCGGCTCTGGATATCATTTTGAATGCAAAACATATTTATATTGTCGGAATCCGAAGCTGTGCATCTCTGGCAAGTTTTATGGCATTTTATTTCAATCTGATGTTTGACAATGTGCATCTGCTTCATACCAGCAGCTCCAGTGAGCTTTTTGAGCAGATGGTGCGCATCAGTGAGGAGGATGTGATCATCGGTATCAGTTTCCCGCGGTATTCCATGCGTACGTTAAAGGCGATGGAATTTGCCAACAACCGGAATGCAAAAGTGATCACCCTGACAGACAGCGTACATTCCCCGATGAATCTGTATTCCTCCTGCAATCTGATCGCAAAGAGTGATATGGCATCCATCGTGGATTCCCTGGTGGCTCCGTTGAGTGTGATCAATGCACTGGTCGTGGCTCTGTGCATGAGAAAGCAGAATGAAGTGGCAGAGACATTGGAAACACTGGAGGACATCTGGGACGAATATCAGGTCTATGAAAGTGATGAGATCAATTATATTGATGACCATATGAAGATGCGATACGGCAAAGTGGATCACGTAGACCGGGAGGATCCCGACAAAAAAGAATAACTGCTTTGCAGGATTTCAGATTCAGACATTCTGCAAAATAAGAAAAATGAGTGAAAATCGGAGAAATTGAATGAGTAATGTGGCAGTAATCGGCGGCGGTGCAGCCGGAATGATGGCAGCGTGTACCGCAGCCGGAAACGGGCATCAGGTAACGCTGTATGAACAGAATGAAAAACTTGGCAAAAAGATTTATATTACAGGAAAGGGACGGTGTAATCTGACCAATGCCTGTGATACGGAAGATCTGTTTGCAGCGATCAGGAAAAATGAAAAATTTTTATACAGTGCAATCTATACCTTTGATAATCATGCGACAATGGATTATTTTGAACGTCTGGGACTGAAAATGAAGACTGAACGCGGAAACCGTGTATTTCCGCAGTCGGATCATGCGTCTGATGTGATCCGTGTGCTGACAGAGGAATTGCGCAGAAAAAAAGTGCGCGTCTGCCTGAATACAAAGGTGCAGGAGATTTTAAGTGATGGCACAAAGGTGACGGGACTTCGATGGGATTGTCATGATACCCATCAGAAAAATCAGGTATCAGAGTACGATGCTGTGGTGGTTGCCTGTGGCGGCATGTCTTATCCGACGACAGGTTCGGATGGAAGTGGTTTTACCCTGTGTCAAAAACTGGGACATACTGTTACGGAATTACGTCCTTCCCTGATCGGAATGACAACTGCAGAAGAGTATATCCCGCAGTTGCAGGGATTGTCCTTGAAAAATGTGACACTCACGGTAAAATCCGGGAAAAAGACGTTATATTCTGAATTCGGAGAAATGCTTTTTACCCATCAGGGCATCAGCGGACCGTTAGTCCTGACAGCAAGCAGCTGCATCCCTGACAAATATATGAAGCAGGAGCTGGCATTTGAGATTGATCTGAAACCGGCGCTGGAGGAAGAACCGTTAGACAAACGCTTACAGCGTGATTTTGCAGAAAATGTGAATCGGCAGTTTAAGAATGCCCTGCATGGACTGGTTCCTGCAAAACTGATGCCGGTGTTGATCGGACTGTCCGGCATTGATCCGGAGAAAAAAGTGCATTCTGTCACCAGAGAAGAACGGCATCACCTCCTGACGCTGCTGAAGCATTTTCCGGGCACTATCACAGGTCTTGGAAAAATGGAAGAGGCGATTGTTACAAGAGGCGGCATTAAAGTCAAGGAAGTAAATCCGTCCACGATGGAGTCAAAGCTGGTACAGGGATTGTACCTGTGCGGCGAGATGCTGGATGTGGATGCGGTGACCGGCGGGTTTAACCTGCAGATCGCGTGGTCTACAGGCTATCTGGCAGGTATCAGCATTGAGTAGCATTTTGAAAGAATACGCTTGATCATGATATTTCTAAAATGAGTTAAGGGATAAGGAAAAGTAGTTTAAAGAATCCTATACAATTTACAAAGATTTGTGAATAAAAGAAAGATAAATAGAAACAAGAGAGGTTTGGAACATATGAGTTTTAACATTGCGATCGATGGACCGGCAGGCGCCGGAAAAAGTACCATTGCGAAAAAACTGGCAAAAAAAATATCCTTTATTTATGTAGATACCGGTGCCATGTACCGTGCCATGGGATATTATTTTTTACAGCATGGCATCAAGGCAGAGGAAGAAGAAAAAATAAAGGAAGTCTGTGACGATATTTCTGTTGCACTTGCCTATGAAAATGGTGTGCAGAAAGTGTTGTTAAACGGCGAAGATATTTCCGATAAAATCCGTCAGGAGGAAGTCGGCAATATGGCATCCGCTACCAGCGGTTACGGTTTTGTCCGTGCAAAACTGCTGAGTCTGCAGCAGGATATGGCAGCACAGCACAATGTCATTATGGATGGTAGAGATATCGGAACCTGTGTCCTTCCGAATGCTCAGTTAAAAATTTTCCTGACAGCAAGCGTAGAGGTACGTGCAAAACGCCGGTATGATGAGCTGGTGGCAAAAGGAGAACAGTGTGATCTGGCAGAGATTGAAAAAGATATCAGCGAGCGTGATTACCGTGACATGCACCGTGAGATCGCACCATTAAAAGCAGCAGAAGATGCGGTAATGCTGGATTCTTCTGATCTCAATATTGATGAAGTTGTGGAAGCGATTTATGAACAGGCAAAAAAGGCAGGACTGGACGCATGAAAGTAGAACTTGCAAAGATGGCAGGATTTTGTTTTGGCGTAAACCGGGCAGTGGATACCGTGTATGAGGAAGCCAAACAGTTTTCGCCGGTTTATACGTATGGACCAATCATTCACAATGAGACGGTGATCGATGATCTGGAGAAAAAAGGTGTGCAGGTCATTCATTCCCTGGAGGAAGCCAAAGAACTTACCGAGGGTACGATCGTGATCCGTTCCCATGGTGTCACCCGCCGGGAACAGGAAGAACTGACCGCGGATGGACTGCGCGTGGTGGATGCCACCTGTCCGTTTGTAAAAAAGATTCATAAGCTGGTACAGGAGTATTCGGAAAAAGGATATTATGTGGTGATCATCGGAAGCGGGGATCATCCGGAGGTGCAGGGAATCGTCGGATGGTCGGATGAAACACGTACTTCGGTGATCTCTACGGTCGATGAAGCACAGAATCTGGATCTGAAACCGTGGAAAAAGGTCTGTATTGTCGCACAAACAACATTTAATTACAATAAATTTCAAGAACTTATTGAAATTATTCAAAAAAAAGGGTATGATAGTGAGAGTACGGTGGACAAGGATAAAAAATTTGTTGTTCACAATACGATATGCAATGCCACCAAGGAACGTCAGGAAGCGGCAAGAGAGCTTTCTGGCAGAGTGGATGCAATGTTAGTAATCGGAGGGACAAGCAGCTCCAATACAAGAAAGTTGTATGAAATCTGCTCTGAAAAATGTAGAAATACTTACTTTATACAAACGAAAGAAGATCTAGAGAATTCTGACTTTTCGCGTTTCGACTACGTAGGTATTACAGCAGGGGCTTCAACCCCAAATAATATTATTGAGGAGGTTCAAAAATATGTCAGAAATGAGTTTTGAACAAATGTTGGAAGAATCTTTAAAAACAATCAGAAATGGAGAGGTAGTCGAAGGCACTGTTATAGATGTGAAACCGGATGAAATTATCCTGAATATTGGCTATAAATCAGACGGAATTATTACCAGAAACGAATACACAAACGACAATAATGTAGACCTTACTACTGTTGTTTCCGTTGGCGATACCATGGAAGCAAAAGTTCTGAAAGTAAACGACGGTGAGGGACAGGTTCTCCTTACATACAAACGTCTTGCAGCTGAGAAAGGCAGCGAGCGTCTGAAAGAGGCTTTCGAGAACGGCGAAGTATTAACAGGTACAGTAAGCCAGGTATTAGACGGTGGTTTAAGTGTTGTTCTGGATGAGACAAGAATCTTCATTCCGGCAAGCCTTGTATCTGATACTTATGAGAGAGATCTTGGCAAATACAAAGATCAGGAGATTCAGTTCGTATTAACTGAGTTCAACCCGAGAAGAAGACGTATCATCGGTGACAGAAAACAGCTTCTGGTTGCTGAGAAAGAGCGTAAACAGAAAGAGTTATTAGAGAAGATCAACATTGGCGATGTTATCGAAGGAACTGTTAAAAACATCACAGACTTCGGTGCATTCATCGACCTTGGCGGAGCAGACGGACTTCTTCATATCTCTGAGATGTCCTGGGGCCGTGTAGACAACCCGAAAAAAATCTACAAAGTTGGCGATACTGTAAAAGTATTTATCAAAGATATCAAAGATACAAAGATCGCACTCAGCGTAAAATTCCCGGAGGAGAATCCTTGGAACAATGCTGCTGAGAAATATGCAGTTGGAAACGTTGTAACAGGTAAAGTTGCACGTATGACAGACTTCGGCGCATTCGTAGAGCTT
>OGYU01001876.1_pt1 | contig 14252 bp, 10 predicted proteins | sample 1576581 | NCBI WGS metagenome assembly OGYU01 (sample SAMEA3541547, study PRJEB24748) | human gut metagenome | biome: human gut; feature: human-associated habitat; material: faeces | place: China | collected 2012 | reverse complement strand
GTATTCATCCCAGGCCAGCTTGTCGCGAATGAGTGCACCGTGGTGCTGCATGGCGAAATAGGAATACACGTTATGAAAATCCTCGGAATCCAGGCTGACACGTTCGACCATGCCCCGGACGGGGAAGGCCTTTGGAAGCTGCGTATCCTTGACAGTGAAGGTGAGTTTGTCGGACACGATCTCCCAGCCCATTTTCCGATAAAATGGAATGGAATATGGATACAGAAATGAAATGGGAAGCTTCTTTTTGTGCATATAGTCGATGACATAGCGCATCAGGGAATGAATCAGTCCGCGTCCGGTGTATTCCGGATAAGTAGTGACTCCGGTGATGCCGCCCATCGCCATAATGTTGTCCTGAATGTTGATCTGCATGGAATAAACGACGATCATGGATGCCAGCTTTTCTTTATAGAACCAACCAAGTACATAAGCGTCCTCGAGAATCGGACGTTTGGCATATTTGATCTCTTCCTGCTCCCAGCCGGTTTGGAAGAGCTCGTAGGAGGTTACCTGAAAAGCATACTGTAAAAGTGCGTTGAACTGCTCCAGATCGTTGTGATCGAGCTCACGCATGCGGAAATCACCGTTGATTTCAAGGTAAGTGTGCGTGTCCTTGTCTGACATAGAAGATGCCTCTTTTCTGAATGATGCGGTCTTTAGATTTCAGAAACATCATACAACCAAATGAAAGGCTCGTAAAGAGGAAAACTTTTCGCATGACAGCTTTTGAAATTTAGGGTATACTGTGATATCAGAGAATCGTTTGGATGAAACGATGACAGAAAAGGACAGGAGGCAGACTTGATGAACCAGATTCCCCAGGCAGGAGAAATTTATCAGCATTTTAAAGGAAAGCTTTATCGGATTGTGGCACTGGCAACCCACACGGAGACCGGTGAACAGCTTGTGATCTATCAGGCACTTTATGGAGAGTTCCAGGTTTTTGCAAGACCGCTTTCCATGTTTCTGGAAAAGGTGGATGCAAAAAAATATCCTGATGCAGCGGGAAAAGACCGCTTTATGCGGATCCCGATGGCAGAAGCAGCGGCAGTGCCCCAGCCCGTTCCAGCGCCGTCAGAGAACCCTGTTGAGCCCCGACCCGCTGCAATGCCGTCAGAGAGCACTGTTGAGTCCCGGGCCGTTGCAGCATCCTCTGAGAACCCTGTTGAGCCCCAGCCCGATCCCGGTCTGCTCGCCTTTTTAGATGCGGACAGCTACGAAGAAAAGCTGGAAGTATTTGCAGCGCTGGAGGGCAAAGCCGATCTTCATATGTTGAATGCCATTGCTGCTTCCCTGGATCTGGAGCTTTCGGAGGGCAGCTTGGAGGAGCAGTACGACACGCTGAAAAGCTGCCTGATGACACTGGAGCGTTATGAGTGCAATCGCCTGCGGTGAGCAAAAAAGAAAAAAACGGAGAACTGGATTGAAGCAACAAACCCCAAGAAATATTGAAGTACAGAGAAAACAGGAACTGTTAAACCGGATTGCGCCGGGGCTATTAACATGGTATGATAAAAGCAGACGGAGCTTACCCTGGCGGGAAGAACCAACGCCGTATCGGGTCTGGGTATCGGAGATCATGCTGCAGCAGACGCGGGTCGAGGCGGTAAAACCGTATTTTGCGCGCTTTATGGAACGACTGCCGGATATCGAAGCGCTCGCCGAAGTGGATGATGATGAATTATTAAAACTTTGGGAAGGGCTCGGCTATTACAGCAGGGCACGGAATTTAAAGGCTGCGGCACAGCAGATTGTGACAGAATACGGCGGAGAGATGCCGTCGGATTACAGGGAGCTTTTAAAGCTAAAAGGAATCGGAAGCTACACAGCTGGCGCGGTTTCTTCGATTGCCTTTAAACAGCCCAATCCCGCAGTGGACGGAAACGTGCTGCGCGTCATTGCCCGGCTTTTGGAGGATAACAGCGATATTTCCGATCAGTCGGTAAAAAAAAGAGTAGAGGATGATCTGCGTCCTGTCATGCCAAAGGATCGCCCCGGTGACTTTAATCAGGCGTTGATGGAGCTTGGCGCAACCGTCTGTCTGCCAAACGGTGCACCGAAGTGCAGCAACTGTCCGTGGCAGGAATTCTGCCTTGTAGGATTGCATGGCACCTGGCAGCAGTATCCGCAAAAGGCAGCCAAAAAGGCAAGGACGATCGAAGATAAGACGATTCTCGTGATTCGAACGAGTAGACAGGTCGTTTTGCGTAAGCGTCCGAAAAAGGGACTGCTGGCAGGACTGTATGAATTTCCGGCGATGGACAAAAAGGCATCGTTGGAAGAGGTCAGGGAATGGCTGAAAAAACAGGGTGTGGAAGCTGTCCGGATGGAGAAGCTTCCGGAATCGAAACATATTTTCACCCATAAGGAGTGGCACATGACCGGCTATCAGGTTCTGGTGGATGAACTGGAGCCCATGGGTCAGGATGAATCCCTTCTTTTTGTTGAGACACAGGAAATCGAAAAAAATTACCCGATTCCGTCCGCATTTGCAGCCTACAGCGCCTATCTGAAAATTCAGACAGGTATCCAGAAGATGAAAGGAACAACACTATGAAACTGCTTTCTATTGCAATTCCCTGCTATAATTCGCAGGATTATATGGCACATTGTATCGAATCTCTGCTTCCGGGGGGAGAGGATGTTGAGATTTTGATTGTCAACGACGGTTCGAAGGACGACACCGCTAAAATCGCAGACGAATATGCGGCAAAATATCCTACGATCGTAAAGGCGATCCATAAGGAAAACGGCGGACACGGCTCTGCGGTCAACACCGGAATTGAAAATGCGACCGGAATTTATTTTAAAGTGGTAGACAGTGACGACTGGGTAAAAGAAGATGCCTATCTCACCATTCTGGAAAAGCTGAGGGAGCTGACCGGCGGTGTGGATACACTTGATCTTCTGATCAGCAACTTTGTTTACGAAAAAGAGGGGGAACGCCGCAAAAAGGTGATGCGTTATAAACATGTCCTGCCGGAATACCGTATGTTTGGCTGGGAAGATGTCGGACATTTCCATGTCGGTCAGTATATCCTGATGCATTCTGTTATTTACCGGACGAAGCTTTTGCGGGAATGCGGTTTAAAGCTTCCGGAGCATACGTTTTATGTGGACAATATTTATGTCTTTGAGCCTCTGCCGTATGTCCGCAACATGTACTATCTGGACGTGAATTTCTACCGCTATTTTATCGGCAGGTCAGATCAGTCCGTCAACGAAAAGGTCATGACCGGACGAATCGACCAGCAGATCAAGGTCAACCAGATCATGACAGACTACTTTGTGGAAAAGAAGAGCGAGATCATGGGCAATAAGCCCCTTGCAAAGTATATGCTAAGCTATCTGGACATCATTACGACGATCTCCTCCATCCTGCTGATCCGCATCAACACACCGGAATCTCTCGAGAAAAAGCGTGAGCTGTTAAACTACATCAGACAAAAGGACAAGAAGGTTTACAGAAAGCTGCGTTACGGTCTTTTAGGAAACTGTATGAATCTGCCTGGAAAAACCGGAAGATGGATTTCTGTGGAAGGCTACAAAATCTGCCAGAAGTTTTTTGGCTTCAACTAATCGAAAAAAATCTTGTTGTCCTTTGCAAATTGTGCTAGAATATACAATGGGTTTTTAGGGAATACGTTTACAGAAAGGATAATATGGGTGGATTTATGAAAAGACAAGACATTCATAAGGTACTGATTATTGGCTCAGGACCGATCATTATCGGACAGGCATGTGAGTTCGATTACTCCGGCACACAGGCTTGCAAGGCACTGAAAAAGCTGGGCTACGAAATCGTACTGGTAAACTCGAATCCGGCAACGATCATGACAGATCCGGACACAGCGGATATCACATATATTGAACCGCTGAATGTGGAACGTCTCGAGCAGATTATTGAAAAGGAACGCCCGGATGCACTGCTTCCGAACCTGGGCGGACAGTCCGGACTGAATCTTTGCTCCGAGCTGCAGGCAGCAGGCGTGCTGGACAAATACAATGTAAAGGTAATCGGCGTTCAGGTAGATGCAATTGAGCGCGGCGAAGATCGTATTGAGTTTAAAAAAACCATGAATGCGCTTGGTGTTGAGATGGCAAGAAGCGACGTCGCCTACTCCGTAGACGAGGCACTTGCGATTGCGGACAAGCTGGGATATCCGGTTGTTCTGCGTCCTGCATACACCATGGGCGGCGCCGGCGGCGGTCTTGTTTATAATAAAGAAGAATTAAAGACAGTCTGCGCAAGAGGTCTGCAGGCGAGCCTCGTGGGTCAGGTTCTGGTAGAAGAGTCCATTCTTGGATGGGAAGAGCTGGAGCTGGAAGTTGTCCGGGATGCAAAAGGAAATATGATTACCGTATGCTTTATTGAAAACATCGATCCCGTTGGTGTGCATACAGGGGATTCCTTCTGTTCCGCTCCAATGCTGACGATTTCCGAGGAGGTACAGAAGAAGCTGCAGGATCAGGCATACCGTATCGTAGATGCGATTGAGGTAATCGGCGGTACGAATGTACAGTTTGCACATGATCCGATTTCCGGTCGTGTTGTTGTTATTGAAATCAACCCCAGAACTTCCAGATCTTCTGCACTTGCAAGTAAGGCAACCGGTTTCCCGATCGCTCTTATTTCTGCAATGCTGGCATGCGGTCTGACTCTGGATGAAATTCCTTGCGGTAAATATGGCACACTGGATAAATACGTTCCGGACGGCGATTATATCGTTCTGAAATTCGCGCGCTGGGCATTTGAAAAGTTCAAGGGCGTAGAGGATAAGCTCGGAACTCAGATGAGAGCAGTCGGCGAAGTCATGAGCATCGGCAAGACTTATAAGGAAGCATTCCAGAAAGCGATCCGTTCTCTGGAAAAGAGCCGTTATGGTCTTGGTCATGTAAAGGATTTTGATCAGAAGTCCAAAAAAGAGCTTCTGACCATGCTTGCAACTCCCAGCAGCGAGCGCTATTTCATCATGTATGAAGCGCTGCGTAAGGGTGCATCTGTAGAAGAAATCAACAAACTGACCAAAGTTAAGGATTACTTTATCGAGCAGATGAAGGAGCTGGTTGAGGAAGAAGAGAAGCTCGTTGCTGCTTATCACGGACAGGTTCCTGCAGATGCTGATTTGAAACAGGCGAAGCTGGATGGCTTCTCTGATAAATATTTAAGCCAGATCCTGGGTGTATCCGAGGAAGCAATTCGGACACGCAGAACAGAGCTTGGCGTTGTGGAAGGCTGGGAAGGTGTTCATGTAAGTTCTACTGAGGATTCCGCATACTATTACTCCAGCTATCATATCAAGGACGAAAGCCCGGTAGACAACAGCAAACAGAAGGTAATGATCCTCGGCGGCGGTCCTAACAGAATCGGTCAGGGTATTGAATTCGATTACTGCTGCGTACATGCTGCAAAAGCACTGCGTAAGCTCGGATTCTCCACGATCATTGTAAACTGTAACCCTGAGACGGTATCCACAGACTACGACACTTCCGACAAGCTGTATTTCGAGCCTCTGACTCTGGAAGATGTCCTTGCAATTTATGAAAAAGAACAGCCGGTTGGCGTTATTGCACAGTTCGGTGGACAGACTCCGCTGAATCTGGCAGCAGACCTGAAGAAATACGGTGTCAATATCCTCGGAACCACTCCGGAAGCCATCGACCTTGCAGAAGACCGTGACCAGTTCCGTGAAATGATGGAGAAGCTGGAGATTCCGATGCCGGAAGCAGGCATGGCTGTCAATGTGGAAGAAGCATTGGAAACTGCTCACAGAATCGGCTATCCGGTTATGGTTCGTCCTTCCTACGTTCTTGGCGGACGCGGCATGGAGGTCGTTTATGACGATGAAGCGCTGACCTTCTACATGCAGCAGGCAGTGGGTGTAACACCGGACAGACCGATCCTGATTGACCGATTCCTGCATCATGCAACCGAGTGTGAAGCGGACGCAATAAGCGATGGTGAGCATGTATTCGTTCCTTCTGTTATGGAGCATATCGAGCTGGCTGGTATTCACTCCGGTGACTCTGCTTGTATCATTCCCCCGAGAGGACTGACAGAAGAGCAGATCGAAACTCTGAAAGACTACACCAGAAAGATCGCAAAGGAGCTGCATGTTGTTGGCCTGATGAATATGCAGTATGCGATTGAGGACGGCAAGGTATTTGTCATCGAGGCAAATCCCCGTGCATCCAGAACCGTTCCGCTTGTATCCAAGGTCTGCGGCATCAACATGGTTCAGATTGCAACGGATATCGTTACCCTGCCTTATACCGGACGCAAGAGCCCGGTGCCGGAGTTGAAAGAAAAGAAATTCGCTCACTACGGTGTAAAAGAAGCGGTATTCCCCTTCAATATGTTCCCGGAGGTTGACCCGGTACTCGGACCTGAAATGCGTTCCACCGGTGAGGTTCTTGGACTGTCTACAGACTTTGGTGATGCATTCTTCAAGGCAGAAGAAGCGACAAAGACCAAGCTGCCCACTTCCGGCTGCGTGCTGATTTCTGTTAATGACAGAGATAAGGCAGAGGTAGTTGACGTTGCAAGAGGCTTCTATCAGCTTGGCTTTGAAATTATGGCAACCGGCAGAACCTGTGACCTGATCGAACAGGCCGGTATTCCTGCCCTGAAGGTATGCAAGCTCAACGAGGGACGTCCGAACATCCTGGATAAGATCACGAATGACCAGATCCAGCTGATTGTCAATACTCCCCGCGGCAAGAAGGGTACAACCGACGACAGCTACATTCGTAAGGCTGCCATTAAGAACCGTATTCCGTATATTACAACCATGGCTGCTGCAAAGGCAACTGTAGAAGGCATCCGTTCCGCAAAACGTGACGGCAAGCTTCCGGTGCAGTCTCTGCAGGAGTTCCATGCAAGCATTATCGATAAATAAAATATCAGATAGCGATAACAAAAACAGCTGCCGTGTTTGTACGGCGGCTGTTTTTGATACGGTGCGCCCGGCAGCATACATTGCGAATGGAAAATGAGGCTTCTTATAGAACTAAAAAAGGACATGCAGCTCATCCGGAGATGAAAAGCATGTCCTTCTTTCTATTCAAAGAAATTTATTTCAAAGAAATTTATTTCAAAGAAATTTATTTCTTTGCGCCCTGTTTTGCAACTGCGTTCATCTTAGCTTCGATAGCAGCCTGGTCGCCAAGGTAATGATGACCGGTTACGTTGAAGTTATCGTCAAACTCGTAAACAAGCGGAACGCCGGTAGGGATGTTCAGCTCTGTGATTTCATTCTCAGAGATGTTGTCCAGGTATTTAACCAGAGCACGCAGAGAGTTGCCGTGAGCTGCGATCAGAACCTGTTTGCCAGCCAGCATGTCCTTCTTGATGTTCTCTTCATAGAAAGGAATGACTCTTGCGATGGTATCCTTTAAGCTCTCTGTCAGAGGCAGCTCCTTCGGATCTACGTTCTTGTAAGGAGCCTGCAGAGCAGGATTACGCTCGTCGGTAGGCTCAAGAGCGGGGGGCTGAACGTCGAAAGAACGACGCCATACCTTAACCTGAGCTTCGCCGTATTTTTCAGCAGTTTCGGATTTGTTGAGACCCTGCAGAGCACCGTAATGACGCTCGTTTAATTTCCAGGTTTTGATAACAGGAATCCATTCTTCATTTAACTCCTGCAGAACATGGTTAGCGGTGTGGATTGCACGCTGCAGATAAGAAGTATAGCAAACATCAAAGGAGAAGCCTGCTTCCTTTAACAGAACGCCGCCCTGTGCAGCCTCCTTGTGTCCGGTTTCGGACAGATCTACGTCAGTCCAGCCGGTGAACAGGTTTTTCTGATTCCATACGCTTTCGCCATGGCGGATCATAACTAACTGATAACCCATAGTGATTGTTCCTCCTGATTGTGATTTAAGGCATTTAAGCCTGCTTGATTCCAAACAAGCATACACGATTTGAACGGAAAAATCAAGACTTTAGCTTGCCTTTTTAGACGGGATATGGTAATATCCTAACAGTTTGGTCATGGGGTTTGTCTGATACAGGGCTATAGATTTTGCAGTTTCTGAGATTAAAACTGCAGGGTTTATGGCTCTTTTTTATCGTATAGGAAACTTCGTTTCCATACGATAAAAACGCTCCGCGCGGATGTGCCAAGGCGCATTCTTTTTATTGCTGTAGAGGAAAGGAAAGAGTCAAAATGGATCAGAATTTTATGAAAGAAAAGAAGGTGCTGCCGCTGGTATTGTCAATGTCTTTGCCGATGATGCTGTCGATGCTGATAAATTCGCTTTATAACATTATTGACAGTATGTTTGTGGCACGGGTCGGTGAGAAGGCGCTGACGGCAATTTCCCTTGTCTATCCGCTGCAGACACTGGTCACGAGCATCAGCGTAGGCTTTGGGGTCGGAATCAGTGCAGCAGTCGCATTTTTCCTGGGAATGGGAGAACATAAAAAAGCGGATCAGAGCGCCTCTGAGGGGTTGTTTTTGAGCATTGTGCACGGTGTACTGATGTCGGTGCTTTTGACAGCAATTCTTCCGTCTTTTCTGAGACTTTTTACGACAGACGAAGAAATCTATCAGATGGGTATTACCTATGGAACCTGGGTACTGAGCTTTTCCCTTGTAATCTCCGTCTACATTGCTTATGAAAAAATTTATCAGTCACTGGGGAATATGATCGTTCCAACCCTATGTCTGGCAGCGGGCTGCCTGACGAATATTGTGCTGGATCCGATCCTCATTTTTGGAATTGGCCCCATCCCGCGGATGGAAGTAAAGGGTGCTGCGATCGCTACCGTGATCGGACAGATCGTGCCGCTTGTCATGTATATTGTATGGCATAGGAAAAAAGGACTGGGCGTCTCCATCCATATAAAAGATATGAAGCCGGATCCTGCGATCTGCGGCAGGCTCTATGCGGTTGGAATCCCGTCTTCCCTGACTCTGGGCATGCCGTCCCTCTTGATTACTTTGCTGAACAAAATCGCAGGCGCGTTTTCTTCGGTTTATGTGTTGGTTCTGGGTGTTTATTTCAAGCTGCAGACCTTCCTTTATCTGCCAGCCAGCGGTATTGTGCAGGGCATGCGTCCGATATTGAGCTTTAATTATGGGGCAGGTGAAAAAAAGCGGATGAAGCAGATTCTGTCCGTGTGTACCGGACTGATCTTTGGGATCCTGACGGTCGGTACGGCGTTGTTTTTGCTGCTTCCGGAACCGATCATGGATATGTTTTCCAAGGACAGTGTAACGATCAGGGAAGGGGCAGCTGCACTTCGGATCATCAGCCTCGGCTTTGTGGTTTCCGGAATCAGCGTTGTGACTTCCGGTGCACTGGAGGCCCTTGGGGAGGGAATTTCATCCTTTATCATCTCCCTGCTGCGTTATCTGGTGCTTATTGTGCCGGTTGCTTTTATTGGAAGCAGAATGTTCGGTATTACAGGTGTCTGGGGTGCGTTCCCGGTAGCAGAAGTGCTGACTGCGGCTGCCGCAGCCGGAATTTTTACAGCAAGATACCGGGCGTGCTTGAAAAAACTGTGAAATCTTTTACATACCTGACCTCCTGAAATAAAAGAAACTATACAGGATTACTGTAAAAATCTTAAAAAAACTGTGAAATAGCTAAAAATTTCAATAACTAATCCAAAAATATTCTATTTTTAATAAATCCTCTTGTGATTATAATAGGTTTATCAGCTGAGAACGAAAGAAATTTAGCAAAACAACCAAATGGGAGGAAAAAATGAAAAGAAAAGCATTAGCAACAATGATGGCAGCAGCTATGGTATTATCCATGGTTGGCTGCGGCGGAGCCAAAACAGATTCTACAGCATCTACAACCACAACAGAAAAAACAGAAGCAGCGGCAACAGAAGCAGCGGCAACAGAAGCTGCAGATTCTGCTGCATCAGCAGATGCAACTGTAGAAAATAAAGACAAGCCTCTGTGCTGGTTTAACCGTCAGCCCTCCAGCAGTGCTACCGGCGAGCTGGACAAAGAAGCTCTGAACTTCAACGGCAATACTTACTATGTAGGTTTTGATGCTAATCAGGGTGCTGAACTGCAGGGACAGATGGTTCTGGATTACATCAAAAAGAATGCAGAAACCATTGATAGAAATGGTGATGGCGTGATCGGATATGTTCTGGCAATCGGTGATATCGGACACAACGATTCTATCGCTCGTACCCGTGGTGTTCGTTCTACACTGGGAACCGGCGTAGAAGTAGACGGCGCAGTGGATTCCACACCGGCTGGAACAAACGTAGATGGAAAAGCAAAGGTTGTACAGGATGCAACTCTGGAAGTAGATGGAAAAACATATACGATCCGTGAGCTGGCTTCTCAGGAAATGAAAAACTCAGCAGGTGCAACATGGGATGCTGCAACAGCTGGTAATGCGATCGGAATCTGGACAGCTTCCTTCGGCGATCAGATTGATGTTGTTGTTTCCAATAACGATGGTATGGGAATGTCCATGTTCAACGCATGGGCAAAAGATAACAAGGTTCCTACCTTCGGTTACGATGCAAACAGCGATGCTGTAGCAGCGATCGCTGAAGGCTACGGCGGAACAATTTCTCAGCATGCAGACGTACAGGCTTACCTGACACTGAGAGTTCTGCGTAACGCACTGGACGGCGTAGATATTGATACCGGTATCGGTACAGCAGATGATGCTGGGAAGAAGATTATATTTTGAAAAGTCCCATGAGACGGATTCATAAGATTAAAACGAAAACCGTTGTAAAAAATGTGATCACTGATGAAGGAATTGAAAAATTACGGGATCATTGCCAGAAAACAAGAGATTTAGCAATGATTGATTTGCTGTACTCTACCGGAATTCGTGTCGGAGAACTTGTAAATCTGAATATTGACGATATTGATCTGGAAGGCAGAGAATGTGTGGTATATGGAAAAGGGGATAAGGAAAGAAAAGTTTATTTCGATGCAAAGACGAAGGTTCATCTAAAAAAATATATATCGGAAGGGTTAGATTTTAAGAATACAGAGAAAATAGGTCATTAAAAAATGAAGTGTTTTCTGTGTGTTCTTATTTTTTAGCATTATGAAAGGAGCTGAGAAAATGGCTAAAGATAATAGAATAACAGCACTTTACGAGCGTCTGTCCCGTGATGATGAGATGCAGGGCGAATCCAACTCCATAACAAACCAGAAGAAGTATCTGGAAGATTATGCAGTGCAACATGGCTTTGGTAATATTCAGCATTTCAGTGATGATGGATATTCAGGAACGAACCTCAACAGACCGGCATTCAATTCTTTGCTGACAGAGATTGAAGCCGGCAGAGTGGGAACAGTGATCGTCAAAGATATGTCCCGATTTGGCAGAAACTATCTGCAAGTAGGTTTCTATACGGAAATGATGTTCCCTAAGAAAAATGTCCGTTTTATTGCAGTAAATAACGGAGTTGACAGTGCCAATCCGGCAGATAATGATTTTACACCATTTCTGAATATCATGAATGAGTGGTATGCAAAAGATACCAGTAAGAAAATCAAGGCAGTGTTCAAGGCAAAAATGCGAGACGGAAAACGTGTCAGCGGTGCAGTGCCTTATGGATATTACAGAAAGCCTGAGGATAAGCAGACATTATATGTTGATGAAGCTTCTGCTTCGGTTGTCAGACGCATTTTTCAGCTTGCTTGTGATGGAATGGGTGCAACCGCAATAGCAGATACCTTGTCAGAGGATAAAATCCTTATTCCTTCGGCTTATGCGAGACAGAACCATCCTGAGGATTGCCAGTGTACGAATTACCATGACCCTTATACATGGAATGCTACAACAGTGGGCTATATTTTGAACAGACGTGAGTATTTGGGGCATACCGTTCTTGGGAAGACAACGAGGGATAATTTTAAGACAAAACGGAAAAGAATTGCAAATGAGGACGAACTGCTTGTCTTTTACAATACACATGAAGCTATCATTGATCAGGAAAAATATGATAAAGCGCAGAGAATGAGAAAAAGGGTATCTCCAAGGCGAAACAGTGAAAAGCCTGCGCACAGGCTGTCAGGACTTCTTTATTGTGCGGATTGTGGAAGCAGACTGGCATATATCAATTCAAAGCCAAAAGATGGGAAAATATATGACAGCAATCAGGCATTCCGGTGTAGCCGGTACCACAATAAATATCATTCATGTACTGGTCACTATATCAAGGCAAGCACAATAGAAATGCTGATTTATCAGGCAACTAAGAGAGTGTCACAGTATGTCCTTAAAGATGAAAAAGAGTTTGTAGAACAGTTGAAAGCACAGTATGAATTGCAGTGTGAAAAGGATAATACAGATGATAAAAAAGAGTTGTTAGAAGCAAAACGTCGTATGATGGATTTGGATGATCTGATAAAAGGTCTGTATGAGAATTTCACACTGGGGCGATTGCCGGAGAGACAGTTTAACCGCCTTATGACAGAATATGACACCGAACAAAGCAGCCTAGAGCAGAGAATTTCAGAACTTGAAACTGCTACAGAACGTATATCCACTAAGGCAGTGCAGATTGATAAATTTGTGCGACTGGTTAAGAAATACCGAGATTTTGAGGAACTGACAACACCTATGCTTAATGATTTCATTGAAAAGGTTGTAATTCATGAAGCAGAGGGTGGCAGAACAAAAGACCGTACTCAGCAAGTGGATATTTATTTCAATTTCATTGGAAATTTTGTTCTTCCACTCAGTGAGGATGAATATAAAGCAATCCTTGAAAAAGGCAGACAGAACAACCGTAAGAGATCTGAAAAAATGCGAGAATTGAGAATGTCTGACCCTGAATATCGGGCGAAGATGGAAGAGAAAGAACGCTTGGCATTGGAAAGGGAAAAGAAACGTCAGGAGCGTGCTACAAAGAAGAAAAAGATTGCTTTGGCAGAATTAAAGGAGCAGGCAGAAAAAGGCAATCAGGAAGCCGTCAGAGAGCTTGAGGAGCGTAGAGCTATTGCAAGAGAACGTTCAAGGAAATCAGCAAAAAAGCGTAAGCAGAGAGCAGAAAATGACCCTGAATATGCGAAATATTTGGAAGAGAGAAATGCAGAATACAACAGACGGCATACCGCAAGAAGAAAGGAGCAGATGGAAGCCTTGAGAGCCAGAGCGGAAGCCGGAGATCAGGAAGCACAGAGTCAGCTTGCAGAGCGTAAACAGTATCAGGTTAGAGCCACAGTGAAGAGCTACAGAAAAATGCGTGAAGATGCATTGAATGGAGACCCTATTGCAAAAGTAAGATATGAAAAAACACTGGCTATGAGACGTGAAGCGTATCATGCAAAGAAAAGTAAACAGACAGCCTGACAATATGCATATGATCACGATACATTAGTTGCAGAATTGATGAGAATAAGCGGGAGCGATGCAATTATTGTATTAGCCAAAGAGATATGGTATTGTATAGACAGTTTAACAAATCGGGATTTGTCGGGAAGTTGCAAAGAGCGTAAAATCGGAATATTGCTGCTATCAATATTTGAAAAATTGTGCTGATTTAACAGAAGTTTTTATAGGAGACACGAATGTGATAACAGAAATAATTTTTTCGGATTATTATAGAACATTTTTATTGTGTATATTATCTATTGGGGTTGTTTTTTTTATGCGAAATGCAAGTATAAGAAAAAAAGTACTTGCATTAGCAGGATACGAATTTATTGTATTTTTACTTTTTCTTTGGATATTTATTGTATGCATAATTTTTACTGAATTTGATTATGAATCAATAATAGCTATTGTGCAATGGGAATTAAAGTGGATACTTTATTTTACAATAAGTATAATATTGCAGTTTGCAATGTACTATTTTTTCTGGAAAAAAAGTAAAATATTAAAGATAGTGACTTTACTATTTAGTCTTATTATTGTTATTGTCCCATTGCATGTATTTGATTTTACTTGAAATAACAAAATAAAAAAATGAAATCCGACAAATGCAAACTATAAAACAAATAGAGCAAACATAATCAGTTTATTTATATGCGTAATATTGTACAGACTTATGTGTATTGTATGAAAGAACGATAAAATTTGAATTTGTAGAATTAGTAAATCTCGATTTTGGGAAATACAAGAATGTGTCTCATTATGGTTTTAATGCGGTTTGTAAGGAGAAACAATATGATTGGGTTTGTTATATGGTCACTTTTTGGAGTGTTTATAATTGGATTAGGAATAAAAGATATGTTTTCTAAGAATCCCGTTGGATTCTGGGCTAATACCGAAACAATAAAAGTAAAAGATGTTAAAGGTTA
>OGYU01001862.1_pt1 | contig 14368 bp, 17 predicted proteins | sample 1576581 | NCBI WGS metagenome assembly OGYU01 (sample SAMEA3541547, study PRJEB24748) | human gut metagenome | biome: human gut; feature: human-associated habitat; material: faeces | place: China | collected 2012 | reverse complement strand
GGATTGGAAACAATTTCATAATCCGAAAGATCTTGCAATATCAATTTCGCTGGAAGCAGCAGAACTTCTTGAAGTATTTCAATGGAGCGGTACAGATGTGTCGAATGAAGGAAAACAGGATAAAATCAAGGAAGAATTAGCAGATGTAGTGAATTATTGTGTATTGATGGCAGATGCTTGTGAACTTGATCTAGATGAAATTGTACAAGAGAAGATTAAGATCAATGAGCGGAAATATCCTGTTGAGAAGGCTAAAGGAAGAAGTGATAAATATGATAAACTTTAAACTTAGAAATGAAGATCCGTATGAATATTGGTTAGATACATTACCATTTTACAAAAACATTCATGAAGAAGAGGTGGTAGTAGGCGGTATATAACAACCGATTCAAGGAATAGCAGAAATTTATAAAATTCATGGATCAGTAAATTTTCCAGACTCTATTGTTATTAATCAAGCTGACTATCAATTGTTTCGAGATAAAGGAAAATATCTTGCTGCAAAATTAATGACAATTTTTATGGAATATCCTATTATTTTTATGGGATATTCCATTTCAGATCCAAATATTCAAGGAATTCTTGGAGATATAGTAGAATGTTTACCTCCTGAGAAAGTAGAAGCTTTGAAAAAAAGATTTGTATTTGTTGATTATCAATCAGATTATAAGGATTGTGAAGTGTCAACCCATTCATTAGTTATAAAGGGAAAAGTAATAGAAATGACTAAAGTTGTACTTTCGGATTTTGGAATATTATATGATGTATTATCAATAAAAAAAGCGGCTTTTCCAGTAAAACTATTGCGAAGATTTAAAGATGAGTTATACACATTTGCATTAACACAACAGCCGGGACCAACTATGCAGGTTGCAGCGCTTGATGATGGACGTATTGATGAAAATATGTTGGCATTAAGTATTGGATTAGCTTCAACGGGTGTATATGGATTAGCAAGAGCGGTTAATTCAGAACAGTGGTATCGCAATATTATTTTACATGATTCTGTGTACTCAAGTGATATGTTGTTAGAATATGTTTATCCAGAATTAGCAAAGCAAAATTCATGGAAATTGCCAGTATGGTATTATATTAAGAATTCCGATTTTAGGAGTGAATTAGCAGAAAATAAAGCACCACATTCATATGATGAAATTGTTTCAGAAGCATCTATAAAACGAAATAAAACAGCAATTGCGGGAAGAACGGCAATGGAGATATGGACAGATGAAAAAGATAATATGTTCAAAGCAATTCGTTTACTTGGATTTTTGCCAGAAGATAAGATTGATGTTGATCAATATGAACAAATTTTAGAAATGATATTTGAGGAGAATGCCAATATTCTTAGTTCTTTAGAAGCACCAAATCGAAGTAATTTAAATAGAATGATTCGAATATTTGATTATTTCCGTTATGGACCAAATAAAAAGACCCCGTGATTCAAGCATCTGCAGGCAGACACCATCACGGAGACTCACACGACGGATACAGGCTAAGCGGCAACTGTAAACAGATACCAACATAAATGCACTATAAACCTGCATACATTATAGCATGGAAAGTAACTTTGTCAACAGTATGTATACAAAAATAAAAGAATAAAGACAAAAATTCTTTAGATGCTGCATTGAATGATGATCTAAATGTCGTAGTTGAATTTGAAAGATATTATATACCTACAAATCAAATGCCAGGCGTTGTAGAATATCGTAAGTTCCTAAACTCCCTGGGACTTTATGAAATCATATAGAAGAACCAGAATGGATAGAACTAGGAGATGGACGATAAAGTTAATTTCTTACTGTACAAAGTGGAACAACAAAAAAGGAACTTACAGGAGATAGAATGGATGGAAAGAGAACAAAGAAGAGAAAAAGAAAAATATTATATGAAATTATATCATTCTCAAGATACAAAGGCTAAAGACCAAGCAAAAAATTATTTTATTCAACAACATACAAATTATGTGAAAAAGCATATAAAAGATTGGAATAAATATGCGAGAGACGATTATTATGATTTATATAATAGCGCGATAGTTGGAATTTTAGAAGCTCTTAAAAAATTTGATCCAGAAAAAAGTTTATTTATTACGTGGAGTAACCGTTATATTCACCATCAACTTTACAATTATATGTGTGAAATGAAATTCCAATGCAGCGAACATTATGCAAGATTACAACACACAGTAAAGAAAGCTATACAATTTTTAAAAGAAAAAGGAATTGAATGTACTGTTTATAATATTTGTAAATATACAGGGTTGAGTTCGAAAATTGTAAAAAGAGAATTAAGAATAATGGAATTAAAAATAGTATCTTTAGAAGAATTGGAAGAATATATATAATGAAAAATACAAATGGGAAGCTGTGCAATGCTTTCAAATTTCATGGCATTATATGATGAGATATGTGCAGAATTACAGCAGGACGATGGGCTTAGAAATCTGCTTAATTCTCAGATTACGTCGACTTGTTATGCGGATCCCGAGTTACGGACACTTACAATAGATGTTGGATTTTTCATTTTTCGTTATTGGAACAAGAAAGATTCAACAAATGTTCCTCTTTATGCTCAGTTTCAAGAAGATGATGGACAGCAATATTGGTTCTTGAATGCAAATCCAAAAATATGGAGTATGTCCAGTAGACCAGTAGGAGAAGTTCAGAATTATACTTTGTTTAATGATAATGGGAATAAGCGTAGAATCTTCCAAAACTTCCTTGATGCAAAGGTGGGAGATATGGTGATCGGATATGAGTCTACTTCGGTGAAACAAATTGTAGCTATATTTCGTGTAAATGCAGAGCAGGATGGAGAGAGAATATATTTTGAAAAGTTAGAAGGACTCTCATCACCAATTGATTTTGCAACTTAAGCATTCCTGAGTTTGGACCTTGTGAAATCTGAATACAAAGATTAAGTCAAAAAGTTGCAAAATGGAGCGAAACAAAGAAAGCAGAATGTTTTTTCAAAGAACGAGGAATTAAGAAACCCGTTGTTCGAAATGGAAAGCAATTAACACTAGGATATCAACCAGATGTTTGGAAAAAGTAGAATTGATTATTTAAAAAATTGAGGAAAGTACAAATGGAAATAGGAGTAACGCAAACAATTCAAAAACGTTTAAAAAATCAAGACATACATCAGCCATATGATCAAACAACCGAACTGGCATTTTGTTGGGATACACATTTAGTCAAATTAGGAAGAAGAAATGTCTTGCTAGTTGCAAATGTCAGCAATCGTTTTATGATTGCTATGATGGACATTGAACCAAGAAACTGGAAGTATTATACGTTGTATATAGAGGAAGTCATTTCTAATGCAATGAAGCAAATTGGATATCAGGAAAAGGAAATAAACAAATACTTCGAGTTAGCAGGAAACAGTCAAATTACAAAATCACATGGTCGAAAAACACTCGGTGCAATTAACTATATAACACAGATTATGAATTGCTATGAATGGGATATAGAAAGATATCAGAAATATTCATATGAATTAAATGATTGCGTGAATAATAATCTATGTATCCCCGAGGGATTTCACGAATATGGAATGCCAATTGAGATGTTTCATATGGATATGGAGCGGTTGGGCATCAAAAAGGCAAATAGATTTCATAATGTAATAAGTTTTGAAAATAGAAAACGTACTGATCAGGAAAATAAAGAAGAGAACGTGGAAATAAAATCACTAAAAGAATCTAAAAAAGTATTAATCCTATCAGCAAGTCCAAGAAAAAAAGGTAACTCTCAGATTCTATGTGATAAATTTGCAGAAGGAGCCAAAAGTGCAGGTCATCAAGTCAAGATGATTCGCCTGTCAGATAAAAAAATTAATTTCTGCAAAGCTTGTGACGCATGTATGAAAAATGAAGGTTTATGTATTCAACGAGATGATATGGGAGATATTTTAAAAGCATATCAACAGGCAGATATATTAGTTTTGGCAACCCCTGTTTATTTTTATGGAATTTCAGCTCAGATGAAAACATTCATTGATCGTACATATCCAATCTGGCAGAACTTAGGACATAAAAATGTGTATTATATTATTTCAGCAGGATTGGGAGAAGACATTATAAATAGATCTTTAGGTGATCTTGATGGATTTGTAGAGCATTTGGATGATTCAAAAGTAAAAGGAAGAATATATGCGACAAATGTTATGGATGCAGGGCTTGTGAAAGAACAAGAAGATTTATTAGAACGTGCTTATGAAATGGGTAAATCAATATTTAATGTATCAGCTAATTTATGAAAACCTAGAGATTTATAAAAAATTTAGGGTGTTATATTGTGTAAGAAAAGATTAAATGATAATAAGCTGATTCAGAGAGTTTTGAGCTTTGAGAAAGAAGGAATTTTCGAAATGGATGATGAGAATACATATATTGATTTCATGGATTATTTGGACGATGAGTCTGTAGCTTGGATGGATGAAAATTATGATGCTACACCACAAACAATTATGTTGGAATCAATAAGAGATGATATTTTTTGTCAGACTAATCAGACTAATTAGAAGAGAAAGTGGATATTGAAACAAGACCTTATAGTCATAACAGGCCATAAGATCTTGTCACAGGAGAAAATAGATGACGACTTAATCATCATCACGAGATAAAAACGGTGGTCGGAAGGGGTACAATTCTTCGTAAGATTCAAGCTCGGCTTCTGTTCTTGGAACAACCTGGATCAATCCAGTACAATCCGTGGTAGAACAAATATTGCACATTTCGAAGATATTTTCATCAATTTCTTCGTTTGTAAGTTCTCGTTTCTTCTTCCTATTATTCATGCATTGAAACCTCCTCGTTTCTTAGTATGTGATGATTTAAGAAAAATATTTTGTAAAATAAATCCAATAAAAGCAAAAAAGGAGATAGAAACAATGTATTATGTACCAGATGGAACAGATTCCTTCATCACTGGGGCAACCCATCCAGTACTGCAACAAGTTCAAATGGCTGGTCATATTGGTATTATGATGACGGCTCTTATATAATTTTTCGACATGGAAAAGTGAACGGATGGTACGATGTAAATTAAAAATAGTGTCTTTTGAAGAATTGGAATCCTAGACAGATAACATAAAATCATGAAGAGGTAATAGATATGGAAAAAGATCCATTTAAAGAATATTTAAAAGAATCTGAACCAGATAAAGCTTATAAAGGTTATGCATGGAGTACAGCAATTGGACTTCAGGCAGTAGACGGACTCAAGCCATCTAAATATTTGATTGATACTGCTATTGAAAATATTGAAGGCAAAATTACAATGAAGGAAGCACAGAAGCTTATTGACAGTTACTATGAAGAAAAGCCAGAGCATTTATCTGATGATGAGCGTACAGAAGAAGCAGATAAAGTATCTTCTCGTATTGCAGAAATTCTTTCCGAAACAGCATTTTCATTTTCTCCAAATGAATATATTGCTATTCACCGCAAACTTTTTCTAGGTATTTATAAGCATGCGGGAACGATTAGAGATTACAATATTACAAAGAAATAATGGGTGCTTGATGGAGCAACCGTTATGTATGGAACTGCTTCAGAACTTAGAGCAACATTAGAATATGATTTTTCACAGGAGAAGGATTTTTGCTATAAAGGACTTTCAATGAATGAAATTATTCATCATCTTGCTGTCTTTATTTCTAGACTTTGGCAAATCCATATTTTTGGAGAAGGTAATACGAAAACAACAGCAGTATTCTTCATCAAATATTTGAGAACACTTGGATTTTCTGCGACAAATGATATTTTTGCAGAAAATGCGTGGTACTTTAGAAATGCACTTGTTCGTGCAAACTATACAAATTTACAAAAAGGTATTCATGAAACAACAGAATATCTTGAAGTATTTCTCAGAAATCTACTTTTGAATGAGAAAAATGAACTTCATAATCGAAATATGCATATAAGTGGACTTTTAAATGAAGAGAAAGTGGACATTGAAAATTTACTTACAGAAAAGGGCAGCAATTTTTCTGTAAAAAGTATCATCCATATCCATAAACTCTTTGATGAGTTCGGTTTTGATAAAATATTCGGTAGAAGTGCAGTTATGGAATTACTTGAATTGAAAAGTTCAGGTGCTTCTAAACTTCTTTCTAATTTGGTAAAGTCTGATATTATTAAACCAGTATCTGGGCATGGAAAAGGAAAATATAAATTCAGAAAATTGTAAGAAACATGAAATCTTGTTTGCAGGAGCGGGACTTTTTGGAATCGTATTATATTTCATGTTAGAAAATACAGCACTGACCATGACATACGCATCAAATGTCGGAATTATCGTGGCATGTGCACCCTTTTTCGTAGCAGTTGTTGTGGGATTTTTCTTCAAAAGTGAACAGACAGAATGGAAGTTTTATATAGGATTTATTGTGGCGATTACCGGGATAATTGCGATCAGCCTGAATGGTCAAAAGAATTTTGCGCTAAATCCATTAGGAGATGGATTAGCATTTCTGGCAATGATTTCCTGGGGATTTTATTCTGCATTGATACGAAAGATAGGAGAATTAGAATATCCAACCATAGCGGTAACAAGAAGAATTTACTTTTATGGAATCTTGCGACAAAATGGATTGGCGCAATCAAGACTAGTATCTATATTTACGTATCCCCTGTTATAACAGTAATACTTTCAGTGTTGATCTTACATGAAAAAATAACAGTGATTTCTATCATTGGAACTGTATTAATCCTTATTGGGCTTGTGATCTCACAAAAAAACTAGGACAACAGACCAGATTACATTTCCTAAGGAGAAAATGAAGTTAACGCTATCAGAGTAAAATAATTGATTTATTATATGATTACTTAAGCTCCCTGGGACCTTACGAATATTTTATGTAATATAAAGTGTATCGGGAGCCTTTCCGATTTTTGTAATGAGAGGAGGATTTGCTATATGAAATTTCCATGTGATAATTGTGTATTGTGCTGTAAACATATTGATTTAATAAAAGAATTAGAAAAATTTGATTTGGGAAATGGAACTTGCAAGTATTTATCGGAAGACAATACATGTTCTATATATGATCAACGACCAGCTGCATGTAATATTAAAAAAATGTACGAAGCAATATATGAAAAGAAAATAGACAAAAATGAATATATTGAGATGAAAAGTGGAGAGTGCAAACAAATTAAACAAGGTCTAGAGGCTTATGAGACATATATAGATCGGATATCATTTCCGACAAAGCCCATAAAGTTAACGAATGAGGAAGTAGAACAATTAAAAAAAGATGGTCGTATATAAATATGCAAATTTAAGATTTTATAGGATATGTGGATAACTTAAGTTTCTTAAGGCTCTACGAAAGCTGACAACAAAATAAATTAATATATTATCAAAATAAAATATCTATCCCACAATGTAAAAACTTCCATAAATATGTTAAAATAAACATAACAAAAAAACGCAGTAATTCAAAGAAAAAGTCAAATGAAAAAAGTAACGGGAGTATACACTATGGAAGATGCCAAAATACAACTGACTTGCAACTTTCAATATTGCAAGATCAAGATCCATCGAACTATTATAGTTTTAGAGAGGATAATAACGCCAATACCAGAAGATCAGCAAACGATATCTGCCAGCAGGAATTAAAAAATGCAGTATGTATGACACTTCTCGAAAAATGTGTTTGAGGTAAGAAGTATTCCAGAAAGGATAAGATTATGAAAAAATTCAAAAAGAACCTAAAAAAATTATTTGCAATATCAGTATGTACTACATTATTAACATCCTTAATATTTGTAAATACAAATGCAGCAGAAAATAATAAATCTTCGAAGATTGCAAAATCTGAAACAATAAAATCTACAACTCATTTGCAAAATCGATCTATAAAATATAGAAAAGGTAAAAGGTTATCAATTTCAGGAGAATCTTCAAATTCTGACATTGCTACTTATAGTACAGAAGCTAATGGAACGTGTGGCGATAATGTTACATGGGAATTAAAAGATGGTATTTTAACGATTTCTGGAAATGGAGCAATGGATGATTTTGTAATAGTTGAAGATGGCAACACCGGACAAATCATAGAATCAGAATCTCATCCTTGTCCATGGGAGAATGATAAAGGTAAAATCAAAGAAGTTTATATTAAAGATGGAGTAACTAAAGTAGGTGCAAGAGCATTTTCAGATTGCTATTCATTAACAAAAGTAGTTATCGGAAATTCCGTAAAATCAATTGGCGAATATGCATTTACAAATGATGACAGTTTAACTGATCTAACTCTTGGAAATTCCGTAGAAACAATAGAAATGGATGCGTTATACGGAATTAGTATTAAAACATTAGTACTTCCTGCAAGTATTAAAAATCTGACAAATTATAGTCTTTTAGCACTTTGGGATTTAGAGAATATTGAAATTTCTGGAAGTAATTTATATCAATCAAAAGATGGTATCCTTTATGCCGATGGTGGAAAGACGTTATTTTTATGTCCGGCAAAGAGGAAAGGAGAATATACGATTCCATCTAATGTAACCAAAATTGCAGAAGATGCATTTGCGTATTCAAATTTAACAAAAATTGTAGTTCCTGATACAGTAACAGAATTAGGAGACGGAGCTTTTGAATATAACGAAAGTTTGGAGACACTGATTTTCGGAAAGGGAGCAACATCAATTCCGTATTGCTGTTGTTATTATGATCGAGGGTTAAAGAATGTTACAATTCCTGAAGGAATTACGACCATCGAAGATGCAGCATTTTGGTGGTGTACTTCCTTAGAATCTGTTACATTACCAACAAGTATAACAAAGATTACTCGCCCATTTGAAAAAGATACAAAAGTAATTACACAAAATAAAAATCTGATACGTTTAGAAGATGGATCTTTTACAATTGGATTTTATGTAAATGTGGCAGCAAAAGAAATGTATAAAAATGCTTTTAAAGTATTAGAACTTGTAAATAAAGAAAGAAGAAAAGAAGGCCTATCTGATCTTGTCATGGATCAAAGTCTACTTGAAACAGCAATGCTGAGAGGATTTGAAAATGTTATTTATTGGTCACATACAAGGCCGGATGGTGAAGAATGTTTTAGTGCGAATAGCAGAATGATGGGTGAAAATATTGCAACCGGTCAGACTTCACCAGAACAAGTTATGAATGCTTGGATGAATTCTTCTGGACATCGGGCAAATATCCTTGGCTCAACTTATAAAAGTATTGGTATTGGTTGTGTTTATATTCAGGGAACTTATTATTGGGTACAGTGTTTCGGAACAGATGTAGACACGTCTGTTTCATCAAGTGCTTATACGGATAAAGATAATACAAGAAGTGTTTTAGTTAAAAAAGATAAAGAATATTATAATGTGGAGATTGAGCTTTCATCTAATAATTTGAATGTTGGAGAAACTGCTGACATTTCTGTTATATGGAATAGAAGCTGTATAAAAGATTCTGGATTGATCATTCAATCATCCAATCCTTCAGTTTGTGAAGTGAATGGAGAAAGACTGATTGCAAAAAATCCAGGAACAGCAGATATTATCATGTATTATAATGGCTACCCTGAAGCAGCGATAACAAAGCATGTCACAGTAAGGGCAAAAATAAATGATACAAACAGTCTTAAAACAACACAAAAAACTAAAACATCTAAAACTAATAAGACAACGCAGAAGAAGATAGCAAAGGCATCTATTAAAAAGCTGAAAAATAAAAAAAGCAAAAAAGTGATAGTTCAGATAAATAAAATAAAAAATGTAAATGGTTATCAGATTGTGTATGCAAACAATAAAAACTTTAAAAAGGCATCTACAGTTATGACAACAAAAACAAATTGCACAATTAAAAAGTTAAAGAAAAAGAAAACATATTATATAAAAGTAAGAGCATATAAAAAGACTGCTTCTGGAAAGAAAACTTTTGGAGCTTATAGTAAAGTGGTGAAAATTAAAATATCCAAATAAATCCAATAAAAATGACTGATATTATTAAAGAGAATATTTTGGTGTATGGATTGAAATGGAGGATTTTAAGTATGATAAAATTTAAACTTAAAAAAGAGCACATTGAATTTCTTAAAAAGACATATCCTGATAATAAGCTGATTCAGAGAGTTTTGAGCTTTGAGAAAGAAGGAATTTTCGAAATGGATGATGAGAATACATATATTGATTTCATGGATTATTTGGACGATGAGTCTGTAGCTTGGATGGATGAAAATTATGATGCTACACCACAAACAATTATGTTAGAATCAATAAGAGATGATATTTTTTGTCAGACTAATTAGAAGAGAAAAGGCTGTCCATCCTAGACAGAATGGAAGCCTTTTCCGATAATCTCACTTGTATTAGAAACTAAAAGAAAAGCTTTTGGATCATGTTCTTTGATAAAGTTTCGAAGTTTCACTGCCTGTGAAGGACTAAGAACCGTCAGGATAATATATTTATCATCCCCTGTAAAGGCTCCGGTCGCATTTACAATGGTTGCTCCGCGCTGTAGATCATTTTGGATAAAATCACAAATACATGTTGCATTAGAAGTTACAACATGAAAGTATTTAGAACGGTTAAAACTTTCAATAAAGTTGTCGATCAACGCAGAACGCATGATCAGACCAAACAAAGAATAAAGTCCTGTTTTGACGTTAAACACTAGGAATCCTGCGAGAGTAAAGATAAGATCAGAGATCATTAAGCCCTTTCCGATATCTACACTCGTATATTTTTTAAGAATCATAGCGATAACGTCTGTACCACCACTAGAAGCTCCAATATTAAATAAGATTGCTGAACCAAGCGCTGGCAATAAGATTGCAAAGATCAACTCTAATAATGGCTCATTGGTAAGTGGATGACTCATAGGATAAATTCGCTCTAAAAGAGATAAACTTACAGATAAAAAAATCGTGCTGTAAGCTGTTTTTTCAGCAAAGCTTTTACCTAAGACGATCCATCCAATGATCAGCAATAAAATATTCACAACAAAAGAAAAATCACTGGCAGAAATAGGAAGGAATTTTGCAACTAAAACGGCAATACCTGTGATACCACCAAATGTGAAATTGTTTGTAAATTTAAAGAAGTAAATTCCGACAGCCATAATGAGTGTGCTGATTGTAAGTAAGGAAAAATTTTTAAGTTTTGATTTCATAATACTACCTTCTTTGATGATTGTTTCATTTATAATGATTTCATAATTCAATCATTTATTTTAGCATGAATATTCTATTTTTCAAGAAATTCGGTGGAAATAGTGAGAAAGAACGTATTATAATTTTTGTTATGGAATCTTGCGACAAAATGGATTGCTGCAATCAAGACAAGTATCTATATTTACGTATCCCCTGTTATAACTGTAATACTTTCCGTGTTGATCTTACATGAAAAAATAACAGTGATTTCTATCATTGGAACTGTATTAATCCTTATTGGGCTTGTAATCTCACAAAAAAGTTAAGACAACAGACCAGATTAGATGTATAATATGTGATAATAAAGCAAAAAAGGAGATAGGAACAATGTATTATGTACCAGATGGAACAAAAAAATGCGGATATTATGAATGTAAAAAATGCGGGAATAGATTCCTCTCATTACAGATGATGGAGAAGATTCCATGTCCAGACTGTGAGGCAGAGATCGACTACGAGATTGGACCAGATGAAAATATGGAAGATATTTTAGATACTGCGCAGTTACTTCAGAAAATCGAGGGTGAAGAAGAAGTCGAAAAAATGGATACTTTACTAAGCCTTGCTATCACTGGTGGAGATTGCAATTGGATTTAAAAATGTATTTTCTAAAAGACTCAGGGACCATGGACTTCTGAGTCTTTTAGATTGTTGCAATAATTGAAACAGGAAGGCAGGAATATCAATTTATGAACGATACACAAGACAACAAATGGGACAAACTATTGCACATCAAAACCATGGGCAGAGACGACTCTCAATCCGATCAATACCGCTATCCATACGAACCAACTCCATATTCTGTACTGCAACGATTAGCAAATATAGGACTTATAAGGAAGAACAATATGCTCTTAGATTATGGCTGTGGTAAAGGAAGGGTAGACTTTTTCTTATCCTACCAGACAAGATGCCGTTGCCTCGGAGTTGAATATGACGAACGCATTTATGAGAAAGTAATGGAAAATAAGAAAGAAGCCGTATCGAAAGAGAGGGTATCATTTTCATTAGCGAATGCAGAAGAATTTCAACTCCCAGAACAGATAGACCGCATCTATTTTTTTAATCCATTTTCCGTAGAGATCTTAAGAAAAGTGATGGCAAGGATCATGGAATCATACTATGAACATCCAAGACAGATTTTATGTTTCTTCTATTATCCATCCGATGAATATCTCACATATCTGATGACGGTGGATGAGATGATGTTTACCGATGAAATTGATTGTTCCGATTTGTTTGGTGGAAATAGTGAGAGAGAACGCATTATGATTTTTGAGATTGGGCAGTAGACATACTCAGGCCATCTAAATATTTGATACCAATATTAGAAAATTTATATATTTCTACAGAAGAATTTTTAAAGGAAATAAAGGAGTTAAAATAAAATGATAAAAGATATAATGAAAGATCCATTGTTTCTAGCACAGAAATCAACAGATGCAACAAAAGCAGATCAGCAGGTAGTAGTTGATCTGTTAGACACACTAAGAGCTAATTTTGATCATTGTGTTGGAATGGCAGCAAATATGATCGGCGTTAAAAAGAACATTATCATAGTAGCAGTTGGACCATTTCAGTTTGCAATGATCAATCCAAAGATCACAAAGAAATCAGGCGTATTTGAGACAGAAGAAGGATGTTTATCTTTGGATGGAGTGAGACCTTGTAAGAGATATAAGGAGATAGAAGTAGATTATCTGGACCAGGATTTTAAAAAACAGCATGGAAAATATTCTGGATGGACAGCACAGATCATACAGCATGAAATTGATCATTGCAAGGGGATTGTGATATGATTGAATTACAAACAATGAATGAAATACCAATTTATACGATCATAAAAATAGAAGCAGAAGAAGCAGAAATTCCAATGTTAACTTTTTATGTAAAAGAAGATTCTATGGATGAACCAGAAGAGATTTCGATGGAAGAATTAACAGCTTATGACAGGAATCTAGGAATTGGAGATCAGGTAATAATCGGCCCAGATGAAACTTTGTTTCCGCTAGATATGGCAGAGAATCTTGGAATGTTTGACGAAATCGATCCGTTAAGCCAGATATCAGAAACAGATCCCAGACAATGGCAGATGGAATGGATGGATAATTATATGGACGCGTTAGAAGAACTGGAGGATTCTACAACTAGGGAATAAGCCAAAATTCACGAAAATAAATCCATTAAGAGCAGAAAAATTTATGGAGATGAATGTATTTATGCAGAAATTACAGATAAAACAGAAAGCATGTTATATAGAGCAAAATGGTTCCGGCGGTCCGATCATTTTATGGGGAATGTATCCTCATCGTGGAAATGAAATAGCACATATGTGGGATTGTCTGATGGAGACAGTCAATGATCAGGATTTTCTTTTCTGTGCATTTCAGGTAAAAGATTGGAATGGTGATTTTTCTCCATGGAAGTCACCTGCTGCCTTTGGGGATGAAGAGTTTAAAGGAAATGGCCCAAAGACTTTACAATGGTTAATGAATGATTTGATTCCGAAATTAAAAGCAGATTACGGGGTAGACAGAGAAATTTATCTGATCGGATATTCCCTTGCAGGATTGTTTGCTTTATGGACAGCATATGAAACGGATATCTTCTCGGCAATTGCAAGCTGCTCCGGTTCTTTATGGTTCGAACAATGGGATGAATATGTGTTGCATCATCAAATAAAGCATGAAAGCAATATCTACTTAAGCCTTGGAGGAAAAGAAGAAAAAACAAAGAATCCGGTCATGGCAAGAGTTGGAGATCGAACTAGAACACAGGAACGAATTTTGCGCAATGATCCTAAGGTAAAGCAAACAACATTAGAATTTAACAGCGGCGGGCATTTTGCTGATGCCCAAAAGAGATTAGCGAAAGCTGTCAAATGGTTATTAGGATGTACTTAAGCGAGGATTCCAATGAACAACAAAACCATAAACTATTATAACAAATACACTAAATTATTCATACAAACAACAAGATCCGTAGATTTTACAAACATACAAAATAAATTTTTATCTTATCTTCCATCGGGCGCATCCATCTTAGATTTCGGGTGCGGTTCCGGACGCGATACAAAATATTTTATAAAGCGAAACTATAACGTAACGGCGATTGACGGATCCGAAGAGATTTGTAAGGAAGCCTCAAAATATACAGGAATCAAAGTAAAACAAAT
>OGYU01001856.1_pt1 | contig 14401 bp, 9 predicted proteins | sample 1576581 | NCBI WGS metagenome assembly OGYU01 (sample SAMEA3541547, study PRJEB24748) | human gut metagenome | biome: human gut; feature: human-associated habitat; material: faeces | place: China | collected 2012 | reverse complement strand
GTATGAATTTGTCTGGTTCTTGGTTATGTTTGATTTTTGCAGGTTAAATAAGCTGATTTTACATACCAGGTTTTTGAAAATATATTACCAGATATTAAAGAAAAGGCTCAGATTTGTATAAGAACACTGTTTCAATTATCTGTACAAAACCCGCATAAATACTGGGCTTGCAAAGGTAAAGTGATTTGCTTTGAAGTCTTGAAAAGTGAAGAAAAGACTCAAATTTGTATAGGTGCATAGTAAAGATATGGAGTGATCCAGATGGTGTTGCAACTGTATTAATCTTCATAGAAAAGACTACAAAATGGTATACCTGCAACTGTCAGCTTAAATTGAGTGAAAAACCGCATGATTTCTGGCATTATTGATATTTAAATTAAAATTCAGGTGTGTCATAAACCGAAGAAAAGACTACAAAAATGTAAAAAAATGTCCTGTTCAGTTATTAGTAAAGATGCAGCAGTGTAAGATTGAACTTTTTCTGATTCTTCAACAGAGAAAATATGAGCAGTAAAGAAGAGAAAAAGCTCAGATTTGTATAAATACTGCAGCTTAATAGAATATAGCTGAAACAGCATAAATACTGGCAATTCAGCTATATGGGTATTAAATCAGAGATGCTAAAACATTAAGAAAAGACTCAAAAATGTATATGCTGAAACTGGTGTTGTCAGGAATTATTATATTTGTTTTTGGGTTTAAAATTCAGAGAGAAAAGACTACAAAATGGTATAACAGATTGTGAATATGGAGCAGATTGCGGAAAACCGCATGAATACTGATGAAATTGACATTTCACCATGCTAAATTGTATGTCGAAAAAGCAGAGAAAAGACTACAAAAAAGTATAATAATGTCTGCTGCTATAAGTCATACAATGCAGGATGTATGAAAATCCAGAGTTTAAGGGAAAAACTGCATATTCTTCATGCGCTAAAATTCGGGAAAAGACTACAAAATGGTATAAAATGCCGAAATAGCTGAGATTAAACGCTACACCGCATAAACACTGGGATTTCTGTTATTTTGATGGAATTTTAGGCCTGTCAAAATAACAAGAAAAGACTACAAAAATGTATAAGTATGTCCGCTAAGTGATATGTGGAGAATCGGAATTGAAAAATCAAATGCTGCTGGGATATTAAACAGAGAAAATAGGTACCAGAAAGCTGAGAAAAGACTCAGATTTGTATAAGCATTTGAAGTAACTTATTTTCAATGATACCGCATAAATACTTGATTTGCAGAGGTAAAGTGATTTATTGTGAAGTCTTAAAAAGTGAAGAAAAGACTCAAATTTGTATAAGGATGCAGTGATGGAATAAAGGAATCTGAAAAATGATGTCAATGTATAATTCCACAGAGAAAAGACTACAAAATGGTATGGCTTAATGTGAAATGGTAAATCTGCCGTAAGACCGCACAAATACTGGAAGTTTCAGCTATTAAGGCATGGAAGATGGTGTGTCAAAAAATAAAGAAAAGACTACAAAAATGTATAAGAATGTCTGGTTTACAGGATACGGTCATGACGGAATGGAAAAGCGCGTCTTGAAGGAATCTTTGACATATAAAATTAGTGCCTAAAAGTTGAGAAAAGACTCAGATTTGTATAAGCACATGATTGTGACTGAATTTGCAAAAATCCACATAGATACTGGTGTTGGAGTAATATTGTTATGAAATCATAACTGTTAAAAGATGCAGAAAAGACTCAGATTTGTATAACCAGAACTGATGATATTATGAAATAAAATATAATTGCAAAGACATGAAATTAACAGAGAAAAGACTACAAAATGGTATAGCTTATTGCCGAGGTGTAAATTCAATGGAAAGTCAGCGTAAATACTGAATGTGATTGCATTTTGGCAGCTTGATTTGTATGTCGGAAAAAGAGAGAAAAGACTACAAAAATGTATAAGAATGTCCCCTGTGGTAAATCAGAGATGTAAAGAAGATGGAAATCCAGAATATAAGGGATATTCTTTAGGTCAAGCAGGTACTAAAATTGTAGAAAAGACTACAAAATGGTATATTATGGCGTAAAAAATAAAAAATTGCGAAGTGCTGCATAAATACTGGGATTCAAGGTAATCAGGCAGGAAAAAGCATATGATTTAAAATTGAGAAAAGACTACAATATGGTATTTCATGTTGACGAATATAGAAAAAAGATACATAATAGTGCAAAGATATATTGTTACTATTCTGGGGGATATTATGGCAAATAAGGTTTTTAGGAAATCAAGGACGGCTATATCTACGATATCAAATACGGGATTACTCGCTTCTCATATATGTGATCTTGGAATATCATACTCTGAGCTATTAGAGAATGGCCTGTATAAGTCTTCGATAACGAAAGAAGATGTTATATTCATGGCCGGGGGTGAGATGTCTAATTACAATAGAGACCTTGCCAAAGTGACTAAGGAACTCATGAATTTAAAATATTATATCAAGGACGAGAGTAAGGATAATATTGAAGAGGGGTATGAGTATTTTAAGGTTATCAATATCGTTAAGGAAATTGAGAGAAATACTGAGAACGGTGGTATAGATATTACATATAATCCGGAAGTATCGTATTTCAGGATGAACAATGGCGGAGTTGTGACATTACTTAAGAGCATAGAGAGGGACTTTTCCCACATAAGTTCAAAAAAATTATATGAAATGATTTACTCTGAGATTATGCTAAGAACCTTACCTAAAGGAGCAGAAATTGAGATTACATACAGTCTGGCAGAGTTAAAGTTAAAACTAAGTGTGCTGGATGTCTCTGAATTTTCGAGCAGCATTATAGACAGGATAGGTAATGCCAGGACGGGTGATGATGCAACTTGGGAGAGTATATACACTGATATGGGGGATAAAGCACCATACCAGCGTTGGAAAAATTTTGAAACAAGAGTGTTGGCTGTTGCTGTTGAGGAAATTAACAGCTGTTCTGATATCAGGATAAGGTATGAAAACCTGGCATACGGCAAGGGAAAAGCAATCACAAAGATAAGATTTAATATATCTTATCTTTCTGAGGTAAGACCTAGACCATTAAGTGTTGAAGGACAGGCTGAAAAGATTGAAGCGAAGATAAAGAGTATAAAGCAGAAAAATATCAGGATGGAGCAGGTTCTATCTGTCAGGAAAGAATTTTCCGACATATATGCTTATGTCGCAGAAAAGGGATATGATGCATTTAGAACGGAGCTCATTGACGATTTGCTTATAACTTACAGGGATGAGCCTGACAGAGTATTGCGTAATATCATATACTGCGCAGAGATAGATACACCTATAGCAAATATAGATTCATATTTGAAAAAATGTGTAAAAGAGGACTACGGAAAGAAAATTGAAAAGGGTTCTATTAATGGCTCTACAGCTAAATATCTGGATTACCAGCAGGCAAGAAAGGAATGGATCGAGGAAGAAGTTAGAAGAAATAACGGAGATTTCAGTGAGAAAGACATGGATATGCTTACAAGGGCATGGAGAAAGATGGCAGATAACGATACCTATGTACCAGCGTTCTTTGAGTATATAAGAAATCATTACGGCATGTCGAGAGAAGAACTGGAGAAAAATTATAGACCGTATGAGTTGGCACATCTTTGTATATCTTATCAGTTCAGGGGCGTAAGAAACTTTGCGGGTGTAAAGTTTTTCAGACCAACAGATGTTTTTGATAACTAGAAGTTAATATTTACCGCACATTTGCGTATAAGACGCAGGTGTGCGGTATTTTTAATTTATTCGATGGAATGGCTTGACAATTTAAAGTAAGCGTCTCTTTGATGTAATATAGCTAACTTGATTTAGGAGACGAAGTATGGCAAGTGATATGGATTTGGAGCAGCAGGAACGAGAAGAAGAATTAAAGCGACTCGAGGAAGATGTCAAAAATTCTGATGTTGCGCTTGATAAGCTCAACAACGAATATGAAGAGCAGATGGATGAGATGGCAGAAGAGCCGGAACAGGAACATGGGAAAGTATGGCTTTTCTTTGGCAAACTGCATAAAGCATTAGAGAAGAATCTTGGAAGAAATATAATCATCGGCGTGTATGCAATAACGGTGATAAGAATCATAGCTGATTTAGTTATGTTTATGAGGGGCGTATTCTATGTGGATTATGCAATGGTTCCAAGAAATTTCTTTTACTATTTTTTTTCAATCGTAATACCTTATGCAGTCTGGATATGGAGTACAAAACAGAGTTTTACATTCTTTGCATTCACGAACAGAAAGATGCGGGGATTGTGGATTGCATCTATTTCCCTTTGCACAGTGATATTAAACGTTATGTTCCTGTGTACATGCATGGTTGCTGTTCCATTAATCATGCTTATACCCGTATCTCCCGATGTAACAGGGTCCATGATTGTAAATCTTACAAGGCTGATAACATTCATGCTGCCTGTATTTGTATTTTCTTCATGTATCAAGGGATTCATTGATATTTATCAGTTTACCGGTACTAAGGAGCTTATCTATAAATTCAAAGTTGACAGAAATCTTGACTTAAGAAGGAATAAGGCTTCCTGCTATGATTATGCTATCGCAAGGGATAGAAAGACAGGAAGGATATACAGGGTAGCGGAAGTTATAAGAACCATGCACCTGCTGATTATCGGTGCAACTGGTTCGGGTAAAACCAGCATGAACTTTCTTCCGGGTATTGCAAATGACCTGAATACAAGGGTTAAGAATGAAAATACACAGAAGAAGAAAGTACAGCAGATGCTTGATAAGGGTGAAGTAACCCTGATTGATAATATTAAAGACTGTGATTTTGATAAGTCCCATTTCAGGGCTAAAGATGCAGCGGCTAAAAAGAAGCTTGAAAAGATATTTAAGGATAATCCACTCTGTGGCATAACTGTTGTAGCACCGAATGATTCTTTAGGTGATGATGTTTATCGTCTCGCAAAAAAGAGGGGTATGACTAAGATTAATCGTATTGATCCTAAGCTGGTGAATGGTAAGCATAAAGAGGATTTCATTGGATTTAATCCGCTGTTTATATCTCCAGATATAACAGACGCAGACAGAAATATAGAGATTGTAAACAAGGCAAGAAATTTTGCTAATGTGCTTCAGGCAATATTTGATTCGTCAGGTTCTTCGGATCCATATTTTTCGAACCTTAATAAGGTTTTAACAACAAGTTTAACCACAGTAATCCTTAAGGCATATCCAATACTGCATGTTAAAATGCCTGCTAAGTATTCTCAAAAACAGCCAACACCGCAGGAGTTTTATGATATCATGTCAGACTTCGGCCTGGTTCAGGATTATGTTGATGTCATGAATGAGTATATCAAGGATAATCCGGAAGAGAGAAACGAATATAAGAACAGAATCAAGTACCTTGAAGACAGACTGTTAGGTGACGGTGCTGAGAAAATGAAGGAGCAGTCGACTGGTCTTTTGAATATTATTGATGATGTACTGGCTAATCCATTGATAAGAAATATCCTTTGCTGTGAAAATTCAATCGATATTGACAAAGCTCTGGCAGAGAATCATGTAACTATTGTCAACTATGATATTTCATTAGGCTCAGACAGCAGGGCGTTTGGATTATTCTTCTTGATGAATTTTCAGACAGCCGTTTTTAGAAGACCTAAGAACAACAGACCACTTAATTTCCTGTACATCGATGAGCTGGCATGTTTACTGCATCCTTCATTCAGCAGAATATGGCAGTTATATCGACAGTATCATGTCTGCGCTGCATGTATCATACAGAACTTTAGTCAGTTTGATGAACAGCCAAGTACTAAGTTCCTGTTGAATGTTGCACTTAATAACAGCCGTACTCATATCGTGTTCGGTAATTGCGGTCCGGACGAAATGAAATATTATCAGGATTTGATGGGCGAAGATTATATTGTAAATATGCAGAATACCATATCTGAATCAGCATTGTCACTTGAGGATACGTCACTTTCATATTCTACAAGAACAAGTATAACAAAAGACAATGTAATTTCTGGCCGTACAGTCAGAAATCAGGACTTCAAGGAAGCATATTTATATACTTCACAGAAGAATAACGCTACAGACATGTTCCCGGTTTTACTTGATTTCCTTGATGAAGAGGAAGATACAAAAAATATGGCTACAGTATATGTGGTTAAATGGGATGAGTATTATTCCTATGAAAAAGCTGCCGGCACCAGCTTTAGAGGGGAAAAGAGTGCTGCCGGCGTTGTAGTTAATCATAAGCCGGCTGTGCCTGTAACAAGTACAGTAAAGGTTAATGGTGCGGATATCGTCCTCGGAAATTTTGATGAAAAGGCATTCTACGGTGTGGGGTACAAATCTGAGGCGACTGTCAGCAACAAATATAAAAACACTGTTAAGAAAATGAGGGATGAGTTAAGGGAGAAAGCAGACAGAGAATCTGACAGCGGTATAGCATCAGGTGTTGTGGTATCTTTTCCACAGAATAATTCCAGCGAGAATGCTTCAAAGATGGAGCGTCAAATGAATGTTTCTGATCCAATGGATTCGATTCTTGGAAGAATGGGAGCAAAATTCCAGGACTCCTCCGGTGAAGAAAATGATAATGGTGAGGAAGTGGAAGATGTAAGGAAAGATACAGATACGGGAGCTGCACGAGAAGAGAAAAATGATGATGAAAATATCTCTGTGGAAATGTGCAACAGCATTGATGATATTTTAAGTAACATTGCGAAAGGTAGAAAATAATAAGCATGCTGCAATGCTTGCGTGTTCTTAATTTATCAAATATCAAGGTTAAAATGTAGGCATGTAAAAATATATGTCCTGTTGTTATAACTAAAGATAATTTTATGGAAGTATAGAAAGAAAACTCCATTCGACTAATGTAGATTGTGAGTGGCATAGGGAGGATAAAATATGGTCTATTTGAAAAATAGTAAGAAAGAAAAAAATAATGTAATAATCATAGGTGGTAAATCTTCAGGTACAATGAGAAAGGAATTTTTAAAACCCATTTCACCAGATTCAATGATAGAACATACACAAGACATGAAGGTCCCAAAACAGTAAGTTAATTTGGGAGAATGACATCTGTAAGTATTCTCTGGAAGAAAAAGATGTCGTTGGAACTATAAAAATGTTTATGTTTTATGGATAGATGGAACTGTCTCTATGAGACATAAAATGAACTGTTGTTTTATTTACAATGTAAAGATGGAACTATTTTAGAAAGGAGTAAGTAAATATGAACAAATTAATAGATAGTAATAAAGTCTGGAGACTTATAGATAAGACAATAGCAAAAATACAAAATAATAATTATGTTGCTGAACAAAAATGGTTTGATGATTTAAGGATGGATTTTACTGCTTTACCTAATGAGTCTTTTAAAATAAAATCACAAAAAAAATATAATGATATTTGTATAGATGAAAATATGATTGCTTCATATGAGTATGAACATAATGATGGAGACCAAATTTGGAGCGATACTACAGAATTTTATAAAGATAAAGATACAAATATCTTTATAAAAAAATATCAAGAAGGATATACAGGAGAGATTTCTTATTGTAGTGTTCTTTTAGATGATATAATTAAAGATATAAATAGAATTAAAGAAGAAGTAAAAATAAAAGAGTCCTTTGAAGTTAGAAATGTATATAGAAGAGGTGGATATAGTCTTTATAAAGATATATCTAAAGAATATTATAATGACTCTTTAAATGATTTTGATATAGAGCTGGATTAATAAAAAAGGGATTTATTTATGAAAAGGTTTTTGAAAAAATTATTGTTAGTTATGTGCTTTATAAAATATGGTTCAGTTGTGAGAGTCTGATTAACTTACCGGGAGGAATTTTAAAAATGAAATTTGGAAAAGCAGGAAAAAATAAGCACGCTGAAAAAATAAATTTATTGAATGGAAAACCAGCTATAGAGGATACGGAAAAGCAGGATATCAGAACAGAAGATATTAAAGATGACGGAATATATGAACTTGAATTATCTCCCAGCATAGTGCCGGAAAACAAGCCGGTGGAATCACCTTTTATTTTCAGAAAGGGATTGAAGATTAAGAGCATGGACAGTAATGAGATTACTATGAAAAAATACATGAAGATGGATGAAAAGGGCAATCTTACTATTACTGACAGGTTAATTCTTAAAGAGCTTGTCAGGCTCAATATTGCTACAAGCAGAAATTTAAAACTCGTTCTTGGCTGTGACAGCATAAAGTCAGAACTTAAATTCCTGATTAACAATGGATTAGTGAAAAAGTTTTATTTTTCTTACCCTTCTGGGGAGGAAGAAGTTAAGACAGTGGATTTTTACGCCCCGGCAGAAACGGTAAGAAAGGTAAGGAATATAGGAGTTTCTCCATTCAGTAAATTCAGTAAATTAAAGCTGTTTGATGTGCAGATTGATACACCGCTTGACAGCTTAAGACGCCTGGAACTCAACATGTTTGATACAAGTTTCGTAAATGAACATGGCCAGAACATTGATAATCGTTATGTTGATTACTATTTCCTGAACAGGTACAAAGAATTCAGCATGACTGTTCCGTATATGTACCGAATGAAGAAGACGGAGCTGGGCCAGAAGTTTGTTATTATCCCCCTGTGTTCAAGGAGAAATCCTAAATGGAGAGCAGAACAGTTTAACAACATGATAAATATTGTTGAGATTTGCGAGATAGAATTTAAGGGATATACACCACTGTTTATCGTAAATGTAGAGGACAATTCTATGGCATGTGAATCAGAGGCAGGAAAAAGCGGGTATCAACAGCTTAAGTCTGTGCCAATATTCTATGTAAGCGACTGGGTTGTAAATAACAGTCCAATCCTTGACAATCTGATTATTGTTAAGGATTATGTAAAGGATAAATATGAGCTTGTGAGCTTGAGCATTTAATGATGCGGCTTTGCAGGCAGCAGAAGAAAATATGTCAGATTTTGAAAAGAGTTAGTATCGTTGCAGATATTAACTTTTTTTTACATTTTTAGAAAATTTAATTTTTTAAGAAATGATGTTGACAACGCTTCGCAAGCGTCCGTCAAATTAGCTGGGGTTGGAACATTCAACTATTAATTAAAAGGGAAAAGGTTAATATGAAAAGTGTAAGAGATCCGCCGGAAATAATTAATGTACTTTCCAACACTAGATTCTAAGAAAGGGGAAAGATATATTTAATGTTAGTGGCGTTAAATATATCAGGTTAATATGAAAAAACGAATAACAGCAGCTTTGCTTACTGCAATTCTTGTAATCAGTTGTTTTCCATCTGCAGGAATGAGTACGGTAACCAAGGCTGATGAACCGAAAACAGAAAACAGCATCCTGACAAAGATATCCGAAGATGCTGAGTTAAATTACAACCCTCAAACCGGAAAATATGAGGGAATGGCCAGATTACAGGTTACTGGAATACAGGATGAACAGTGTATAGTTCTTAATGTCAATGACATAAAAGATACAAATGGCTGTACCCTTGACATTACCTTTATTGACAATGAGGATAAAGAAGAAATGACATATAAAAATGGTGATGTGATCACTATTAAATATGCTGCAAGTGATTATGAGTATAATGTTGCTTACAATATCCATTTAGAAGTAAAGGGAACAGTAAAAAAGGATTACAGGGCAGGTGAGATACCGGAGCTGTCTTCATCAGAGTGGAAATATGAAATATCCGGGGATACGGTAATCCTTAGTAAGTACATAGGAAACAATGCAGATATCGTGATTTATCCACAGTATTCTATTACGGGAGCTGTTTATAATACCCGAATGAAAATCACGCAATACAGCACAGCGTATTCAGGAGATATGGATGATTACGATTCAAACAATGATTACTCAGAAATAAATGGTGCAGACGGACCGTTTGTGAATAACACGAGAATCAAATCAGTAAAATTTCTTGATGGTGTAAAAATAGGTGATGAAACATCAAAAGATACTGTAGTGTGTGCTGATACCTTAAATGACTACAGCAATATATATGGCAGCATACAATCTATAGCGGATTCCACAGTGTATAAAGCACTTGATGAGCAGGGTTCTCTTGATATGTATGGTAATAGTACTGTGGAGATAATAGAAGGTCAGAACATGAAGGGAATGTTTGCAGGCTGTACATCGTTAGAAACGGTAGAAAATATTCCGGACGATGTAGTTAAGATGGAGAACACATTTAGGGATTGCAAAAACCTTGTAAGCATTACGAACCTCCCATCAAAGCTTAAGGATATGGGAAAGACTTTTCAGGGCTGCAAATCTTTAGTTGATGTCCCACAGATTCAGGACGGAGTAATTAATATGAATTCTGCTTTTAGAAATGATATTAACCTCAATCCGTCACACAGGCTGGTGATTCCTAAGACATGTAAAAACCTTATGGAAACATTTGAAAAATGCAATTCTATGGAATTATGTCCGGTTATTTTCCCAGAGACAGAAATTCATAACCTTTATTACAGCTTTTATAACTGCTATGCCATGACAGAGCTTCCAGCCATACCGGATACGGTTATTGCGGGAGTGAGAATGTTCATGGGCTGCAGGTCGGCTGAAAAAGTATATGGTGATAATCCAATCGTTATAAGAGGCATTAGTGACTTACAGCAGGCGGATATAAGTAATTATTACATATCAGAAGGACTGATTGACGCTTTCAGAGGATTAAAGAAAATCAAAGCTGAAATATATCTGCCACAGATGGACAGTATAGATAACCAGCCTGGTTTTCCTTATGACAACTGGGGAAGTTACGGTAAAAATATATCATATGAACTAACGGTAACAAGCAGTGCAAATGAAGCCCTTAAGTATTATGTAAAAAATTCTGGGATTACCAGTAAGACTGTAAGCGGTAAAACGGTACTTAATGACATGATTCTGACAGATGAAAATGCTCATCAGCAGCTTATGGATAAAATGTCAATGCTCAAGCAGATGCCTACAGTTTTCTTAACCAATGATACAGACTTCAATTCACTGAATCTTGTAAAGGAGATAGCAGAAGACATAAAAGAAGTGTATAAGGACGCTGGTTATACGGTAACTGTTAAATGTGAGAATCGTGGTGCAAAGGCAGACGGATATAAAATAAGGACAACTGAATCAAAGCCTGTATTCTGGGAGACAGCGATACCAGAGGATAATGGCGGAGCAGGAAATTCAGAACTGAAAGTATATCTGCCAGATAACAGCCTGTATGATGATATAAGCAGGCTTGCCGGCGCAGCAGGCACGACAGGCTCATATACAAGCAATATTCTGACAGATAAGTATACTGATTATCCTGCAGTAGAAGTTTCATATTCACCTGAGCATACAGGTGATGATGAGCTGACAGCACTTGTAAATCTGTCCGTAAACTATTTTCCGGCAAAATATACAGTAACATTTTATGATTATGATAAAAGTACTGTTCTTTATACGGAAGAAGTTATAAAGGGCGAAAATATTACAATGCCTGATTCTCCAAAGAGAAATAATACAGTTACAGACACATCAGTTACTTCATACGTTTTTTTTGAATGGAGAGACTGCATAACAGACAGCCCGGCAGAGTTTGATTCGATTGATAAGGATATGGATGTATATGCCGTATATACAGAAATCGTAACATATACAACAAAACTTAAACTTGAATATTACACTGTGGCTGATCTTGAAAAAGGAGAATATGATGCTAATCCGTATGAAACTCTGGTGACAGATTATAACGATGTAATAAAAACGAGCAGTCATATACCTGGAAATATAGTTATTTTTACAACTACAGAAGATGGTTTTGTTAATACACAGGTGTGGAGCTTTGACAAATGGGAATCTGACTTAGAATACCAGCTTACAGGTATATTTACAGGTACAGAAAATGTAACTGTTAAGCTGTTTGCAAAGTATAAGCTCGCAAGTGAATCTTACATAAGTACAGAGGAGCTTGACAGAATTTATATAGCAAAGCAGCCGGATAAGACATCATATATTGTAAATGAATGCTTCGATAAGACAGGTCTTGTTGTAGATGCAGTATATAAACAGACATGGAATGACGGACATGTGACATACAGGACAGAATATAACACAACATATGATGTTGATACTTCAACAGAGCTTACGCTTATGGACACAAAAGTAATCGTAAGTAAGACAGACAGAGGAATAACTAAAACGACAGATGTGGCAATAACAGTAGCTGATGAGATAGTGAACACAGAGTTAGACAGTATCAGTATTGCTAATCATGCAGATAAACTTAGTTACATTAAGGGTGAGAGCTTTGATAAGACAGGCCTCGTCGTAGATGCTGTATACAAGAATACATATCGTTCAGGAAATATAACATATACAGTTAAGCCGAATGTAGCATACAGTGTTGATACTGCAAAGAGTCTTATTCCTGATGATGTAAGTATGGATATAATTTTTACGGACAACGGCATTACAAAGCATACGGAAGAGAATATTACCGTAAAGGATATATTCTGCGTAAACTATTATTCATATGACCGTAAAAAATTAATAAAGACGGATATGGTGGTAGAAGGAGAGGATTCTGCAGCTCCTGTTGCACCGGAGAGAGCAGACTTTGTAACAGATACAGCAAGAACAGCATATACATTTTTGGAGTGGAGGGATACTGTTACCGATACAAAGGCATTACTTAGTGGAGTAACCTCAGATATGAATGTATATGCTGCATATACTGAGAGCGTAACGCATACAACAAAGCTTACACTGGAATACTATACTGTGTCTGATCTTGAAAAAGGTGAGTACGATACCGTTCCATATGAGACTATCGTTACAGATTACAATGCAGAAATAAAGACAAGCAGTTATATACCTGAAGATAAGGTTATTCATATAACTACTGCAGATGGTGAGAGAATCCAGACATGGAGCTTTGATAAATGGCTGCCGGATACAGACTATCAGCTTACAGGCAGATTCACCGGAACAGATAATGTAATGGTTAAGCTGTATGCTAAGTATAAACTTGTAAATGAATCTTATATAAGTACAGAACCGGAGGAGGTTACAGAACCAGAGAAGCCGGAAGAAACAGTTAAGACAGGTGATAATATGCCTGTTCAGATATATGTATTGCTTATGTTTGTATCCGGAGCCTTAGCATTAACTGTCAGCAGTGTCAGTAAATCGAAAAGACAGAACAGACAAGATTTTTAACATGATTAATAAGCAATAATGAGAGTAGGAAATCTTTGCCGGACTGAATCCGGCGGGGATTTCCTTTTTACATATTTAGAAAAATTAAATTTTTAAAAAATCATATTGACAAAGTTTTCTGAGCGTCCGTCAAATTATCAAGGGTTGGAATATTCAACCGTTAAAATTAAGAGAGAAAGGAGAGAAAAATGAGACGAGAGAAACATGTAAAAAGTTTCTTGAAGAGGTTAGCCGCAGGAGCAGCAGCAACACTTATGGCAGTGACAACCATAATCGTCAATGTGGAACCGATGAAGGCGAGAGCTAATGATGGTTATTATACAGTAATTGACCAGTATAATGAGTTCTACGGTTCTGTATTTGGTGATCTTGATCCTGATATGCCGGGATGGTGGTCTACACATTTCACGGTAGAAGATTCTGATGGTGAAACATATTCAGCAATGTGTGCACAGCCTCATGTAAAGACAGCTGAAAATGGTCACTCGTTGGTGAGCCCGGTGAGCACAACCACGCCATAGGAATCCAACTCGGCCGGCTCACTCTGGAGGGAAGCGCAGTCTACACGGAACCGCGCCTTCAGCTTCTCGCACTTCAGCATGGCCCGGCAGGTGTCGTTCATCTCCTGGCTGAGCAGCAGCAGGCCCTCCCGGTCATCCCGGTCTGCGGCGGCCGGGGCGGCCTCGCCCCCTTCCACCTCCGCCAGCTTGGCGGCCACGCGGGCTACAATTTCATTGAGCAGCGTTTGTTCCATGGCTTCCCCTCCTTTCTGTTCATGAATTTAAGGGGTTTATTCCAGGGTACAGTTCATGGCGATGCCTGTGGGGGTCACGAGAAAGGGGTTGGCCGGCTTAATCGTCCGGATTCCCGTCACCTTCTGGAAGATGTCCTCGATGCCCGTCAGGCAGCAGGTGCCGCCGCAGAGGTAAATGGTGTCCGTGTGGGCCTTGTCCACATAGCGGCTCACGATCGTGGCCATCTTCTCCACCACGGGGCGCACCACGGGGAGGATCTCCCGGTGGCGCTTGTAGTCCTGCTTGATGGCCTCCGCCTCCTCGAAGGAGACGTGATAGTTGCCCGACAGAACCAGGGTCAGATGGGTGCCGCCGGTGGGCTCGTCCTCGATCTGCACCACCTTGCCCTCCTTTAATATAGCAAGGCCGGTGGTGCCGCCGCCGATGTCCACCACCACGCCGTCCTCAATCTGATAGA